>Ga0208185_1000175_pt1 | contig 41190 bp, 58 predicted proteins | sample EasRivMeERMLT700_FD_187532 | JGI IMG/M metagenome (GOLD analysis project Ga0208185, IMG submission 187532) | Soil microbial communities from meander-bound floodplain in the East River, Colorado, USA - East River MetaG ERMLT700 (SPAdes) (version 2) | ecosystem: Environmental > Terrestrial > Soil... | reverse complement strand
GGCGAACTAATGGCATACATTGGCGACTTCCGGCTTGGTGACACCTTCGATACGAAGTTCTGCACGGTCACGACGACCGGGGCGCCTACGCAGTTGGCCGGGTCGCCGGTCATCTCGGCCTATCCGGGGAACTCCACCACGCAGTTGACGGCTGGCATTACGTTGTCGGTGGACTTCGACTCGGTCACGGGCCTGAACAATGTGCGCGTGGTCGCGTCGGGTGGCAACGGGTATGCCACGGCCACGAATTACCAGTTGGTCATCACGACGGGCACCGTCGGCGGCACGTCCGTCGTCGGGTATGTGGTCGCGGAGTTCTCGATTGAAGCCCGATCGGCGCTGATGCCGACGACGGCGGCGCGGACGCTCGATGTCTCGGCCGGCGGTGAAGCCGATGCCATCTTGGCCGATGGGGTCGCGCATGGCGGCACGCTCGGCTCGAGCACGGCGACACTGGCGCTCTCGCGGCTGAACATCACGAGTCAGACGTCCAACACGTCGGCGATTACGGCGACGGGTAACGGCACGGGCCACGGCATCAACGCGGCCAGCGGCACGGGCGCGACCGGGAACGGCATCACGTCCACGTCAGCGGCCACGAACGGCAACGGCATGAGCCTGACCGGAAACGGGACCGGCGACGGGCTCCTGGCGACCGGTGGCGCGAGTGCGGGTGGTGACGGTATCGCCGCCGCGGCGGGTGGTGGTGTCGGGATGCGTGCGGCCATCACGGGGAACATCACGGGCGACTTGTCTGGGTCTGTCGGGTCTGTGACAGGCGCCGTCGGGAGTGTCACGGGGGCCGTCGGGTCGGTCACTGGGAACGTGGGCGGCAACGTCACGGGTTCTGTGGGTTCCGTGACCGGCAACGTCGGCGGGAACGTGACGGGATCGGTCGGTTCGGTAGCCTCGGGTGGCATCACGTCGGCGAGTTTTGCGGCCGGCGCCATCAACGCAGCGGCCATTGCCACGGGCGCTATTGACGCCGATGCGCTGGCGACCGATGCGGTCAACGAGATTGCCGACGGCGTGTGGGATGAGCAGTTGTCCGGTCATACGACGGCGGGCAGCGCCGGTAAGGCGTTGTCGGATGCGGGGTCGGCTGGCGACCCGTGGAGCACGGCGCTGCCGGGTGCGTATGGCGCCGGCACAGCGGGGCATATCGTCGGCACGGCGCTGCCAGACATCGCGCCTGGTTCGACGAATGGCCTCCTGCGCGGTGGCACGAACGCGGCGACCAGCATCACGACGGCGCTCACGGCGAACATCATTGGCAACATCACGGGCAATCTGTCGGGTTCGGTCGGGTCGGTCACGGGTGCGGTAGGCTCCGTGACCGGTGCGGTCGGGTCAGTGACGGGGAACGTAGGCGGCAACGTCGTGGGATCGGTGGCGAGTGTCACCGGGAACGTCGGCGGGAACGTGGTCGGGTCTGTGGCCTCGGTGGTGGCCGGCGTGACAGTCACGACCAACAACGACAAGACCGGCTATGCGCTGTCATCGGCGGGCGTGGACGCCATCCTGGACGATGCGGTGGACGGCTCGGTGACGGTGCGTCAGTCGCTTCGGCTGAACAATTCCGGCGCCGGCGGGAAGTTGTCTGGTGCGGCGACGACCACCGTGGCGATTCGTGACCTGGCGGATACGAAGGACCGCGTGACGGCGACCGTCGATGCGGACGGCAATCGTACGGCGGTCACCTTGGACCTGACGTAAATGTGGGCCTCACGCTACTGGGCGGATCGGATGTGGGCGCCGCGGTATTGGTGCAAGGTCGGTCAGACATCGGCCATCAAAGAGCGCCGGATGACGGATTTCCCTGACCGCGTGGGTTCACGGTCGAACATTCCGGCCTCGACGCAGACGGGAGGGTTCTAGTGGGCTATCCAGTGTCGAGAGGGAACACGTCTACGTCGTTACAGTTCCTGATGGTGTTGTCGGTGGATCACGTTACGGGGGCCACGGGAAAGTTGCCGACGGTGGAACTGAAGAAGAACGGTGAGACGGCGTTTGCGCCGGCCGTTGGGGCGGTGACGGAAGTCGGGAATGGGTGGTATCAGGTGGCGGCGTCGGCGCTCGATACGAACGTGCTTGGGCCAATGTTGCTCCATGCGACCGCGTCTGCGTGTGACCCGCGCGACGACACGTTTACGGTCGTGAATTATCGGCCGGCGTCGTTGCCGGCACTGTAAGGAGGACTCGTGGGCTATCCCGTCAGCATTTCTAACTCCACGACTGGCCTCCAGTTCCTGATGGTGCTGTCGTCCGACCATATTACGGGCGCGACGGGCAAGACGCCAACGGTCACGCTGAAAAAGAATGGCGTGTCGGGCTTTGCCGCGGCGTCAGGGTCGGTGACGGAAGTCGGTAGCGGCTGGTATGAACTCGCGGCCTCGCCTATTGATGCGAACACGCTTGGGCCGCTGCTTCTCCATGCCACGGCCACTGGCTGTGATCCGCGTGACGATGCGTTTACGGTCGTCAACTATAACCCGTCCTCAGTCACGCCCGTGTCGCCCCCTTCGGGGACGTCGTTCGGCACCGTCACGGCGTTGCAGTTCATCTCTCGTGCGTTGATTGACATCGGCGTGCTGTCGCCGTCTGAAGACCCAGGACCAGGTCAGGCGCAGGACGGGATGCGTCGGTTGAACCAGATGCTTTCTTCGTGGGCGACCGAGACACTCACGATGCAGGTCACCGCGCGGGATGTGTTTGACCTGGTGTCCAGTCAGCAGGAATACACGGTCGGCAACGGTGGTGATTGGGATATCGCGCGTCCGTTATTCGTGACCGGATGCGGGCTCATCCTGAACAGCACGACGCCGGCGGTGGAGATTCCGATGGCCGTCATCACGGATGACGCCTACGAAGCGATTCAGGTCAAGACGCTGACGAATCCGCTGCCGACGATGCTCTACTACAATCCGACGTTTCCGTTTGGCACGGCGTTTCTGTGGCCGAATCCTACGAGTGGCGACAACCAGATCGCGTTCTACTCGAAGCGGGCGATGACGGGCTTTGCGAGTCTAACGGCGCAGTATGCGTTCTCGCCCGGATACGAGGAGGCCATCGAATACAATCTCGCCATCCGGTTGGCGGCGCCGAATGGTCGGTCCCTCTCGCAGATTCCAGAGGTCGTGCAGTTCGCGCAGGACGCGCTCGGCAAGGTGAAGCGGGCGAACATCCGGCTGGCGGATGCCGCGCTGGACCTGGCGCTGTCGCCGAACCGGATGGGCTCCTACAACATCTACTCGGATCAGGGGTCGTAAATGGCCCGTGTCGCCGTGCCGGGATTCGTGGGGGGCTCTGGGAAGGTCCGGTCCCGTCGCGCTGACGTGGAGCGGACGGTCAACTTCTATCTCGAGCGGGCCGACGGGAACAGTCCGGCCGGCGATCCCTACTTCATCGGCACACCCGGTATCCAGCCGTTTGTGAACCTGCTGGCCGGGTCGGTGCGGTGCCTGTTCTACGAGAGCACGTATCGGCGACTGTTCGCGGTCGGTGGGTCCGGGTTCTACGAAGTCTACGCCAATCGGACGATCATCCTGCGGGGCGTGGTTGCGGTGGATGAGAACCCGGCGACCATCTCCAGCAACGGTCTCGGGGGCCATCAACTGTTCATCACGTCAGGCGGGCACGGCTACATCTTCGACCTGAACGTCGAGACGTTTGGCGAGATTACCGATGACGGGTTCAACACGCCGACGATCATGGGCCTGTTCACCGATGGCTACTTCCTGAGCCTGTATCCGGGCGGGTTCCAACTGTCGTCGCTCGAAGATGGGTTGGAATGGGACGGGCTCGACGTCGCGCAGGTCAGCCAAGCCGCTGATACGCCGATTGCGATGGGCCTCTCGCACCGCGAAGTCTGGTTGTGGGGCACGAAGACGACGAATCCCTGGTATGACTCCGGGAATGGCTCGTTCCCGTTTGAGCCGATTCAAGGTGGGTTCGTGGAGATCGGCATCGCGGCGCCGTTTGCGTTTGCGAATCTCGACAACACGCTCTACTGGCTGACGGAGAACCAGAACGGGGCGCGTGAAGTCGTGCGGGCGAATGGGTATGCCGCGCAGCGGGTGTCCACCCATGCGGTGGAGTTCGCGCTGAATCAGGCGCCGAATCTGGTCGGGGCCTTGATGTTCGCGCAGCAGGACGAGGGGCACGCCTTCCTCTGGTTGCTGGTGCCGTCGTTGTCCACGACGTGGGTCTATGACGTCTCGACACAGGCGTGGCACGAGCGGGCGCTGTGGAATCCCGAGACCAGCATCCAGTTTGAGCCGCATCCGGCGCGTAATCACGCCTACTGCTACAACACGCATCTGGTCGGGGACCGCTCGACGGGCGTCATCTACGAGATGCGGCTGGACTTGTATGCCGATGACCTGGTGGTGCCCTAGTGGCGATGACGCAGTTTCTGCCGACGCCGTTGTCGACGGATGCGCCTCCGGCGACGGCAGGTCCGTATACGCTCACGGCGTTTGCGAATGACGCACGGCCCAATCACGATCTCGTCACGACGGTGCCGTGTCCGGTCGTCGGCGGCAATATCACGTTCAGTATCCCGATGGTGCATACGAAGGTCGGGGATGGCTGGGCGACGTGGAGCCACGGCTATACCGGCGACCTGTATTTCGTGGAGTTCCCAGACGACCTCGAAAGTTTTACCATCTCGCTCCCGCCGAATGTCGGCGCGTTCATGTGGTATATGGAGCCGAACGTCTTCTCGACGTTCACGGTCGTCTACTCAGCGAGTGATGGCACGACATCAGGGACGCAGCCGGTAGAGGCGGAAAACGGGGCCTCTGGCTTCGGGTGGTATGCGCCGGTCGGTCAGACCATTACGTCGATCACGATGCGTGATTTCGACACAGAGACGATTGAGTTTGGATTCGCCTTCGGAGAGTTTCTCGTCGCTGAGGGTGCGGGCGATACGGGGATCACCTTCTCGAAGACGACGAATGTCGATGATCCGACGGCGGAGTTCATCATCACCGTCGGTCCCGGTCTGGACCCGGCGACCTTCACGCTCAAAGGCGGCGACTCGGTCACGTATGTCGGGCTCGATCCCGAGGTCGAATACTTCTGTTCAGAGGGGCAAGTCTGCGGCTGGTCTCAAGCGGCGATTGTCGTCAGCGACGGCACCGCCGATGCGATTGAACTCACCGAAGGCGAGATAACGACGGTGGAGTTTCAGAACGAGACCGCGCCCGTCATCCCCGGCGAGAATGGCTGTGCGCCGATTACCTCCAATCGTCGGCTGATTCGTCGACTGCGCCAGTCGCCGCATATCGCCAATCAAGGCCAGTGGACGTTCATTCACAACTTCGAACTGTGGATGGATGTCGGCGTGGGGCTGAACACGTCGCAGGGGCAGGGCTCGGACCCGATGATCCACCTGCAAATCTCGAAGGATGGCGGCGCGACCTGGGGCGCGTCGATGCCCATGTCGGTCGGCAAGCTCGGGGAATACCGCCAGCGCGTCATCTGGTGGCAGCTCGGGCAGGCCCGAGATTGGGTCTTCCGCGTGACGTGTTCCGATCCGGTCGCGTGGGGACTGGTGCAGGCCTACATGGACCTCGAGCCGGGGATTAGCTGATGCCGAAGCTCAACAGCGTCGGCTCGGCGGCTCAGGGGACGGTGGCGACGTCGATTGACGGCACGACGCCGACCGGACTGGGCTCGTCGGTCAACGGAGCCCCGCGCTGGTTCGACGATGACACGCTGATTCTCCAGAACGAGTTCTCGCCGGCGGTGTTCAAGCTCGGTCGGTATGTCGTCTCGACCGATACGCTGACCATCGAAGATGCGGCCGGTGAGAATGAACTGGGCGCCGGCGGCGGGGTCTGGGCCGCGTATCTCTCGGTGTCGGGCGTGCGGACGTCGGTCTCTGGGTTGGGGCCGTTCGCGGCCGGGGCGCTCGGGGACGTCTCGCCGGATGGGCAGACGGTGCTCATCGTCAACCAGTCGGAAGGCAAGAACCTCGCGGTCTATGACGATACCGGCTCGAAAGAACTGAGCCTCGCGGTCACGCTGTCGAGTGCGGTCATCCGGTTGCGGGATGACTACCTGGCATATCAGTTCGGGTCGCAGTGGGCGCTGCGGCTGGTGTCGACGGGGGCGCTGGCGGAGTTCACGAGTCAGACCGCGCTGGTGAATCAACTGGTGCCGGTGGTGATCGGATCGCGGGTCTTCGTCGTAGAGGTCACCGAATCACTGACCATCCGCCCCAAAGACGGTCAGGTCGGATTCTTCCTCGGGGCGACCGGGGCGTGTTTTGCGATGGACGCCATCGCGCTCAATGCGACCACGGTGCGGATTGCCTACTCGACTGGCATCGGGGAAGCGGCGGACGAACTCGTGGTCATCGACATCAACCCGGTTTCCGGACAGTGGAGTCGGGGCGTGGTGGTGGCCGGGGCGCTGGTGTTCACGTCGCAGGGCACGGCTCCGAAGGTGAATCTGCCCGGCACGTCGATGGGCGGCGTGTCGAGTCCGTTTGCCGCAGTGCTCAACCATCCCATTACCGAGCCGCGGACGGGGGTGCTGACGTATCCGTGGCGGATTGCCTTCCAGAACACGGCGAACCAGCAGCAGGCGGCGTCTCAGGCGATTGACGAGATACAGGGCGACTTGGGCGGAGTCGATATTGCGACGGCCTTGGCGCAGCAGGCAGATTCCGACGAGCCGTTTGTGGTCACGGCGGCGTCTCCGGATTTGCCGAACTCGAGCACGGTGGCGCAGATTCATCAGCGGGGCACGACGGCGGGTCAGCCCGCGGCGAGTGCGGTCCCGGTGGGGACGTATTACACGCTGACGGACTCGACGCCGGCGAACAAGCTACAGCGGTCCACGGGCACGGTCTGGCAGGATGCGGCGCCGGTCGGCACGGGCGATGTGGTGGGGCCGGCGTCGTCGGTGGCGAGTCAGGCGGCACTGTTCGACGGCACGACGGGCAAACTGCTGAAGGCGGCGACGGGCACGGGCCCGGCCAAGTTGGCGTCAGGCGTGTTGTCGGCCGCAGCGATTGACTTGTCAGGCTCGGAAGTCACGGGCAATCTCCCGGTGTCGCATCTCAACAGCGGCACGGCGGCGTCCAGTTCGACGTATTGGCGCGGGGATGGTCAGTGGGCGACCGCGGCGGGCGGTGGTGACGTCTCCGGACCTGGTGCGGCGACGGTCGATAACGAGATTGTCCTGTGGAACAGCACGAGCGGCACGGTCGTCAAGCGCGGGCCGCTGCCGTCCACGCTGCTCTCGACGACGGCCATCGGGTCTGAGCCGGGGTCGCCGCTGGCCGGGTATGAAGACCTCTACACCGATGCGCCCTACATGGCCCGCTACTCGGGGTCACTGTGGGCCCCATTCGGGCCGCTGTTCAAGTTCACGACGCCCACGGGTTCCTTCTCATGGGTGAATCAGGGCAGCGCGACGATTAGCACGGCGAACGGCGGGATGCTCCTGACCGGAGCGGCCACGGGCTCGGGCGTGAACTTCCAGGTGCGCGTCGAGTCGTCAGGCTCCGCTCCGTGGACCCGCATCGCGTATGTGCTGCCGTGCTTCGTGCAGAAGGCGAATCAGTCGGTCGGGATGTGCTTCCGGCAGTCCAGTGACGGCAAGATGGCGTGTCTGCATTTCGCGGCGCTCGATACGGGGTCTACGACGATTGCGGTCGCCTCGCAGAAGATGAACACGGCGACGTCGGCCTCGACGAGTTATCGGACGCTGGCGGTCAACAAGATTCCGAACTGGTGGAAGATCGAAGACAACAATACCGACCGCAAAATCTACTTCAGTGAGAACGGGTTGAGTTGGATTGAGTTCCACTCCGTGGGTCGGACGGACTTTCTGACGGCGGATCAAGTCGGGTTCTACGTGAACACGGATAACAGCGCGACACCGAACTTCGCGCCCATCCTGCACGTCCTGTCGTGGGTCTAGGCGTAGAATAGGGGCACTTTTATGGGCTGGCAGAAGTGGGCGGTTCTTATCGGCGGCGGCGTGTTGATGCCGTTCACGGGTGGCGCGTCGATGGCGGTGGCGGCACCCGTCGCGGCCGCGCTCGACCAGAAAGAGAAGATCGACCAGGCCAAGAAGGAACAGGCCGCGGCGACCGCGAAGGCGTCCACAGCCCTGAGTGACGCCTACAACGGCACAGGGACAGGCACGGGAGGCACGGGCGGTAACGGTTCACCGGCCGCACCGGGCGGGGCCATCGGTGGCATCAACACAGCGGCGCAGGCGCTGACGCCGTATACCCAACTCGGGAATCAGGGCGCGAATGCGCTCTCGACGCTGATGGGGTTTGGGGGCACGTCGCAGCCGCTCACGGCGACGGCGACCGCGGCACCGACGGAGAGTTCCATGCCGCCGTCGATGCCATCCAACGAATCTGGGGGGCATCAGACGCTGTCGTCACTGGTCACCGACGACAACGCGGTCCCGGAGATGCGTCCCTCGCTGGCGCGGGCGTTGTCGGCCCGGTCACAGAGTGAGAGTTCCTACGCACAACCGAACGTGCAGGGGCCGGATGGGAAGTTCTACCGCGTGCCGGAAGATCAGTTGCAGGATGCGCTGAACAATGGTGGCCGGATGCTGCCAGGATCGAGGGCCTAATGGCGGACTTCGATTGGAGTAAATACGCGGTCTCTGGCTCGGGTATTCATGTCGATGAGAACGGGCGACTGGTCGATGCCCGTGGGAATCCCGTCAACGTCGAAGGGTCAGGCCAGAATCCGGCGTATCGGGATGACGGCACGATGGTGAGTCACGACCCGTATTGGGCGGTGAATGGCAATCCGGCCGGCGCGGGTGGGTATCAGACCGGCTACGGCGAGGACGGCATGGTCGTGCGCGGCATGGAGAACCAGCCGACATCTGGAGACTGGAGTATTGGTGGATTTCACGGCTCAGGTGGTGGTCCGGCCTCGCCGACGGACTTCCCATCGCGCATTCGGGACACCATCAAGCAGTCGCATCCCGACTGGACCGAGGCGCAGGTCGCCAATCAGGTCCAGTATTACGTCAATAAGAACAACGACCCGAACGACCGCTCGGCGTGGGCCACGGGTGAACCGGGACGCACGATGGAGGACTACTGGATTGGGCGTGAGAATGGGTCCATCTCGCCAGACGGTGGGCCCGGCGGCAGCTACGGCGGCTATGGTGGCGGTCTGAGCGCCGAAGGCTTCTCACCGAATGCGGTGTCGCGGACGGCCTCGTTCAACGCTCCGGGACTGCTGGCGCCGTGGACGGAGTCCTATCAAGCGCCGAATCTGACTGATGATCCCGGCTTCCAGTTCCGGTTACAGGAAGGCCAGAAGGCGCTCGAGCGGTCGGCGGCGTCCAAGGGGACGTTGCTGACCGGTGGCACGCTGAAGGACTTGGCTGGTTACGCGCAGGGCATGGCGTCTCAGGAATACGGTGCGGCCGATGCGCGGGCATTCCGGAATTACGGGAACGACCAGAACGCCTTCTGGACGAACCAGAACAACGCCTTCAACAAGCTGAATCCGATGGTGGGCTACGGCCTGCAAGCGGCGGGTCAGGGCATCAACGCGGCGGGTCAGACGGCGCAGTATGCCACGCAATACGGACGTGATCAGGCGAACCTGGCGACTGGGCAGGGTGACAACGCGGCGCGCGGCACCATCGCCGACTCGAATGCGAACAGCGCCATCTACAACACGCTCGGGAACATCGATTGGGGCCGCATCTTCAATCGTAGTGGCGGCGGTGCGACTCCGCCGTATACGACGACGCCAAGCAATCCCGGCAACCTGCCGGATAACTGGGGTTGATGATGGCCGCTGACGTCTTCGGACAACTCAACGTCATCAAGCCGTATGACCCGTCGGTGCAGCAGGCGCGTGACCTGGTGCGGGCGCAGAAGGAAGAACAGACCGCCAAGACGCAAGCCGAACGGATGAAGATTGAGCAGGCCGCGAAGGATGACGCGGCGATTCGTGCCGTGTTGGAGTCGGCGCCCGATCAAGAGTCCGCTGTGATGGGTGTCTACAAGATCAATCCAAAGCTCGGCGATGAACTCCAGAAGGGCCTCGACACGCATCGCAAGAGCGTTCGAGACGCCGTCATCGCTGACATGGACGCGGATATCAAGGGGATGGGCCATGCCGCGCAGTTGCTGCAGGCGGCGAATCCGCAAAACTATCCCGTGGTTCAGGCCGCGCTGACGAAGCTGGCCGGAGATGACCCGGAGAAGCAGTCTTTCCTGAAAGCCCTGCCGCCGACGTTTGACCCTGCCGCCATCAAGACCATCATCGACATGGGCACGCCGGCGAAGGAGTTCGCGGCGAAGCAGAAGCAGGCGCTGGAGGACATGTTCGGGTCCAATCCGGCGAAGGGCTTCTATGACCGGCTGAGTCTGACGGAGTCGCCTGAGGAATGGGCGGCGGTGGTCGGGCTTGGGAAAGAAGCGGGCGTGCCGGCGGGCGTGATTCAGTCGGCAGGCGCGTTCTCGCCGGAGTCGGTGGCCAAGATGGGCCAGTTGGCTCTGACGGCGAATGAACGGGCGACCATCAGCGACAGGCAGGCGTCGGCGACGGCGCTACAGGCAGATCGTGACGCCGACAATGCGCGTCAGGACAAGGCCGCGTCGGCGACCGAAGCGTATCGGGCGCAGCAGTTGCGCCTCCGTGAGCGCACGGAATCACGTCTCAGTCAGCCCAAGCCGACCACGGGTCCGGATGGGACACCAGCCACGCCGAAGCTCGGCGTCGGTGCTCAGGGTGACGTCGTGGTCGGTCGTGACCTCGTTGGCCTCATCGATGCGGTCGAGAAGCGCGGCAACCAGATCGGGTGGAAGGGTGTTGGTGCTGGTTACAGCGGCAGCATCAATCAGGCGCTGTCGCAGGTCGGCATCGGCACGCAGGATGAAGAACAACTGCGGAATGAACTCGGCAACATCCAAGGCACCATCGCCAAGTTGCGCGGAGGCACGTCGTTCACGCCATCGGAGCAGAAACTGCTCGACACCTACACGCCGACGATCAACGACAGCGACAGCCGGATTCAGGCCAAGTTGAAGTCGCTGCGGGATTTCCTCGTGCGCCACGAGAAGAACATCTACGCCGTAGCAGGCGGTGAAGCGCCGACGGCTGGTGGTGGCGACAAGGAAGTGTCGATGGCGCAGATTCAGGCTGTCGCCAAGCGCAACGGAACGACCGTAGAACAGGAGAAAGCCCGTGCCGCAGCAGAAGGCTACGTCGTTCGCTGACGACCTCGCCGCGGTCAATAAGTCGGGCAGTTTCGCCGACGACCTGAAAGCGACGACACCAGCGACTCCAGCCGCCGAACCGGCCAAGACGGAAGAACTCCCGGCATGGCGCAAGGCGCTGGCGATGGTGGCTCCGGCCACTGGTCCGCTCAGTCCGTTGGTGGGGAAACTCGCCGTCTCATCGCGCAAAGACATCGAAGACACCGTAGACCTGCTCCCGACGGTCGGAGGGGTCGCAGGTGGCCTCATCGGTGCGCCTGGTGCCGTGCCGGGCATGGTCGCCGGTGCGGCGGCTGGTGGGGCCACGGGCGAGGCGTGGCGGCAGTTGGCGAATCGCTGGCTTGGACGTGACGCGCCGAAGACGGCGACCGAAGCGGCCAAAGGTATCGCCATTCAGGGCGGCATCCAAGGCGCGGGAGAGGCGGTCGGGTCTGCCGTGGTCGCTCCCGCTCTCAAGGCTGCGGCGCCATACGTCAAGAACCTGACGAAGCTTGGACGCGCCACGCCAGAAGAAGCGGCGGCGGTGAAGTTTGGACAGTCGCAGGGCATCCCGGTCAGTGCGGCGACGGCGACACAGAATCCCGTCGTGAAGGGTGCCGAGTATCTGGCGGATCGGTCGCTGGCTGGTGGCGTCGTCGCGCGAGACGTGGCGAAGAAGGAAGCCGCGGGCCTCACGAGTGCCGGGGACGCGCTGGCCAAGCGGGCGAATCAAGGCGCGGCGACGACACCGTATGCCGGCGCGAAGTCGGTCCAGAAGGCCATTGAGACGACCGTCTCCGACCTGCACAGCGAAGCCAATGCGGCGTATGACACGCTGCGGCAGTTGGAAGCCTCGCCAGCGGCTCAGAAGTCGGTCCAGGTCGGCACGAAAGAAGTCACGCTGCCCGTGACGGGCACGCGCGTCACGCAACCCGTGATGGAGACGATGGCGTTTCCGGTGGACCTGAAAGGTCCGAAGGCTGCGCTTAAACAGACCTACGACAAGTGGCTGCGGACGTGGCCGGAGACACAGCGGCAAGCCTCGCCCGCGTTTCAGGCCATCCGGAATCTCGTGGAAGGTCCGGATGTGCTGCCGGCGTCGGTGGTCGAACTCGACCTCTCGGCACTGAAGAAGATGGCGCGTGGCGCGGCGATGCCGGAAGCGCGCGATATTACGCAGGGCATGGCGGCGAACGGCGTCAAGCAGTTGAGCGATGCGGTCGATACCGCGGTCGCGGCTGGCGGCAAGGACGCCATCGATGCGCTCAAGGCGGGTCGTGCGGCGACGTCGGCCAAGCACGCGGTCATCGACACGCTGGAACAGGTCAAAGACGAGCCGGTGCAGTTCTTCCGCCAGATGACGGCGACGAAGGACGGAGCGGTCGACCAGTTGAAGGCGATCGCCAAGGTTGCGCCGAACGAGATGCCAAACGTGGCGCGGGCATATCTCGAAGATGCGCTGGAGCAGGCGACGGCTGAAGGCGGTTTCGTCAAGGCGGCGAAGTTGGCGGCAGATTGGCAGAAGCTCGGGCCGCAGACGAAAGCCATCCTGTTCAAGTCGGACCCGAAGCTGGTCAGCGACCTCGACAAGTTCTTCCTCTTGGCGAAGAAGCTCGGCGAGAATCCCAATCCCAGCGGCAGCGGTGTCATCGCCGCTCAGGGGGCTCAGGGGGCTCAGGCATTCTTCGACCCTGTCAATGCGCTGTTTCTGCAACTCGGCGCCGGCGCGACGTCGAAGTTCCTCCATTCGCCAGCCGGTGTCAGGCTCTTGACTGAAGGCGTCACGATTCCCACGAAGAACGCTGGACGTGTCGCCTCATGGACCGCCCGCGCTGTCGCGTTGGCGAACAATCAGAAGGATGACCAATGAGCGTGCCTGGTTCGCTGTTCTACCTGACCGCTGATGGCATCCGAGACGAGAACGGGGATAACCTCGGGCTCGGGTTCGTCCAGTTCAAGGTCGCGGGCGAAGATACCGACAAAGATACGTGGACGACGGCCGACATGGACGTGGCGAACATGAACCCGGTCCAGTTGGATGCGTCCGGCTACGCGACGGTGTTCCTCGAGCCCGGCGCCTACGACGTCACCATCTTCGACGCGGACATGGTGCAGGTTCGGCAGTATCTCGGCGTCGAGGACATCGGGCAGACGTTCTTCTCGCAGCTCGGGACGATTCTTGCGGAAGGCCAGAAGAACCTGGTCGCCAATTACACCGTCACGGATGATGACAACTTCGTCACGTTCTCGGGCACCGTGGCGAAGGTGCTGACGCTCCAAGCGGCGGCGGATCGGCAGATGCCGCTATCGATTTGGAACGACTGCACCGTGGCGTGGTCGGTGACGCCGGACGGGTCCGAGACGATCGACGGGGATACGGGTGCGTATTCCTTGGCCTCGGGTGGGAAAATGGTGCTCCTCCCGGTGACATCCGGGTATCTGATCCAGTCGCTTTACGTGCCGTAAAGGACGGCATCCCTCATGCATCAGTATCCGAAGAAGCTCGGGACGATTGTCGAACTACTCCGGGCACAGGGCTATGACCCGTCGGCGGGGTTTGCCGCGCTGGCGAAGGCGTTGGCCCATCCGGCGCTGAAGAAGTCGTCCAACACGGAATCCGGCATTACCTGCGAACTGTGCCGGAACGATGCCTGGTGGCAGGAGAACTTCGGCTCGGGGTGGGAACTCGTCCAGTGGTGGTATTGCGGCCCGCTCGGGCTCGACTGCAATCAGGGTGGCTAGCCGTGGACCAGCTGCCGTGGGCCGACATTGGCAAGGTCACGAGTCTGTCCGCGCCGGGACTGCTGGCGTTGATCGTGGTGGCGTTTTTGAAGGGGTGGATATGGCCGGCGTTCGCGGTGAGGGACATTCTGAAACAGCGCGACGACCTCGCCCGACACAACGACCGGCTCGTGTCCGCCCTCTCACGTTGTCTCAGAAACCGGGAGGCCGAATGATGACCGTCCCATCCGGTATGGTGATGACCCGTCCGATCTGGTGGGTGTCCTTCGTGCATCGGCTGGCCGACCGCTGGCTCCGTCGGCACAACCCGATGACGCTCCGGCTGCGTGACGAGCTCCCCTCCAAGCTCGAAGCGCAGACGTCCCTCCTCGACAAAATCTTCCCGCCGCCGAAGGGATGACCCGTCGCGTCGTGGGGCTCTGGCTGGCGACGTGGGCGACCACGACGCTGGCGGGCATGTTCCACGGCATCGGCTACCACGAGGCCGCCACGGGCGTCTGGTTGCCGTTCTGGGCCTCGTGGGGCTACGGGCTGGCCTTCTCCGCCGCGCTCCACGGCATCATCGGCCTGCACGAATCCGCCCATCTGGTCGTCATCGACCACTACCGCATCCGATGGACCGGGCCCTACTTCATCCCGGCGCCGTTCCTGGTCACGGGCACGCTCGGGGCGACCATCCGTGTCGCGGGTCCGTTCCCCTCTCGCCGCGCCTTGTTCGACGTGGCCCTCTCCGGGCCGCTGGCGGGCTTTGCGGCCGCGATCGTCATCCTGCTGGTGTCGATGGGCTGGTCCGCTCCGTCTGACGCCTCAGACGGCTTGTCGCGGCTCGGACAGCCGTGGCTGGCGCTGGCGTGGCAGAAGTATCTCTACAGCCATCAGACCGTCGTCTGGCATCCGGTGGCGGTGGCGGGGTGGATTGGGCTGGTGATGACCGGCGTGAACCTGCTGCCGTATGGGTCGTTCGATGGCGGGCAGATTGTCTCAGCCCTCATCGGGGCGAAGCGGGCGCAGTGGGTGTCCTACGCCTGCTGGATTCCCGTGACCTGGCAGGCCACGCATCTGCTGACGTGGCTGTTTGTCGGCGTGGTGATGCTGCTCACGGGGCCAGCGCCGAGTCCGGTGTCGTGGCTGGAGCCTAGTCTGGGCCGAGCCCGCTGGTGGGCAGGTCTACTCGCGGCGGTTGTGGGCGCCGTGTGCTGGCTCCATCGGGAGCCGGGAGTGCTGGTGATTCGGTGAAGATGCGGTCGTATTCAGCGGCCATGCCCTGTATGTAGGCGCAGGATAGCCGCCGAAGGTGCTCATCCCACTCGGTCAACGCCTCGTAGAACTCCGGCGATAGCGGATGCTTCACAGTGCGCGCCAGACGTAGATGGCGACGGACACGAGCAGTCCAATCGCAGCAGAGTCCAGTAGTCGCGCACCGAGAAAGCGCAGCGCGGCCATGTCGATGAAGTATCTAGGCGCTGGCGTCTCGTAGCGCAGGGTGATACGCGAATGCTGTTGGGACCCGTCCAATAGCGCGTTCAGTGCGACGCGATTCTCAATCTGATGCGGATACAACTCCTCTCGAAGCGTGCGGATCGGATTGATGGGACGCATAGCTTCACGCCTTCGACTTCAGCGCGGCCACGACTTCCGGCAGCAGCGCCGGGTTAGCCTTCAGGATGTCCAGAATCTGCTGGATGATCGCCAGAATCTGCTCGGGATGCGACTCGGCGTATTTGATGAGAATGTCGAGGAACTTGGACATGAAGGCTCCTAAGTAAGCGGACAACCGTTTCCAAACGTGACGGACACGCCGAACTCTTTCCAGGCAATGTCTCGGGCTTCGCCGGCAATCTCCCGCGCGCGTGTCTCGTTGCAGTTCCCGCGGTAGGAATCATAGAGCACCGTCTCGAAGGCGCAGACAGGCATCACGCGCCAGCCGTTCAAGCCGTTGCCCATCCGGGGAATCCCATCGCGCCAGCGGTTCTGCCAGTCCGGGGCCGTCGTCTGCGTGAACCCGTGCTCAAACTGATACAGGAAGATGTCCACGTATTGCCCGCCGTGGGACTTCCACGCATCCTGCTCGTCACCGCGCCACGGGTCGTCGTCCTCGATGAGGTATTTCATCAGCACGCCCGTCTCGGGGTCGACGAACTCCTCGAGCACGGCGGTGCCGGGTGGTGTCGGGTCAGTTGCCGGAATCACGCCTGCGAAGGACGCCATCGACCAGCGTCCCGGCTGCAAGTGAACCCCGAGGACAATCTCGCTGCCGCCGATGGCCTTCATGCCCTCCAGTGCATTCGACATCTGCACACTGCGCCAGTAGTTCGTCGGTATCGGTTCCCACGCCGGCACGCAGATGACGTAGGGCAGCAGTCCCGCGTCTTTCAGTGCCTGCGTCGTCTCGAGGATGGGCTGCTCGGGCGTGTCGGCGGCGAGGAAGCAGATCGGGCTGAAGCCCATGTCGAGCACGCGACGGACATAGCCGCAGAACTGCTGCGGGGTGAAGTCTCGGCCTGGAATCGGGGAGCCGGGGTAGTCGTAGTTCCGCCCGAGCGCGATGTGCGTGTAGCCGCGGCTGCGCCAGTTCTGCGCCCATTCCTCCGCGTATTCAGGATGCCAGCCGTCGAGGAAGGTCAGGAAGAACGGTGAGAACTGCGCCCAGCCGCGGGAGTCGGTGACGGACCCGTAATCGCCGTGGACGTGTAGCAGGTCAGCGCCAGTGCGCCACGGGTGGGCCGGGTCGTCAAAGGAGCACCAGCGCGAACGCTACCGCGGCACGTCCAGCCGGCGGCTCCGCTTCGACATAGACGCCAGACTGAGCGGTCGCTTTCAGCCGCTCGTCGATACCTGGTTCGTAAGACTCTCCCGGCCACGCCGTCTCGCCGAGTTCGCCGTTGGGCTTTCGCACGGCAATGACTTGCCCGTGCGGCCATTGGAGATACGGCACGCCGGTCGGCGAGGTCCGGAGGGTATACGTCTCGTCGCCTTGAATCATCCCGGCCTTCATCGGCCACGGGTCCGAGGGGGATAACGGCTTGTCGAACGTCGGCCGCTCCTCGTAGCCTTGCGAGGGTTCGCCGAAGCGGGTATTGAGGACACGGGTCGCAATCGAGACTTTGCGCGTGGTCGGCACAGGTGGCTCCGGGGGAATAGGTGGCACCGGAGGGTCTGGCGGGTCCGGCGGGTCAGGCGGATCGGGTGGGTCCGGATGGTGAAAGGCTTCCCACGGCAGCGAATCGAGCGCGACGACCTGCGCGCTGTCGATGCTCTCCGCTTCGTTGGTGGCGAACCCGAGCCAGACACGGCCACTCGGGTCCATCCAGACGTCTTTCGACCACGCAGATGGCGTTCTGGCGCCTCGGGTGGCATCGTCGGCGCGGTGCAAGATGGTCCCGAGCGCGTCACTGGCGAAATACCAGAGGTAGAGCACGCCGTTCACTTCAAACCCGAGCGGCGACCATTGCCCGTCTCCGGTCGTCTGGACCTGCACCGGGAGGCCGTCAATCTCGACTTGGAGCTTCACGCCATGCGCGAGGCAGTAGACCAGCACGCGGCCTTTGAGACGCACGGAATCGGGTAGGTAGTCCGGCGCCCAACGCGCATCAACCGTGCGCGGGTAGTAGTCATGTAATCCGAGTTTGAGATACGGTTCAAGTTCAGCCCATGTGGGGTCTGCTGGGTCAGAAAACACAAGTGTGTCGCCGTCGGCGTCCAGAATCCATTCTTTCGAGCCGGTGAATGGTGTGCCATCGGGATACGTGCCGTAGGTGTTGAGCGGGTTGGCGAAGGTGCAGGCCCATCCGACCTTGCCGGTGGCGCGCATCTGGTTGCCGCCGCCTTCCGACTGCGGCCACGGCTGCTGCTGGTAGTTCAGCGCGGTCGGGAACTGGACCAGTTTCGGCGTCGGGTTGACGACCTGGCTGATGGCCGTCTCGGCTAACCAACAGATATCGCCGCCCATCGCTTGGGAGCCGTCAGGATTGGTCAGGAGCCGTTTGGGTTCGTGGGTATACCAGTCCCAGACCCAGAGGGCGATGGTGCCTTTGCCGCCGCAGAGCGTGCCGCGCGTGGGGTGGAAGCGCATGGCCGTGGTTAGGATAGCCCGTCAGGAGCTTTCGCGCCACACTTCTGGCACGAGACGTGGTGTGGATTAATATCCAGCGAGAACCAGACGTGGTCGCATGTTGTCTCCGTCCTCGGGGCGTCGGCTAGCGACGTGGCTGCGTAGATGCGTCGGGCCTTCTTGCGGGCCAGCGTCAGGTTCATGTCGCGCGACTGCGAGATGTCTGCGAGTGCGCCTCGTGCCGTCTCCAGCGCCTCGGTGAGCCGCGCGATCCGCTGCCGGGCCTGCTCCAGTTGGCAGCGTAAGCACGGTTGGCTCTGGGCGTCTCCGGCGAAGTGGTTCGGGCAGCGGGTGTCGTGGTTGATGCCGTCCGCGACCATGATCCAGTGCGTCACGTCGTCGTGGAGCTTCTGGAGTTCGGCTTCGCGCGCCTCGGTGTTGCGCTGACGCACGGGCCGACACTTCTCGAAGAACGCGCGGAACTGGTCCGACTTGACCATCTCGTCCCGCTCGGCCTTCAGGGTGGCGATCTCCTGCTCACGGGCGGCGAGACGTTCGCGCAATTTATCGATCCGAACAAAGCCGGTTGCGCCACACGATCCGCACGGACCTCGGCCATCGTTGTCGCTGTCCTCGCCAGTGCCACGGCACCAATCGCACAGGAACGGTGATAGTGACTTGGCGAGTGAGGCCGCGTAGCTTGCGATCCTGTCCCGCTCCTTCTCCAGCCGCGCGAGGGTGGCGGACTGCTCGGCTAGTTGGGCGGCCCGCAATTCCTTCGCGTAGTGCTCGGCCTCGTCGCGCTCGATGCGATACCCATTGCGCGTCTTTTCGGATCGACACAGTGAGCATTCGCACTCGTCCCCGATGGACAGGACACGGCAACCGGGCCACGGCGTGGCTTCGTGTTTCTCGATCCGGGCCTTCATCTCGGCCAGCTTGGCGTCCTTCTCGGCGGAGAGACGGCGCAGCGTGACGGTTTCGGGCTGGTTCCTGTCCGCGATGATGTCGATGAGGCACAGCGGGCAATCGCAGGACGTGCCGTTCAACGCGCACGAAATAGTGCGGCATGAACCGGGGCGAACGTCGCGCACGAACTGACGCAGTGCCTTCTCGGCGTTTTCGGGCGTCAGGATCGGCGCGAGGGCGTCGGGGCGGTCAGGGGCAGCGTGGAATACATGGCACGACTCGACCTTGTGGTCGGCGCGTGTGTCGCCACAACGGGCGCAGCGGTCAGGGGTCATGGGGCCTCCGTGGGCTTCAGCAGCTCGCGCAATCGCTCAGGCGTCATCAGGCTGTTCGCCATCCGCACCGACACGTGCCGCACTTCTTCCGAGAACCTGCGGATTCGTTGTTCAAGGTCGGCTATCGTGGCGTCCTTCTCGGCCAGCATGCGGTCTGTAATCCGCGCGTGCGTCTCCAGCCCGTGCTGCGTGTCCGCAAGTTTTGACGCGCGGTCAGCCCATGCCGCAGTCAGCGCGGCAATCGTGGCGTCCTTCTCGGCGGAGAGACGGCGCTCCTGCTCGATAGTCTCAGCCGCAAGGTTCATCAGGCTGCTGTCGTATCGACTGCGGAATACGACAGGCTCACGCAACTTCGTCAGCAGCGGTGCCAGCGTCTCGTCGGGGCGGTCAGGGGTCATGGGGCCTCCGTGGCTTTAGCCGTCATGCGTTCAACCGTATCCGTCACTTTCCGCAACGCGGCCACTAGCTGCTCCTCCCGCCTGACGAGGGACGCGGCGAACTCCAGCATCTCAGCGTCCTTCTCAAATCGCACGACCTCGTGTTGCACGTCGAGACTTCGCCAATACCCGGCAACCTTCCGCTTATGCACGGCAGCAGCATCAAACTCCTCAGCCGTGAACGTCGGCGCGGGGCCTCCGTGCGCTATCAACGTGTAGGGGCCTTCCGGCGCGGGCGTCCAAAGGTGATTTGCGGCCGTATGCGAGGGGCCACGCTCCTGCCCGCACTGCACACATCGCGGCGCGGGCGGCTCGTCAGCGTCAGGGTCACGTCCCAACAGGCTCATGTCCTCGGCTCCTTCTCCGCCCACTCCCAAAATCCCTGCGCGCCATTCGCGGGAATAGGCTCAGTGAATGCCTGCACGTCGCATAGCAGAAAGCACCACGGCCCGTTGGCGTCGTCTCTGCCTTGCAGGTCGGCGTGTAACTTCTCGACTCGCTGGCAGTCGTAGAGGACGGCCGTGGCGACGATGGCACCGAACGGCATGCCTGGACGCGCGACCTCGTCTCCGTCGTCGAGCCATTCGCGAGACTTGCCCGCGTGAATGGCGATGCGTCCTCGCAGATTCGTCGGCCACGTCCGGTTCTCGATGACCTTCTCGCCCTTCGCGATCATGTCGGCGTAGGGCTGGCAAATCGTGATCGCCTTCACTTTGGCTCCTTCGCGGCCCACTGGTTGCAGCCGAACGCGATGGGGTTGATCATCAGGTCGGCGTCTCGGCGCACGCCAATCTCACAGAGGGTCAACCCTTCGTTCCACTTCACGGCGCACTTACACGTCCCGCACGTCTGCGCCTCTCGGGCGTCGAGGGCGTCCAGAAGGGCCAGCAACGTCAGTGGCTCGATGTGCATGCGCGACCACGCTGGTGGCTCAAGCATGTCTGCAACTTCAGCCCGCAATCGCTTCACCATCTCGGCCGTCAGGGGCCGCGTCGTCTCGTCGCGCTCAGTCATGGCCTACCTCGCCGCGTCCATCGCACGCGGATAATGCTTCGCTCACGGTTCGCACGACAATCACGGGCCAGCCCTGCTCTCGCCATGCCGACTGGGCCTGCGTGAGCTTGCCCTTCGCGCGCTTCACTTCCAGTAGTTTCACCGGCATCGGTGCGCCCATCACAGTCCACCCGCCAGCGACGAGCAAATCCGGTGCCCCGTCGCCAGCCTTCCGCAAGTCCTTCACGAGATAGCCCGCCTTCCTGAGCGCGGCGACGATCTCGGCCTGGTTCGCGTCCACCTTGCGGGCGTAGCCCATTAACTGGCCTTCCGTGCGCGATTCGCTCTGCGCTTCTGGAACGAGTCTCGCGCCTTCGCCCACTTCGACCAGGGGTTCGGTGCGTTTACGCCGACTGGACGCAGCCACGGCGAGTCCACCACGCATTCCGCGATGCCCGTCTCGCGCGTCGTCCTGAGCGCACCGCAGGCGTAGCACCATTCGTAGCGGCCGCCAGCGATCAGCCAAGTCCCGTTATGCCGGCACGGCTTCCCCTGGATCGCCTGTCTCACGCGGGGGTCGGAGGCGGGGAGGCGCAACGTCATGGCTTCACGCCCTTCCGCGTGCGCCAGAGCAGCGACTTACACACCGGGCAGACCTTGGGCGGGGTCGGATACCGCGGCATCCAGGTGTAATCGCAGCGGAGGCAGGTGTGCCGCGTGACGCGCGTCGTGGTCGTGTGCTTCATTACATCTCCAGAAAAACGATTCGCCTCGCAACAACAGCCAGCCGGGGGAGAATGGGCGACCTCGCGTGCCCATGCCGTGGATTGCGCCACGACCTCCCGTGAGTGCTGGATTTCAAGCATCGTTCAACCATCAGTCGTGAGCGTTGAAAGCCTGAGATTTCATCGTTTCAACATTCAACTTCTGAGTGTCGGTTGCTCCTATGCAGGAGCTTGATATGGGATTCGAACCCATTACACCGGGCGTGAGCCCGTGCTCTACCAATTGAGCTAATCAAGCGGTTGTGCGCTGTCTACTCTCACTTCGCTGCCCAAGGCGAAACCTAAACTAGTCCGGGAGTTCGATGAACTCCGTCGCGTTCTTCAGCGACAACTGGCCGTCGAGCGCGCCTAGAATCGTCTCAATCGTCTCGGCGTCCTTCGCCAGTGCGCCTTCATCGACCTGAACGGCGATACCCATCTTGAGGCCGATATCATCCGGGTTGGCGTTCAGCTGCTTCTGGAAGTTCTGGCGGTTGGCGACGATGGTGCGCCGCTGCAGGTCTAGAAACGACTGCCGGCCCGGCGCGACTTCCTTGCGCCATGTCAACCACTCGGCCAGCATCTTGGTCTGGCCGCTGACGGTCACGGCGATGCGGTGATTGGCCTGCTGGATGCCCGTGCGAATGGCGACGATGCGCGTCTCGAGGTCCACGATGGCCTGCGATTCACGCGCGAGGACGAGCGGCGTGCCGCCGTCCTTTTCGAGCGGGTCTTTGGCGGCTTCCGCGCGCAGGAGATATGACGCCACGAACTGGCGCTTCTTCTCCAGCCGCTTCGTGATGGTCTTGATCTCGGCGAGTGCTTCGGTAATGGTCAGTTTCATCGTGTCCCTCGTGAGCGTTGAGCGCATAGCTTACGCTCTACGTAGTCAGTCTGTCAACCACGCATCACGGCCGCATGGAAGTGGGCATTGGTGCAGCGCCCGCCATGCAGCGCCTCGCACTCGTCATGCCAGCCGCCGTAATCCGCTGGCCGGACCGTGCGCTTCACGAGCAGCCGTGGCACGAACCAGACGAACATGCCCACGGTATAGCCTCGGGCCTCCACAAACGGGTCACGGGCCTGAAAGAACGCGGGCATCCAGTCGTAGACGAGTTCGCCATGCGACCGCCAGAGCTTGGCGAGCAGTGCCGCATCCTTGCCGGCGAATAGCAGCGCCTTCGTGCCGAAGTGCTCCCGGTGCAGGGCATCGAAGCGGGTCATCATCTCGCGCGTCGGCGCCGCGGTCATGCCGTGTGCTCGTCGGCGAACAGCGTGCCCTGCGTCCGGAGTTGTTCGGCGGCTCGGAGATTCCGCACAGCCACGTCGTAATAGCTGGCCTTGAGTTCGACGCCGACATACCGACGATTCAACCGGATGGCCTCGTAGCCTTCGGACCCGATGCCGGCGAACGGAGACAGGATGAGTTCGCCCGGATTCGACCAGAGCCGGATGCAGCGTTCAATCGTCCCGAGTTGGAGCGGGCAGATGTGGCGCTCGTCGTCGTTCTCGCGGGCCACGTCCACGTTCAGCGTGTCCGACTCGCGGATGCCATACCAGATCGGCCGCGCCCATTCGATCCAGTCGTCGTTGGTGATGTCGGGATTGACGGCGACGGCGTTCTCTCCCGGCTTGCGGAAGATCAGAATCGTGTCGGCCAGCGCCGGTCGGCTCCACGTCGAATCCTTGCGGAGTTGGACGAACAGGAGGCCCTTGGAATGCGTCCGGATGGCCTGCGCCTGCGGGTCTTTGTCGATGGTCACGCGGCCGTGATACGTCCAGCCGCACGCCATGTAGGCCCGGATGACCATGCCGGGGAAGTCGATCAGCCCGATGACGCCGTGGGTCTGGAGCGTGCTGGTCAGTTCCGCCACATGGACGCAGGTATGACGGCCCGGCTTCGTGACCCGGAACATCTCCCGAATCAGGAAGGCGTAGTGCTCGAAGAACTCGCCCTCGTTGGCGCAATTCCCGAGGTCGCGCTCACTGGCCGAGTAGGTGTAGAGGCTGGAGAACGGCGGTGAGTAGACGGACAGGTCGATGCTGTCGTCGGCAATCTCCCGGCCGAGGGCCTCGATGCAGTCATCGTTGATGAGGGTCCAGTCGGGCTGGTCGGTGCGGCGGATCATACGGCTAACTCCTCGCGCTCAAAATCGCGCATATGGTCAATCAGGGATGCGGACAAGTCCGCGGCGGCGGCTTCCTTGCGACGGACATTCTCCACGATCACGCGCTCGGCTTCCGAGATGACGATATGCGCCGTGACCTTCGTTTTTTGCCCGAACCGCCAGCATCGGCGGATGGCCTGGTAATACTGCTCGTAGCTGTCGCCGAGGCCGACGAAGATGGCGTGGTGGCAGTGCTGGAAGTTCATGCCGTAGCCGAGAATCCGCGGCTTGCTGATGAGCGTCCGCGTCTCGCCCGACGTGAAACTCAGGACGGCATGGCGCTTCTCGTCGTAACTGTCTGCCCCGGAGACTTCGAGGCCTCCCGTCAGTTCAGCGACCGTCTCGCTCTCCTCGTTGAGGCCGCACCAGACGAGCCACTGGCACTGGGGCGCATGATGCAGCACGAGACGCGCGCATTCCTCCGTCCGTGACTCCAGTGAAGCCCTGCGGGCGCTGAGACGGCCCTTGAGTCCCTTGGTGCCCATCTCGGGGAACAGCGAACCAGACGCAGGCCCATCGACTTCGAGGATGTGGTCCTTGATGACGAGTTCCGGCAGCACGAATCCGTCATCCGAATAGCCGAGGTCAGACGGTTTCCGGAACGCAATCGCCCACGAGGCCAGCCAGCGGTAGAACGGTTGCCGCGCGTGGCCCTTCATCCGCCAGCCGTCGCTGTCGTGAATGAACCAGGACGCCAGAAACTCGGCACGGGTCATCAGCCCCAGGAACTCGGCATGGTTGGCGAGTTCGCTGATGTCGTTCGGGCTCGGGGTGGCCGTGCAGCAGAGCCGATACGGGACACGGGCGCACGCTTCAATCAACTTCGTGCGCGTGGTCCCGTCGAAGGCTTTCAGGATGCTGGACTCGTCGAGCACGACCGCGCCGAACTGGGAGAGGTCAAAGTCGTCGAGCCGTTCGTAATTCGTGATGCTGTAGGCGCCGATGGCCTCGGCCTGTTTTCGGGCATACGGCACGACCATCCCGAGCTTCGAGGCTTCATCGGCGGTCTGTTCGGCGACACAGAGCGGGGCCAGAATCAGCGTCTTGGCGCCCATCGCCTGCGCCCAGGCCAGTTGCATGAACGTCTTGCCGAGTCCGCAATCAGCAAAAATCGCGGCACGGCCTTTCTTCGCCGCCCATTTCACAATGGCGCGCTGCCACGGAAAGAGCAGGTCAGGCAGTGGGGCCTCGAGGCCGATGCCGAGCGGTGCGGCCACGCGGCGCTTCTTGTCGAGGAAGTCGGCGTAGGCGCTCATCGGATACCGCCGCCGGTCACGAAGCCGTCCGGGAACCGTTTCAGCAGTTTCGCCACGTTCTGCTCGGCGATGAAGTCCAGCGACAGGTTCATGGCGCTGGCGAGGTCCGCGACATACCAGAGCACGTCGCCGAGTTCGTCGGCCATCGCGTCACGGCTGAGTTCCTTGTCGTGCCAGGCCCATTTCTTGATGAGGTCGGCGACTTCGCCCGCTTCGCCGCAGAGGCCGAGCGCCTGCACCATGAGCCGTTCGCGGTGCGGTTCGGCGAGGCTCGTGCGTTTCGCGGCGCGTTGATATTCGGTCAGATTCATATCTCTCCTTCTCAATCTCTCTACAGCCCTGGTGGTGAGCATGTTGGCCGGAGAGACACCCCTACTCCATTGAGTGAAAGTGTCTCCACGGCGTCACGATTCAGCCCTGTATGGAGCCGCACGCGACCGGAGGCCGGATCGAGCATGACCACCCATCCGACATCCCGAGACTATTCGCGCGGTTCACGCGCTTATGTCCTCGCCCGCTCTCGGGTTCACCCCACGGGCTTACATGGCTGGTATCGACACATTCCCGCAGTGCCAGCCTGGTCGAACCGCGCCCCTGCCGTTATCCGTCAGGCGTCGGCTTGATGCTGTTTGTGTTGGAGGTTGAAACCGGGATACCCGTGGGCTAAACTTGGGCTTCGTTCCCGGTCGCGTCCTGCAACGCGATCTAACAGCCTCGCGCATCAACGCGGGGCTGTTGCCTTTTATACGCTGGTTGCGTCCTCGTCGCAAGTCTTTTCCGCCGGCGGCACATACCGATACTCGCTGATGGTGAAGCTCGGCCGAATCCGGAGCGGGTCATGCCAGTGCCGGATGCGGTTCTCGATGACCATGTTGAACGGCGGCTTTCGTAAATCGCTCGTTCGCGTGCGCCACGCCTGCCGTCCGGCGAACTCGAGCTCCCGCGCCTGAATCCAGACGCCGGGTCGCGCGGTGAAGTAGTCGGCCAGTTTCTCGACGAGGCTCACTTTACGTCCTGTGCGGACTCGCGCGTTCACGGGTGAGAAGTTCAGTCCTGGTTGCGTCATACGGTCCCCCGAAAGCGTGTGCGGAGTCTCAAGGCGTCCAGTCGTGCCAGTTCGGCCTCGATGGCTGCGGCGGTTTCGTCGATGAGCGGGCGTTCGTCCGGATGCAGCCGGGACTGTTCCCGGTCAAACTGCCGGCTCCTATGGGCCTCGGTGCGGCACGTCGAGCAGAGGGTGGCCGAATACTTCCGCGGCTCGATCATCGCGGGGCAGCGGGCGCACTGGCGGGTGGGCACGGTCATCTGGTGGAGCCTCCGGAGTTCGTTGAACGACCGCATGGCGCGATGGGTGGCGCAGTAGCGGCGGCCGGGTTCGACGGGATTGGCGCAGTCGCAGCAGTGGCCGCTGGCGCGTTTGCGGTCCCGGCGCCGTTTCTGGTGGGCGCTGTAGCCGTCGCGGCAGACCTGACAGCGGCACTTGCCGTAGATGTAGGCGTATTCGGTGCCGTGGGTCATCCCTGCCTCCGAATGGACACGACGGGCGCGGGCTGTTTCGGCTTCGCTGGCTTGCGGTAGACGCGGCCCGTACTCGACTTGAGGCGGGCTTCGCGCGCCATCCGAATCCCCTGGTCCTGGTCGTAGTCGCGGCCCGTCGTGAACTTCAGGCCTGTCGGCTTCCACGCGGGATCGGGGCGGTCACGCCATGCGAGGAGGAGGCGAGAGAGCCAGTTCATGCCTGCTCCTTCTGGCGCGTGCGCTCAACTTCGGCTGCGATGGCGCGGGCGATGATGACGGACCACGCCGCGATGTCCTCCGCGTCGGATTGGTTGCGGATTTTAGTCGCGCACCCACTCGCCACGTTGCCCGCGATTCTGGCGATGGTGCTCTCGTTGATGCCACCTTGCTTCGGTTTGTCGCTCACGACGCCACCGCCTGCCGCTTCACCTTGACGATCTCGGCGTAGGTCTTCCACAACTCCGGCAGGGCCTGCTTCACCTTCGCCAAGTTCGTCGCGTCCGCGTAGTGCAAGGCCGTGCCGAGTGCGCGGGCGAAGGAGCCGCCGTAGCACTGCATGGCCTCGATGATCTCGTTGTCGGTCGGTTCGCTCATGGTGTAGCCCCGATGTAGATACAGAAGGCGATGAAGGCCAGCGCCAAGGCGATGGCGAGGGTCCAGCGAAGGAAGGCGCGGATCACTGGCGCACGTCCGATTCCCACGCGCGCAGGACTTCGCCCGTCTCGAGGTCGACCAGTTTGAACTCGACCAGGCCGTCCGGCCACGCGCTCGGCCTTCTTCTCAGCGATGTAGGCGGCGATCTTCACGGGGTCAGAGTAGTTCTTGGGCGCCGACGGCTCCTCCATGAAGCCGGCGGCGTTGTCGATGGCGGTCGAAGCGACGTCGATGATCAAATAGCTCATGGCGGTGTCCTTAGAACGGGGGCTCGTCGTCGAGCATGGACGGGCCTTCGTCGCTGGCGGGCGTGGAGTTGAAGCCAACGAGGTCGGTCCCGAAGTTGGTCGTCTTAAACACGGGCCGCACCGTATCGCCGCTGTCGCGGGCGTCGGTCGCCTGCTTCGCCAGCCGCTCGGAGATGGTCGCCGCCTTGGTCCCGTCTGAGAACTTGACCTCATGGCGGATGATTCCAGGCTTGCTCGTGGGCTTCGGCGTCACGGTCACGACTTGCACGGGACCACCCTTGGGAGCCGCTGGCGGTGCGGCAGGACGCGCAGCCGGTGCGGGATGACTGCCGACCGCGGCGTTGGCGTCGTCGTCCTCTGGGGCGATGCCAACAAAGGCGGCGAGAGCGTAGCGCCGGCCGTAGGTGATGGCGGACCCTGCGCCCTGCGCGTCCATCTTCGACAGCGGCACGGCGATAGCGTCACGAATCCACTGGCCGGAGCCGTGGAGCAGCATCGTCTCGACCTCGACCATCCACGCGCCTTCGCCGACGTTGATGAGCCGTGGCGACTGGACGACCGACAGGCCGTTTACCGTCAAGGCTTCGCGGCACGCATCCCAGCAGGACGCGAGGTCGGCATACTTCGAGCGGAAGTGCGGGTTCTCCGCATCCTTCTTCGCGCCCTGGACCTTGGCTTGGGCCTTCGCCAGCGCCGTGGCGAGGTCGGTAATCTGTTCGGAAGTCGTCATTATCGCGTCTCCAGTTTCGCAAATGCGGCCTTCGCCGCGGCGTCCACCATGCCGGGAATGCTCGCGCGCAGCCCCGACAGCAGGTTGATCCGGTCGCCGGTCACGAGGGCCTCGCGCACGACGTCGGCATGGCTGTGGTCTTCCCAGTGCTCCACGACCGCGTCGATATGGCCTTCGATGGTCTTCATGATGGCCAATCCTGCCGCGCCGAGGGCCAGCTGCTGCGTCTGGGTGTTGACCGCTCCCGCGGCCATCGTCGCCACGCGCAGCATCTTCGCCTGTTCGTGTTCCGGCAGTTCGTCGAAGTCGTTGTAGACGCCTCGCCGGAGGCAGTCGAGCGTGTGAAGTTTCGTGGCGATGATGCGGATGAGGCCGCGTTCGACGTCGCGCATCTTCTCGGTCACGAAGGGCATACGGGTCACGGTTTCCATCTCAATCTCCTCTACAGGGTCCACGGGTCGAGCGCGTCATGTTCGCAGCAGAGCCAGCGCGTCTCGCCGTTCCGATTGACAATCGTTTCGGTCATCCACCGCTTCGCCTGCACACGGCCACAGGTCGCGCAGGTTTCGACGGCTTCCGGCTTCTGCTTCACGGCCCGCAGCAGGAGCGCCACGAAGCCGACGGAGACGACCAGCGCAACCCAGGTGCCGGTCATCGGGTCGCCTTTCTGATTTGCTTGTTGTGGCCGTTATTCTTCAAGACAGTCCGCGCGCATGCCGGCCCAAACATGAACAGGCCCTGAGACTCGTCTTTCGGAATCGTTCCCGGCTTGTCGTAGAGGCCCGTGTAGGTGTTGAGTTCCAGCCAGACAAACGCGCCGATGTGCTGTTTGCCGCAGCGTTCGCATTGAGTCCGACGCGTGGTGTCGGTCGCCATTATCGCGTCTCCTGAATCGGCGGCAGGGCATGGAACCAGTCGCCGCCGTGGTGGATGGCATGGGCCTCGCCGTGGCCGCAGACGGTGCAGAGCGGCAGCAGGGCATGGCGGGTGAACTCGTGCGCCAACGCCTTCCAGTCTGGAGCGGGCTTCCCGCCGCGGCGGTAGCGCATGTGGTTTTGCATCTCGGTTCGCATTACCGGCCCCACTTTCCGCAGAGGTCAAATCGGCAGGTTCCAAGGTGGAGCGCGAGATACCAGACGCCGATCGTCTGGCGGTCGATGCGGTTGGTTTCGGTCGGCCACACGTTCCCAAACAGTCCGAATGCTGTCTGCCCGATGTGGTGGCGGGTGAATGAGGCGCGCATTACCGGGCTCCCTTCACGCCGCAGACTTCGCAGACGTCTTCTTCGAGGTCCGCCATGAAGGCCAGCGCATCGGCGTCAATCTCGACCACCGAGGCGAACCGGCCCCGCACGCGCGGCTGCGTGGGGAGGCAGTCGGCGCAGAGGACGGCTTCGCGGTCCATGTGGGATTCAGCGACGACCAGGAAGAGCGTGGCGGCAGCGGTTGCGTTCGTCATGAGTCAGAATATACGTCAACACAGAAAACATGTCAACACAAATGTAGACACAAGCGAAAAATATGTGTAGACTGTTTTCCATGGACGACGGACTGACCCTGACCCCACGCCGGCCTCCGGTCGTGCGTCCAGGCACCAAAGGCAAGAACCTGAACATCCGCCTGACCGCGGCGCAGCTGGAGCAGATTCACGAGCGCGCCAGTGAGCAAGGCGTCACGGTTTCCGATTACGTGCGAGAATCAGCCCTACAGCCCAAAGAGGCGTAACCATGCTGACCAAATGCCTGATCCTCGAGCGTTGCACACCAGATGAACTCCTCGCGCTCCGTGACGCCGGCTTCGACGATGCCGCCGCCGCCATCGACGTCAAGCTGGGCCTCTGGGCCGATGCCCTGTATGCGTCCACGTTCCGCAAAGACCCGCCCCTGACGCCACGACCGCAGCCGCGTATCGATTCCGTCGCGGCCAGCTTCAGTAACCAGGTCTGCGCGCTGTCAGATTCCCGTCGCCTGTCAAAAGTTTGATTCTCTGAAATATTCCCATGCCTAAAGGCGGCAAACGAGCGGGCGCAGGTCGTCCTCTTGGCTCTCAGGACGAGTCCACGATTCGTAAGCGGGCTATCCGTGAGCGCATCCTCGCCAAGTTTGAGCAGCACATCGAGGAACTGGCGCAGGCCCAGGTCGATAACGCGATGGGCCTCAAGCACTTCTACCTACGTGACCCGAAGACGCAGCAGTTCGTCCAGATTACCGACCCGAAAGAGATAGAAGTCGCGCTGAACTGCGGCAAAGAGGGCGAATACTACTGGATTCACACGAAGGTGCCGAGCACGCAGGCGTTCACGGCGTTGTCCGACCGGGCCATCGACAAGCCCGTGGAGCCGCCGCAGGAACTCGACGTGCATGGCGACCTCGTCATCCGCTGGGGCGGCTAGGTGCCGTTCAAGGCCAAGGCCGTCAAGCCTGAGGCCCGGATCATCGACATTCCCTACACGCCCCGCATGTGGGCGCGTCCGTTCCATGCCTCGTTCCGCCGGTGGGCCTGTCTCATCCTGCATCGCCGTGCTGGTAAAACCACCTGTGTCATCAACCACCACCAACGGGCCGCGCTCGATAACGACTGGGAGCGTCGGCGCCTGACCACGCTGCTGCCGCACAAGCCCGAGGCCGTCTCCGGGCTGCTCACGAAGCGCCGGCAGTATGCCCACGTCATGCCGAGCTACAAGCAGGCGAAGGGCACGGCCTGGCTCATGCTCAAGGACATCGCGCGCCCGGTGCCTGGCGTGAAGTTCAACGAGTCTGAACTGAGCGTGACGTATCCCAACGGCAACATCCTGACGCTGGTTGGGGCGGACAGTCCTGATAGCCTTCGCGGGCTGGGCCTCGCCGGCGCATCCCTCGACGAATACAGCCAGATTGCCGACAACGCCTTCGGCGAGGTCATCTCGAAGGCGCTGGCGGATCAGTTGGGGTATGGCGTGTTCTGCGGCACCATCAAGGGCCGGGACAAGCTGTATGTCATGCACGCCGCGGCGAAGGATGCCGGCGACTGGTTCGCGCTGTGGCAGGACATCGACAAGTCACTGGCGACTGAGGCCGGGGCCACGATTGACGCGCTCAGGCAGGCGATGGAGGACGAGCGCGCGCTGGTGGTTCAGGGCGTGATGACACAGGACGAGTTCGATCAGGAGTGGTTCCTGTCCGCCGATGCCGCCATCAAGGGCGCCATCTACGCCAAAGAGTTAGGGCAGGCGAAGGCCGACGGCCGTATCTGCCGCGTGCCGTATGATGCCCGTCTCCGGGTCGATACCGATTGGGACCTGGGCGTGGGCGACAGCACCGCCATCTGGTTCTCGCAGCGCCTCGGGTCAGGTGAGATACGACTCATCGACTACTACGAGGCCAGCGGGGAAGGACTGCCGCACTACGTGAAGGTGCTGGCCGACCGCAAATACGCTTACGGTGAGCATTGGGCGCCGCACGATATCGAGGTCCGTGAGCTCGGCTCGGGCAAGTCCCGGCGCGAGATTGCGTTCGGGCTCGGACTCAAGTTTGAGGTCACGCCGAACATCGGGCTGGAGGATGGGATTCACGCGGCACGGCTGGCGATGGCCCGGTGCTGGTTCGACGAGGTCAAGTGCCAAGTGGGGCTGGAGCGGTTGCGGCACTATCGGCGGGCGTGGAATACGGCGCTGAACGAGTTCAAGGACACGCCGGTGCATGATTTCTCGAGCCATGCGGCGGATGCATTTCGTGGGCTGGCGGTGCGGGAGCGGCCGATCGAGAAGGCCCGGAAGCCGGCGTATGCGGCGATGGGTGGGTCACTGGGTTGGATGAGTTGAGGTGGATATGACAGGCATCTTCTGGCGCATTCTCGTGGCGGTTGTGGCGGTGGTGCTGACGTTCGCGCTGATTCCGCCGCTGTCTCGGATACTCGGATTTGGCGTCACGGGTGACGTGATGCTGGTCGTGCGTATCTGTGTTGCAGGGCTGGCGGTGTTCTACATCCTGCGTGGCAGTAAGTGGCCGGTCGCCTGACCGTGTTATCCTGTCCCGCGATGTGCCGCGTTTGGGCGCTGGGGAGCACGCAGAGACGGCACGACGTCTCTCGCGTATGGTCGGCACTGTCCCAGGTGCGGACCGACTTAGGCGCGCGCATCGCCTCTCGCCGTGGCTGAATCCCCGCTAGTCGTCCTCGCCCGCGCTCGATTCGACCAAGCGGCCGAAGCTGAAGCCGCACAGCGGAAGCGCGAGTTAGAGGCGCTGAAGTTTTACGAGGATGACCAGTGGCCGGCCGATGTCCGGGCTGACCGCTCAGGGCAGCAGTCGAGCAACCGTCTGCCTCCCGTCCCGCCGCGGCCGTGTCTGACCATCAATAAAATCAAGCAGCCCGTGCGGCAGGTGCTCAATCAGGAGCGCAATGCCGACATGGGTGTCGAACTCGTCCCGGCGGATGACTTCGGGCTGGAGGGCGTGCAGCCCATCAGCGACGAGGAGATTGAGCTACGGGAAGGGCTCATCCGGCGCATCCAGCGGCATTCGCACGCGCAGTCGGCGCGCTCGTGGGGCTTCTCTCGGGCCGTCATCGCTGGCCGCGGCTTCTGGCGTGTCTCGACGCAGTATGTGTCGCCGAAGTCGGATGACCAGGAGATTGTCATCCAGCGCATCTGGAATCAGGCGAACGTGATGCTGGACCCGGCGCATGAAGAACCGGACGGGTCCGATGCGCGGTGGGCGTTCGTGTTCACGGACATGTCCTTTGAGGCTTTCAAATCGGAGTTTCCTGAGTCGCAGGTCGCCACGCGCTACAGCGATGACGCCGACTGGCGGACGCTGATGCAGGACGCCTCGCCGTGGTTTCGGGAGACAGAGAAGGTCAAGTTCGTCCGCGTGGCCGAGTATTTCTACGAGGTCCTGAAACCCATCAAGACCGAGAGCGGCCGGGACACGACCGAGCGGACCATCAAGTGGGCCAAGATCAACGGGCAGGAAGTGCTCGACGAGACGGACTGGCCGGGGCGGTTCATTCCCATCGTGAAGGTCGTAGGAGAGGAGTTGCAGCCGTTCGACGGGGACCGCCGCGAGATTGGCATGGTCGAGACGTCGATGGACTCCCAGCGCGGGTTCAATTACATGGTGTCCGCAATGGTGGAATCCATCGGGCTGGCACCGCGGGCGCCGTGGGTCGGGGCTGAGGGGCAGTTCGAAGGGCACGAGATGGAGTTTCAGCTGGCGAACAGCCGGAACATCCCGTATCTGCAATACAAGCCGACGACCGTCTCAGGCGAGACGTTGCCGCCGCCGATGCGCCAGTCCGTCGAGCCGCCGATTCAGGCGATTGCGATGGCGATTGGGCAGTTCTCTCAGGGCATCCACGATACGACGGGCATCCCATCCTCGAGCCTCGGGGAAGTGGACCCGACCATCAAGAGCGGACGCGCAATTCTGGCCTTGCAGAAGCAGACCGAGCACGGGACCAGCGACTATCTGCACAACATGGCCCGGTCTATGACGTATGAAGGCCGGATCGTGAATGACCTGCTGCCGAAGATTTACGACCGGCAGGGCCGTCTCGCGCAAATCATCAAGGGTGACACGGACCCGGAAACCGTGATGATTGGTCAGCCGTTCGTGATGCAGAAGGGCCGTCCTATGGTCGCGCCGCCGGGGGCGCCGAATGCGACGACCTACAAGCTCACGCCGGATACGGACTGGACGATTGCGGTCAAGGTTGGGAAGGCGTATGACACGCGGCGAGAGCAGGAATCAGCGTCGATGGGCGAGATTCTGACGTCGCAGCCGGGGCTGTTCCCCGCGTATGCGGACTTGTTCTTTGCCGCGCAGGATTGGCCGGGGTCGCAGCAGATGAAAGAGCGCGCCCGGATGATGCTCCCGCCGCAGATACTCCAGCAGTTGGACGCGAAGGAGCAAGGACAGCAGCCGATTCCGCCACAGGTGCAGGCGCAGATGCAGGCGCTCGGGCAGCAGAATCAGGCGATGGCGAAGGAACTCGAAGCGAAGACCCAGTTCATCCAGACCGAGCAGGTCAAGGCGCAGTCGCAAGCGATGATTCAGCAGATGAAGATTGCCGCCGATGAGCGCATGGACGCCCGCGACAACCAGGTCAAGCTCGCCATTGCGTCGATGCAGGCCCAGATGGAGCAGCAGACGCTGATTCTGAAGGAAGCGTTGGCGGCGACACGGGAAGGCATCCACCAGACGAAGGAACAGGCGCATCAGCGGGCGATGGCGGAGACGGATGCGGCGCTCGAGGTCGGACATGCGGAAGCGGGGCGGGAGTTTGATGCTGCGCAGCGTGAACAGGACCGGGTGTTGCAGTCATCCGAGGCTGAAATGGGCCGGCAGCATGAGCAGACCCTTGCAGAACAGGCGCAATCGGCGCAGAATAGCGACCAATCCTGATGGCGGCACCGATCCAGAACGATACCAGCGCATTCACAGCCGACGGCGACGCTCCTGCCGCGGTGAAGGCGGCGCCGGAGATTGAGACAGCGCAGGCTCAGGACTCGGCCCCACTCCCTGCCGCTGACGAGGCGCCCACGTCCACCGAGACGCCTGCTTCGTCAGCGGAGGCCGAACCCGAGCAGGACGCAGACGGCGAATGGGGCTTTCGGAGTCTCAAGACCGGACAGTTTACGAAGGCGTCTCGGAAAGATGCGGTGCGGGAACTCCGGCACCGGGTCAACACGCTGACGGCTCGTCTGAAGACTCAGCCGGCACCGGTGGCCGCTCCAGTCACTGCGACTCCAAGCGCAGTCTCCGGGCAGGCGGCTTCACCGGCGTCTGTTGAGCCTTCAGGCAAGCCGACCTTTGAGCAGTTCCAAGGCGAGTCGGACCCGCTCGGCGCGTGGATTGAAGCGATGGCGGATTGGAAGGCCGAGACGGCGCTCACGAAGCGCGAACAGGCCATCCACGCCGAGAAGCAGAAGGCGGAACACGCCAAAGCGCAGGAAGCCCTCGCCGCACGGGTCACGTCGTTTGAACGGGACCATGAAGACTTCCAAGAGGTCGTGTTCAATCCCGACCTCCGTATCAGTTCGGTCATGCGTGCGGTCCTCGACTCTCACGAGTCTGGACCCGCATTGGCCTATTACCTCGGCAAGAACCTCGACGAAGCCCTGAGTCTGGCGTTGTCCACACAGAACACGCCTGTTGACGCTCAGTCAATCGCCGCAGTGAGCCGGTTGCTACAGTCGCGGGTATCGTCTGCTGCTCCAACGGGATCAGCGGTGCCTACGGGTCGTTCGTCTGCGCCACGTCCGCTCACTCCCGTGCGGACGGGACGCCCTGCCCGTGACGACGGTCCCCCCGACCCGGCTTCAAGTAGCCTGGATGACCATATCCGCTACTACAACGCCAAAGACGAGGGGAAGCGCCGCCGACGGGCCTAACCAAGGGCCTCGGCCATGAACAGCCTGATCACTCCTGACTGGATCACGAAGGAGACTGCACGGAAGTTGATGAACTCGTGCAAGTTCTTCCCGAACGTCAATCGCAGCTACGACGACCAATACGTGCAGGGCGGCGCCAAAGTGGGCGCGACCGTCAAGGCACGCCTCCCGCAGCGGTTCGTCGCCAACGAAGGGCAGGCACTCCAGGTGCAGGCCATTCAGGACTCCTACGTCCCGATTTCGCTGACGCATCAGCGGCAGGTCGGCACGTCATGGAGCACGGCGACCGAGACGACCGACATCGAAGACGTCCGCAGCCGCTACGTCGAACCCGCGGGTATCGCGCTGGGTAACGTGGTGGACGCGGATGGCCTCTCGACGGTCTATCCCGATGTTTACAACAGCGTCGGCACGCCGGGCACGACCCCGACGTCGAACCTGACCTACTTGCAGGCCGGCGCGAAGATGACGAAGTTTGCGGCCCCGATGGTGGACCGCTGCGCCGTCCTCGACCCGCTGATGGCGGTGACGCTGGCGAATGCCAACTTCACCATCTTCAATCCGCAGGGGGCGCAGGGCACGATCTGGCGCGATGGCCAGTTCGGCGAACGCGCGCTGATGGTCGACGACTGGTATCAGGACCAGAACGTCTACCAGCACACAACCGGCACGTTCACGGCCTCGACGCCGCTCACGAACGGCGCCACGCAGACCGGCTCGAGCCTCATCACGGACGGCTGGGCCTCGGGTGCGTCGTCCTTGAAGAAGGGCGACATCTTCACCATCGCCGGCGTCTACGCGGTCAACCCGGTGAGCTATCAGAGCACGGGCCAGCTGCAGCAGTTCACGGTGCTGGCGAACATCAACGACACGACGGGCGCGATGACCATTTCGATTTCGCCGTCCATCATCACGTCGGGGCAGTTCCAGACGGTGACGAACTCGGCAGCGGACGACTCGGCCATCACGGTCTGGTCGGCGGTCGCGGCGGGTGGCACGTTGGCGACGACGGTCACGCCGCAGTCGCTGCTGTTCCATCCCGATGCGTTTGTCGCGGTGACGGCGGACCTGGCGAAGCCGAACGGTGGGGCGACGACCTCGAGCGTGCGCTCGAAGACGCTGGGCTTGTCGCTGCGCTACGTGCAGCAATACAACATTCAGACCGACCAGAACGCGAGTCGGTTTGACATTCTCTACGGGTGGGCCACCCTGCGGCCCGAATTGGCCTGCCGCGTGGTCGGCTAGGAGTAGACGCACATGGCTCTGACCAATACCTCACTGTCGGCGGCTTGCACCGCCACAGACCTCACGATCAACGTCACGTCGACCAGTTCGTTCGCGGTGGGTCGTCCCATCAAGATCGAACAGGAGTTCATGGGCCCGATCACGGCGATTGCCGGGACCGCGGTCAGCCTCCTGCGACGGGGCATCGATGGCACGGCGGCGGTCGCTCATAACGCGCTGGCGCCGCTCTCGACGGGGCTCTACTCGGACATGCCGCCGGTCACGCCTGGCACGTTCGTGGCGGTCCCGCCGATGAATGACGGGTTCGTGAGCTATTCCGTCTCCGGCGCCATCACGCTGCCGGACAAGAACACCGTCGTGGACATCACCAAGGCCACGGCCGCGGCGATGACGCTGGCGGACCCGACCGTGACGCAGAACGGCATCGTGCTGACGGTGGTCGCGCAGACCGCGGCCGCGCATACGGTGTCGAACTCGGCCGGCTCGGGCTTCAACGGCTCGGGCGCGTCGTTCGACATCGCCACATTCGGCGGCGGTATCGGGGATGCCCTCCAGGTCGTGGCGAACAACGGCAAGTGGATCACGCTCGTGACGAAGAACGTCACGCTCGGCTAACGGAGACCCTGTGACGCAGTTTACCGGTGCGGTTGTCGTGTGTTGTCGGGACAATGCCCGGTTTACGGCGTTTTGGGAATCGGTGTATGGGCTCAGATTGCCTCCCGGTCTGATGTGGAATCAGCCGGGGGGCGTCAGCCTCATCCGGTCGGCGAACCCGTCGATTGCCGCGGCTCGGAATCAAGCGGTGCTGTTGGCGAAGCAGCAGGGATGCCAGTGGCTGCTCTGGCTGGACGATGACCAGCTGTGTATGCCGAACACGCTCCTGAAGTTTCTGGAGCATCCCGAATCGATTGTCATCGGGTTGACGCTGTTTCGTCGGACGGTGGAAGGGTCGGATCGGTTCTTCCCCATCTGGTCGCAGCAGTTCGGCGCCGGCGCGGGGTGGAATGTCGTCACGACGGTGCCGCCGGTCGCGTCGAATGGCCTCGTGCCGCTGGTCTCGGGCACGATGGGTGGCGTCCTGACGCGCATGGACGTGTTTGAGACATTGCCGGGTCCGTGGTTCACGACAGGGCAAGAAGGCCCCGTGGATGAGGTCTGGGAGGACATCGCGTTCTACCAAGCGGCGAAGCGGGCTGGGATTGACGTCTGGGGCGACCCGAATATCCGATTTGGCCATATGGCGACGTTCGCGGTGTGGCCGCAGTTTCACGATGGGCAGTGGGCGACGGTGTTTGCGCGCGACTACGAGCCCATCATGGCCGTCAACTGGACGGATCAGCCACTACCGGCGTCCGTCCCGGCGCCGCGCGTGAGCGTCACGGCGGGTCCGCAGATGGTGGAGGTCTAACGTGGCCGCAGGAGTCTTGCAGTCGTTCAATTCAGCGTTGGCGATCACGAAGTCCGACACCGTCAACATCTACGCCGATTCGGATGGCGATGCGACGAAGGGCGTGCCGGCGCAGTTGACCGAAGCGGTCTACGTCGGGGGCGCCGGGATTGTCGTCGGCGTCTTTCAGAATGGCAGCACGGCGCAGTTCACGGCGGTCGCCGGAGAGATTCTGCCGATTCAAGTCAAGCGCGTGAACAGCGGGACCACGACGGCCACGCTGATGGTCGCGTTGCGTAACATCTAGGAGCGAGAATGCCGATTATCATCACGCCCGACTCCGACTTGGGCAAGGAACAAGCCCGCTGGAATCGTCCGAAGAATCAGTTCGACGAGTTCGGTGTGCCGGGGATGAACGCCGTCGGCTACGTGCCGTATCCCAAAATGGTCTACAAGGCCGCGACGTTGCCAAACGGCAAGGACGTCTGTGGTCAGGACGAGTGGGAGATTCCGGGGCCTCCGGGACAGCCGCCGCAGACCATGAAGGTCCGCACCACGCTCACGGTGAACGACGAGCGTGAGCACAAGGTGGCGCTGTCGAACGGCTACCACCCGACGCCGGGTCAGGCGCTGAAGGCGCTCGAGGAGACGGCCAACGCGGCCGCGTATCTCGCGCATGACAATCGCCGGATGAGTGCCGCGGCCAAGGCCGAGCTCCAGGCGGCGAACGACGAGGCCGGTCTGGATCATGTGCTGGACGTCGAAGTGAAGCGCCGGCCGGGTCGTCCGAAGAAGGTCGAAAGCGTGGACTAGTCGGTGCCTGAGAAGCCGGACTGGTGGGAGCGGGTCTTTCTCGCCTCGCTGCCGGCGCTGATTCAGGTCGCTCCGAAAGCCACGGCGCTCTCGGTCGTCTCTCGGGCGTGTCAGTTCGCGGATACGGCGATGATTCGGCTGGCGATGGAGCAAGACGAATTGCCTGCGACGTGGACGACGGGCCCGACCGATTCGACGCCGATGTGTGCGGATGGGTATCGGCACCATCGGTGGAGTGAAGTCGGGGTCTGTGTCCGGTGCGGGTATAGCAATAAGCAGTTGCACTGGCGGGCGAAGGCGCATCGGAATCGTGAGCGCAAGCTCAGAAAGGTCGCGGGATGAAGTTCCTACTGGCGTGGCTCTTTCTGCTGTTCGCGGTCGTGTTCGTGGGCGCTCAGAACAATGGAGGCGGCGTGGTCATTACGATTGTGTCTCCGTCCACCGGCGCGAATCTGATGGGCGTGTTGTCGGTCGATGTGACCGTCTCTGTCCCTGTGACGAGCCTGACCGCGAATCTGAACAAGGCTGGCGTGCTCGAGCCGGTCGCCACGTCTCCGCTCACGAAGTCCGGGAATGACCACTGGATCGCGGTGATGCCGTTGCCGACGGTGACGGTCTCGACGGGCTACTCCGTGACCGTGAGCGATGGGACGTCGGCCGCGATTCGGGCGTTCAATGTGGTGCCCGGGTCTGAGCCGGTGCCGCCGCGACCACCGACGGGCGACCATCAGGATATTCTGGCGGTGCTGTCGGTGATGCAGATGCAGATACAGAAGGGCTTCGCGCAGTTGGCGCCGATGCCGACACCGCAGGGCGTGGCCTGCGTGGCTGCCAGCGCGACGACGGTCTACGCCAATGGGCATTATAAGCTGACGCTCGATTGTCCCGCCTCCGTGGCGCCTGCGCCTCCGGCGAAGGGGTCTACGGTGAACGTGCTTCCGCCGCTGTCGAGCGGTGTCGTCGTGAAGTAGATGGCGAAATACGTCCTCCAGACTTATGAGTTTCGCGCACCGTTTCCAGGGATGCGTGCCGCGCATTGTCTGCCCGTGGGGGTGTTCTCCTCGATTGACTTTCGCCCACTGAGTGAGTGTGGCGCGCAGGCCCAGTCCACCACGAATGCCATCATGGCCGTCGATGATGCGGCTCCGAATCCGACTGGATCCGTGCAGGTGGCCACGGACCTCGACGAGACGATCTCCGCCGCCCATCGACTCCGGTTGCGGAATGCCTTTAATGCGCCGAATCCGCTGACGTCTACGCGCCTCGGGGACGTGCTGCACGAACTGTTCACGCTGCAAGGCGATATTGACCAGACGCGGTGTTGTGGACCGCTTCTGCCGACGTCTCAGACGTTGCAGTTCGAGATTCATCTCGGCGGGCAGGTGCGCCGGAAGCCGTTTGACATCGGTGGTCCAGAGTGGCCGCTGGTGCAAGCGCAGATACGGGCGATGTATCGACAGTTGCGCGCCGACACACTGCTCGGACGCCTGCCGTCGGGTTTCTACCGCAAGGCGCTCGGTTACTGGCTGCGGAAGTTCAAGTTTAAAGAGAGTGACTTCGCGCGGTTCGTGCCAGATGACTTGCCACGCGAACAGCCACTAGACCCTGCGACGACGCTGCTGGAGACGTTCAACCAGTCGAATAGTCCGGTCCTTGGCCCGGTCTATACCTGGAATCAATTGTTCAACAACTCGACCGTTTCCACGGTCTTCGCCACGGATACGCAGCGGTGCTCCGTGTTAGATACGGTCTTTGGCGGGAACGCCTCCTGCCGCGCCGAAGCCGACGTTTCCGGCACGGACCACTACGCGGAGACGGACGTCGTCGTGATGACGAGTCCAGGGTCGAACAATAACCAGTGGGGGCCCTGCACGCGCTTTTCAATCTCGGCGCAGACGCATTACATGTCGCGTCTCGTGGGTATCGTGAACGAGTTGCGACTGTCGAAGGTCGTCACGGGCACAGAGACGGACCTGGCGACCGTCGGCGTCACGATTTCGATTCCCGATACGGTTCGGCAGACGAGTAATGGGACGTCGCTCAGTGACAGTTTCAACGGCGTGGCGAAGAACTCCGTCACGGACTCGTCGATTACGACCGGCACGCGCGGTGGGTTGTGGGGCTATACCACGACGACGGGGGAATCGATGGGCGTGCCGTGGACGATGAGTGATATTGCGGCCTCGGCGGGATGGGGTGCGCTGATGGGTATGGCTCGGAATCGTCTTGTGGTGGCGAACTAATGGCATACATTGGCGACTTCCGGCTTGGTGACACCTTCGATACGAAGTTCTGCACGGTCACGACGACCGGGGCGCCTACGCAGTTGGCCGGGTCGCCGGTCATCTCGGCCTATCCGG
>Ga0208185_1000174_pt1 | contig 41220 bp, 44 predicted proteins | sample EasRivMeERMLT700_FD_187532 | JGI IMG/M metagenome (GOLD analysis project Ga0208185, IMG submission 187532) | Soil microbial communities from meander-bound floodplain in the East River, Colorado, USA - East River MetaG ERMLT700 (SPAdes) (version 2) | ecosystem: Environmental > Terrestrial > Soil... | reverse complement strand
AGACGGACCCCTGGCAGTTCAAGAATTTCCGGGTGGTCTGACGAAATGGAATCCCCTCGCCCCCGGTTCTGGGGGAGAGGTGCGCCGAAACGTTGAGCAGGGGCCCCATTCATGGGGATGCGACCGTGAAGGCGCACGTAAGCACGCGGACCATTGCGGCGCTGCATCCCGCTCCGGGGTCGCATCCAAGCAAGAAGCGCTTGGAACCTGCTCCGCCCTCCGCGGGCGCGGGATGAGAGGGCCATCAAGACGGGCACGAAAGCGTGCCCGTTTTTCTTTTTGGGCCGGCAGCACTTTCACCCGAGCGCGGCGAAGGCGTGGGCCAAGTGGGGGAGCGGCGGCTCGCTCACCGTTGGCTACCGGGTCTCGTCGGTGACGAAGAACTCGGCTGGGAATTTCTCCGTGAACTTTGCGTCGGCAATGTCGAGCGCGAACTACGGCAGCGTCGCCAACGGCGGCGACACCGGGGGGCGCTTTCGTCATGCATTGCGGGGCAGACTGCCGGAAGCGTCAACTTCATCTTCCGCAACGCGGCTGGATCGCCGCTCGACAACGACACCATGAGCTGTGCAGTGTTCGGAGACCTGTAAATGAAAATCATCGTGTACAAGGCCGGGGACGAGTCGGTGAAGCGGTGTGCTCCCAATCTTTGGTTCCGGCTGGTTGGCGCCTTCACGAGCGGCAAACAGCGCATCGAGCATAAAGCGCCAGTGCCGTTCTACGACGTGGTGCGAGTCGCGGGCGAAGAGGTCGAGCCTGAATGGGCGGAGACCGAGGACGCGTTCGTCGATCGCGTGCGCGCAAAGGATGTGCCGGCGGGCGCTGTCTTCGTGGTGGTTGACGAGACCGAGCTGCCGCCGGCTCGGTTGCAGGAGGCATGGCAGATCGTCGGGGGTACACTGGGCGTCGACGCTGGCAAGGCTGAAGCTATGGCGCGGACGTTCGTCGACGCGCGCGCGGATCTGGTGAGGCTCAGATATGTGCCGCACCCGAGCGTGATTCCCGAGTACCAGGAGACCGAGACGGAGGCGCGCGCCTTCAAGGAGCGCGGATACCCGGCCGACGTGCCGCTCACCGTGAAGGCGTGGGCCGACGCGAAGAAGTGGAGCGCCCAGGCGGCGTGTGACGACATCCTGGCCGCGGCGGCGATGCTGCGCGGCAAGCTGCAACAGATTCGCGCCGTGCGCCTCGCCGGCAAGGAAGCCATCGCCGCGGGAGTAAAGAGTGTCGAGCAGGTGGAGGCGGAACTCGACGCCCTCTAAGGATTGCACGCGATTGGGGTGCATGGAGTAAAAAGAGGGGCGACCGACGCGGCGCGCTAACGCCGCGCCGGCCCCTTCCCCGGAGTCGCTGCTCCGGGCAGGACAAGGGCGGGTGGATGCAGGACGCCGAGCGCTTTCTTAAGCGCCTTGACCTCACCCTGGTCGACGCTGGCGCCGTGCTCGGACAGCCATGTGACGAGATACCACGCTTCCTTCGGGGTGAAGCTGCATTCAGCGCGGATCTTGCGCAGGAGGCTCAGCACGGCCGCCTCGTCCATGCTCAAGCGCACGAGGTCGAGCAGCGTTGCCAGGGACTGGCTATCGAGGGGCTTGGCAAGCAAGTGGCCGGCGGCCTCGGCGGCACGCGCCCGGCGCTCGGGAACGTCGTGCGGGGATTTTTCATAGAGTGCCGTTTGGGTCGGCCGGCCTTCGCCGGACACATCGGCGCTGTGCTCAAGCAGAACCGTTTTCCACATGGCCCGCATCCTCGGGCTCCACGTGTTCATGCTCTCGCGCAGGACCCGCACATCCTGGAGCGCAAAATTGTTCGAGAAAAAGAAGCGGCAATCCTGGCGGTCGAGCCAGTCCATAAAGAAATCGACGTAAGCCTCTGGCATCTCCTGGAGCGAGTTGGTGTTGATCGTCAGCTCAATCGCCACCGGGCTGAGCATGTCGATGTAGCCGTTCGGGCATATCAGGATCGGAGTCTTGGCAATGCGCCGCGCGGTCATCGGCGAGCGGTCGCAGACGTAGAACACCTGCTCGGCGCCGAAGTGCTTGACCAGGTACAGCTCGGAGAAGAACAGCGACTCCGGGAGGTCGACGATGATGTATTGCGAAGGCCGGCGGATCGGATTGGTCATCCACAGCCGCGCCGGCCCGCCGTACCCGCCTCCGATCTCGCACACCACGTCCGGCGCCTGCGGCAAGCGATTGAGGCACAGCAGGCAGTAAGAAACGGTCAGGTACATCGGCGCGCTGATGGGCCGGCCGTTGTATGTGGCTGTCGTCTGGGGGTCGGCGTAGATCGACTCGGCCCACAGGCTTAGAGAGTCCGCGAATTCCGGGTAGGCGTCGGCAAGCCGTGCTTCCTCTGCCGCCGCGAGCTGCGGCAGCAGCGCCGTCTTGTCTCGCGTCTCGAAGCCGCCATGCGACGCAGACTCCTGGGCGAACAGGATGGCTTCGGCCGGCTCCCGGAAGCGCCCCATGAAGGCGCGTGTCCGCTGCGCGTAGACGTGCCAGCGCGCGCCGGGGTCGGGCAGCCCGGCAGCCGCCGCAGTTCCCAGCGCGAAGTGCTGTCGTGCCCGCTCCATGATGGGCCGGTCGCTCTCGCCCTTCGCGGCTTCGAGGTGGCGGCAACGGTTCTCCAGCGCCGCACAGCGATAGCGCAATTCGTCCCACTCAGCGACGAGCCGCGCTGTCGCGGGAAACAACGAGGCCAGGGTCCGCACTGCAGATCTGAAGCGCATTTCAGATTTGGAGATCGATCACTTGTTCCGCTCGAATTCGAGCTGGTCGCTGTTGTAGTCGTACGTGGTGCGACCAAAAACGCGCACGAGCTGCTTGCCGGTCTCGCCGGTCTCGGCCATCCGACCGCGCGTGAAGACGTTGATGCGCATTTCGGTGGGCGACTGGCCTGCGGCGCTCAGCGTCTTGAGCATCGCGCGGGCGAGCGCCTTGGTGTCACGCTCGACCTCGTCATAGTTGGCGGGGAGCTGCCGGTATCAGATCACCAGGGCGTAGTCGTCAGCCTTGGCGCGTTGCACCTCGATGCGATCCCACTTCGGGCTCGCCTTCACGGAGGCGGTGGCGCGGTCGGCGATCTCGGCTGGTGTCGCGGCCAGCGCGGCGATTGGGACGAGCAGGGAGATGGCGACGATGAGCGAGCGGATCATGGTGTTCCTCCGTGGGTGAGCCCGGGGGGCAGATCCTGCCCCCGGGCGGGTGCGCCGGTCAAGGAACAACGAGGGCGCGCCTGGCGCGTTGACGCAGCGGGTGATGCCCGTGGCCGGCCCGGGCGCCAGCGTGCGCTGTAGGCCCTCCTGGCGAGCCGCCCGGGGCCGGGAGGGTGTAGAACCAAGCGTCGTTTTCAGGGCCGTAAAATGGCCGTTACACCAGGGTGCATAACCATCTGACGTTGAGCCCGAAACCAAGTGGCGCCTTACATGTGCGACCCCTCCTCAGGCAGGAGTGGAATAGCGGCGGCTATTCGAGTTTGATGTTGGCGTCCTTCACGATCCGCGCGTACTTGGCGCGCTCGTTGCGGATGAAGGCCCCGAACTCTTCCGCAGTATTGCCCACCGTGTCGGCGCCCGCGAACGCGATTTTCTCCTTCACGCCCGGCTCCCGCAGCACTTTGACGGTCTCGGCTTGCAGCCGGGCGATGATCTCCCTGCTCACCGCCGCGGGCGCGACCAGGCCCCACCACGTGCTCAAGTCGAATCCCGGCACACCGCTTTCGTTGACGGTGGGGATGTCCGGCAGGATGGAGAAGCGCTTCTCGGAGGTCACCGCGAGCGCGCGCAGGCGTCCGCTTCGCACGTGGGGAAGCACCGGCGGGACCGAGTCGAAATTGAGATGCACGTGACCGGCGACGAGGTCCACGATCGATTGCCCGCTGCCCTTGTAGGGGACGTGCAGCATGTCCACCTTCGCCTGCAGCTTGAACAATTCGGCCGCAAGGTGCTGGACCGTGCCGGCGCCCGGCGAGGCGTAATGCAGCTGGCCGGGACGCGCCTTGGCCAGCGCTACCAGCTCCTTCACGCTCCGGGCCGGCACGGAAGGGTGCACGACCAGGAAGTTGGGACCGATCGCGACGAGCGAAATGGGAGCGAAATCCTTCTGTGCGTCGTAGGGAAGCTTCGCGATCAGCGTGGGCAGGATCGAGATCGCGGCGATATGGGCCATCATCACCGTGTAGCCGTCTGGCGGCGCCTTGGCGGTCAGCTCGGCGGCGATCTGGCCGCTCGCGCCGCCGCGGTTGTCGGGTAAAACCTGCTGACCGAGAACCTCCGAAAGCCTTTGACCGACGATGCGGCCGACGATGTCGGTGCCGCCGCCCGGTGGAAAGCCGATGATCATGCGGATGGGCCTCACGGGGTAGGGCTGGGCAGCGGCGGGCCCGGCAAGCGCGGCGAGCGCGAGCAGCGCGGTTGAGATGCTCATCAGGAATCGCACGGCACCCTCCTTTGGCAGTTGGATCCTTTGCACGGCGTCCTATGGCGTTATATTACCTGCTCAATGAACGATGGGTCCCACGATCTGCAGACGCCCTCCGCATGGGTCGTCCGCTGGGCCGGGCGAATTCCTCCCGGGGGACGGGTGCTGGATATCGCCTGCGGGAGCGGCCGTCATGCCCGCTTCCTCGCCGCACGCGGCCACCCGGTCGAGGCGGTGGATCGGGACCCCGACGCGGTGGCACGACTTGCAGGCCTGCCAGGTATTGTCCCCCGCTGCGCGGATCTGGAGGGCGGGCCGTGGCCGTACGGGGGGGAAACATTCGCGGGCATCGTGGTGGTCCATTACCTGCACCGGCCACTTTTCCCCAACCTCCTCGAGGCCATCGCGCCCGGGGGGGTTCTCATCTACGAGACCTTTGCCACCGGCAACGAGCGCTACGGCCGGCCGTCGAACCCCGGTTTCCTCCTGAAGTCGGGCGAGCTGCTGGAGATCGTCCGCGGCCGGCTGGAGGTTATCGCCTACGAGGCGCTCGAAGAGACCGACCCCAAGCCCGCCGTGTTGCAGCGCATCTGCGCGGTGAATGCGCGCATGGTGTAGGACAGCTGTCCCATTGCGGATAGGAGATCCGGAGAGAAGATCCTCAGCAGCGGATTTGCATGCTGACGCGCTGTCGCAATGATGCAACATCATGCAGGTAATATGCGCGAGCTGAAGAACGGTTCAACCTTTTTTCGAGTCGCGCGTTATAGAGTAGCAGTATGGAACCCACTCTCGACAAAGCAGCGCAGAGCACACCGACCGAGTACGGCTTGGAGGTGTTGTGCGCGAGCTGGAATCCGCTGGCGGCGACAATGACCGAGCAGGTCGTGAGCGTGCGCGGGCTCGCCGCCGATCAGCCGGCGGTCGACGCCGAGGGTTTCCTCGCCATCTTCTATCGCTCCCAGCAGGGCTGAACGCCCGCCCCCGGGCCGCGTGATCCGGGCACCCCCGGACTCAGCGGTTGCCCGCAACAAATTTCGCAGCGCGCGGTCACAGGCTTATCCGGCGCCAGCCGGATGGAGTAGAATCGTGGGCACCGGCGCGTCACCGCGCTCTGTTTCATAAGGGAAATCCGGCAAATGGCCGCATTCCAGGGAAGTTTGGTCGCCATCATCACCCCGATGCACGAGGATGGCGAGCTCGACCTTGATGCGTTTCGTCGGCTGATCGACTGGCACATCAAGGAGGGCACGGACGGCATCGTGGTCGTCGGCACCACCGGCGAGTCGCCGACCGTGGACTGGGACGAGCACCGGCTGCTCATCAAGACCGCTGTGGACCATGCGGCGGGGCGGGTTCCTGTCGTCGCGGGCACCGGGGCTAACGCCACCAGCGAGGCGATAGAGCTTTCCGCCTACGCCAAAGAGGCCGGCGCGGATTGCGCGCTCTCGGTCGTTCCCTACTACAACAAGCCGACCCAGGAAGGGCTCTACCGCCACTTCCGGGCGATCGCGGAAGCAGTGGACCTGCCGATCATCGTCTACAACGTGCCGGGGCGCACCGTGGCTGACCTGCAGAATGAAACGACGTTGCGGCTCGCCCAGGTTCCCAACATCGTCGGCATCAAGGACGCCACCGCCAATCTCGAGCGCGGCTCGGACCTGATCCGCCGGCTGCCGCGCGGTTTCAGCGTCTTCAGCGGCGACGATGCAACGGGTCTCGCCCTGATGTTGCTCGGCGGCCGGGGGGTGATCTCGGTTACCGCCAATGTCGCGCCGCGCCTGATGCACGAGATGTGCGCCGCCGCGCTCGCCGGGGATGCAGCGCGCTCGCGCGAGATCAACGATCGCCTGCTGCCGCTTCACCGAAACCTGTTCCTCGAGGCCAATCCGATTCCGGTCAAATGGGCGGCCCAGCAGATGGGACTCATTCAGGGCGGCATCCGGCTACCGCTCACCCCGCTCTCGGCCGCGTGCCACGAGCAGGTGCGGGAAGCGATGCGTCATGCCGGCATCCGTGCGGAGGTGAGGAAAGAGCGCTATGCCGCCGCTTGACACGGCGCGCTGGTCACTCTGCATCCTGGCTTGCGCGGCGCTCTCGGCGTGCAGCTGGTTCGACGCCGGGGGCAAGAAAGTCGACTACAAGTCCGCGGGCCAGACGGCGCCGCTCGAAGTGCCACCCGACCTGCTGCGCCCCGGGGGGGACGACCGCTTCAGGGTACCGGACGTCAATCCAACGGGCACCGCGACCTTTTCCGATTACAGCCGTGAGCGAGGCGGGAAGCCGCGCGCGGGCGCGACCGGCGTGCTGCCCGAGGTCGCGGGTGCCCGCGTCGTGCGCGAGGGCAGCCAGCGCTGGCTGGTAGTCAAGGGCGCGCCGGACCAGGTCTGGCTGACGGTCAAGGATTTCTGGCAGGAGTCCGGCTTCATCGTCAACGTCGAGGTCCCCGAGGCCGGCATTCTCGAGACCGACTGGGCGGAGAAGGGGGCCCGGCTGAAGGATATCGGCGTGGTACGCGCGTTCCTGTCGTGGGCGCTCGACCAGGTTTTCACGACGAGCGAGCGCGACAAGTTCCGCACGCGTCTCGAGCGCGGCGCCGAGCCCGGAACGACCGAGATTTACGTGAGCCATCGCCGGATGGAGGAGGTCCTCATCAACTCGACCACATCCGACATTCCCGAGACCCGCTGGCAGGCGCGCCCGCCCGACCCCGATCTCGAGGCCGAGATGCTGCGCCGCCTGATGGTGCGGTTCGGGGTCGACGACGCTCAGGCGAAGACGCAGGTCGCTTCCGCGAAGCCCGCCGCGCCGCGCGCGACGCTGTCGAAGGGCGATGACGGCGCCGGAACGCTCGCCCTCAACGATCAGTTCGACCGCGCCTGGAGGCGCGTCGGCCTCGCGCTCGACCGCGTGGGCTTCACGGTCGAGGATCGCGACCGCTCCAAGGGTGTCTATTTCGTCCGCTACATCGATCCCCAGGCCGACGGCAAGGACCAGGGCGGCTTCCTCGCGAAGCTCAAGTTCTGGGGCGACGACAAGCCCAAGCCCAACGAGCAGTTCCGCATCCAGGTGAAGGATGCCAACGCCGCGGGCTGCCAGGTCAACGTCCTTAACAAGGACGGCGCGCGGGAGCAATCCAATACCGCCGGCCGCATCCTGGCGCTGCTCTACGAGCAATTGAAGTAGGTGATGCGCTTTGCATCACTGGGCAGCGGCAGCCAGGGCAACGCCTTGCTCGTCGAATCGGGTGGCACGCGGGTGCTGCTCGACTGCGGATTTGCCCTGGGCGAGGTCACCTCCCGCCTGTCCCGGCTCGGCCTGGAGCCGTCGAGTCTCGATGCCATCATCGTGACCCACGAGCATGGCGATCACGGCGGCGGCGTGGCGAAGCTCTCCTCTCGTCACGATCTCCCGGTGTATCTCACGCGCGGCACCCTGTCGGGCCTCGGCGCCGAAGGCCGCGAACTCGGCAACCGGAAGCTGATCGATGCCTATACGCCGTTCGCCATCGGGGCGATCGAGGTCACGCCGTACACGGTCCCGCACGATGCGCGGGAGCCGGTGCAGTTCGTGCTTGGGGACGGTTCGGTGAGGCTCGGCGTGCTGACCGACACGGGGCAGCCGACGCCTCATATCGCGCGGTCGCTGTCCGGAGTGAACGCCCTAGTGCTCGAGTGCAACCACGATCTCGACATGCTGATGAATGGCCCTTACACCGCCCAGTTGAAGAAGCGGATCGCGGGCCGGCTCGGCCATCTTTCGAACGAAGCGTCGGCGGAGCTCCTGCGGGCGATGGACTGCAGCGGCCTGCAGCATCTCGTCGCGGCGCATCTTTCGCAGGCGAACAACACGCCGGAGCTCGCGCGCGCTGCGCTCGCCGGCGCACTGGGTTGCGCGCCGGAGTGGATCGGGGTCGCGACGCAGGATGGCGGATTTCCCTGGCGGGAAATCCGCTAGGCCTCACACGGTCGCGATCGCCTCGATCTCGACGCGCGCTCCGGCCACGAGGCCGGCCGCCTGGAACGTCGTCCGTGCCGGCGGCTCGGTCGGGAAATACGCGCTGAAGACCTCGTTCATCGCCATCAACTCCCCGAGGTCGGCCATGTAGATCGTGACCTTCACGACCTTGGCGAGCGAGGAGCCGGCGGCCTCGAGCACGGCCTTGAGGTTTTCGCACACCTGGCGCGTCTCGGCGCGGATGCCACCCTCGGCCAGGCGTCCGGTGCGGGGATCCATTCCGAGCTGGCCCGACGCGAAAACCCAGTCGCCTTGTTGGATCGCCTGCGAGAGCGGAACGCGTGCCGGCGGCACCTTGTCCGTGAGCACCACGCGCCGTTTCACGGCCTGCCTTCGACCCGCACCCCGTTCTTCTCCCATTGGAACACGCGCAGCGGCGGAAGATTGAGCCACTCCAGCTCGACTCGCCTCAAGTCCAGGCCCGGGCTTCCCAGGTGGGCGACCCGGTCGCGCACCTGGTATGCGACGAAGCGGCCGCCGTGCGAGAGAGCGGCCGAAACCGCCTCCAGGATGCGGCGGCCCACCGCGCGGTCCATCGTGGAGAACGGGATCCCCGAGATGATCACGTCGGGCGCCGGGAGCCCATGCTGGTTGAGAATCTCCTGCAACTGCTCGGCGCTTCCCAGGTGCGCAATGAGACGCGGATCCCCGATCCTGCGCAGCAACCCGTGCAGGATCGGATCGATCTCGATGCACAGAAGGCGGGCATGCTGCGGCATCGCGCGCAGGATGGCGCGCGTCGTGCCGCCGGTGCCGGGGCCGAGCTCGACAATCGTCGTTGCGGCCGCGACCGCGCTGCGCGCGACGATGCGCCGTTCCACGAAGCGCGAGCTGGGCACGATCGAAGCCACTCGGCGCGGGGCGCGCAGGAACGCTCGCAGAAATGCGAGCCGGTCGTCCAGGTTGGGACGGAGGTGGGTCGTCATGCTTCAGGCCGCATAGCGCTTCAGCGCCGTCTCGTCGAACTTGAGCCCCAGGCCGGGCCCGCGGGGAACCGCGAGCTCCCCGTTCGCCGGCACCGGCACCTCTTCGAAGATCTTGAAGGTCCACGGCATGTATTCCACCGTCAGCCCGTTCGGGATCGCGGCGATCAGGTGGACGTGGATCTCGGGAACCAGGTGACTCACCACGGGCAGATTGTAGGCCTCCGCCATGCCGGCAATCTTGAGCCATTGCGTGATGCCGCCTGCGCGCATGAGGTCGATCATCACGATGTCCACCGAGCGCGCTTCGAGCATTTGCCGGAACGGCGCGGGTCCATAGAGGTACTCGCCGCCGCAGACCGGCGTCGTGAGCGCGTCCGCCACGCGGGCGAGCCCCTGGTAGTCGTCGGCGGTGGTGACGTCCTCGAGCCAGAAGAGGCGCACATCCTTGATGCGCGAGCCAATGTCGATCGCCTGCTCCACGCGCCAGCGCTGGTTGATATCGCACATGAGGTCGATGCCGGGGCCGATGCTCTCGCGCACTTTACGGATGCGATCCACTTCGATCGCGGGCGAGGTGTCGCCGGGCAGCGCGAGCTGCGTCTTCATCTGGCGAAAGCCCTTCTCGACCAGGCGGGGCGCCGCTTGCACCAGGTGCTCCAGCGGGAAAGTGCGCATCAGCGCGCCGCTTGCGTAGGTGGGCACGCGCTCGCGGTGGCCGCCGACCATCTGCCACAGCGGGAGATTGAGCGCCTTCCCGCGGATGTCCCACAGAGCGATGTCGATCGCCGACAGCGCAAGCGTGAGGATGCCTCCCGGTCCCGACCCGGCGGCCGCGGTCCGCAGTTTGGCCGTGACCGCCTCGGTGCGCATCGGGTCCTCGCCGATCGCGAGCTCCCCGAGCGCGTCCACCGCAGCCTTGAGCGCACCGGTCAACGCCGCGCCGAAAAAGGTGTAGCCGATGCCTTCGATTCCGGCGTCGGTGCCGACGCGCAGCGTGACGAAGTCGCGTGTCGCGCCCGGCTGGGTCGGCCCGCCGGCCAGCGCCTCGTCGGCCGGCACGCGCACGATCTGGGACCGGATCTTCGATATCTTCATATTGTTGTGGATCGGTGAAGGGCGAATGGTAGCAGGTTCCCCGCCGGTCACCGCCAGCGCTCACCGGCCGTCAAAGCCCGCTGGTGCCCGCGCTCACGGCGTGGGCGGATGCCTCCCAGATCTCGGCGTAGCGATCGAGCAGCTGCTGCGCCCCCACGAGATCGTGGCTGCCGTGGGCCGCGCGCAGGTAGCGGTAATGAAAGCGGTGCACGTAGTGGGTGGAATCGAACACGACGAAGGGATCGTAGACATGCTTCGCAGGGGAGAGCGTCTGGTGGATGCGCACGGCCGCGCTGAACTGCCGGACCAGATCCACCACGCGCGGGCACTCGCGCTCGATCGGCTCGGCATCGTGCACGACGATGAACAGCCGGTTGACGCGGTTCATGAGCAGGAACTGGCGCAGCGCCTCGTAGCGCTGGGGCGTGTTCCACGCGCGCGAGAGCGACCGGTCGAAGACCCGGATGGCGCGCTGAGTCTGCGCGATCAAGCTGTCGATCAGCTCCTCGTACTCGCGCATGCCCTCGAAGCGCCGGTACTCCGCGTTCGGCAGGTTTCCGCGCCGCTCAACGACCCCGCTTTTCTCCTTCGCCATCACCGGTCACCGGTCACTGATCACGGGTCACCGATTGTAAGGTATCCGGCGCGATACCACTGGTATAGCAAGTGGACGGTCTCGCGGTCCAGCCGGACGAGCGGCGGCAACGCGCGCCGGTCGGCAAGCCGGAAGAGCTTTCCTGCGGTGGGGCCGGCGAGTGCTTGGGCTTCTCCGTTGATGTAGACGGTGCGGTTCCGGAACAGCATCCGCGTCGGGCCGGCGAGGCGCACGCCGCGGCGTGCCGCCTGCGCTGCGAATGCGCCCTGCGCCAGCGGGCGGTGCGGCCGGGTGAACCGCACGGGGTCCTTGGGCCCGGTGAGATAGCTGCCGAGAAACCGCACGGCATCCGCGTCGCTCCAGCGTATGCGCCGCAGCATGGCGAGCATCCGGTGCACCATGTCATCGGCGAGCCAGGCGGGGCGCCGCGCGGGCTGCAGACCGCGGTCCTCGTAGAGGCCATCGAGGACGAGCTCGTCCTGCAGGAAATCGAGGAAGCGGGCGCCGAGCTCGTGTGCGCCCGGCGCGCGGAAGCCGATGGAGTAGGTGATGCAGTCGCTCAACGCGATGCCGTCGTGGGCGCAGCGCGGGGGCAGGTAGAGCAGGTCGCCGGGCCGCAATACCCATTCCCGCGTGGGTCTGAAGCGCCGCAGTATTCTGAGCGGCGCGTCCTCGACGAGCGCGAGATCGCGTTGGGCGCTGATGCGCCAGCGCCGCCGGCCCTCGCCCTGGAGCAGAAACACGTCATAGCTGTCGAAATGCGGACCGACACCGCCCCCGCGCGGCGCGTAGCTCACCATCAAGTCGTCGAGCCGCGCGTAGGGAATGAACGCGAACCGGTCGAGCAGTTTTTGCGCGGCGGGAAGCGCATGATTGACGCCTTGCACGAGCAGGGTCCAGCCCGCGCGCGGCAGCCGGCCGAGCTCGCGCGGCTTGAACGGCCCGAAGCGCACCTTCCAGCGCCGCCCATCGCGCTGCACCAGTCGGGACTCGAGATCGTCGCGCCCGGCGAGCTCAATGAGCGTCGTCCGTTGCATGATGCCGGCGCATTCGGGGAGCGCGCCGCGCGCCAGCAGCGGCTTCTTCTGCCAGTGGCGGCGCAGGAACGCGCGGGGCGTCAGTCCGGCAAGAGTAAACGCTTCTGACATAACGGGATGCACGCCATTGTACGCGGGACGAGGCGCCGGGAAATTTTTCGCTGAAACCGCTTGACCGCGGCGTTCAAATATTCTCAAAATGCACGCAGCCACGGATTCCGACATGCTTCCGGAAACAGTGCAACCATCCGTCACGCTGCAGCCGGGACAGCCCGCGCCGGGCTTCGACCTGCCCGATGCGGACATGAAGATGGTCAGCCTCGACAGCTTCCGCAACCGCCGCAACGTGGTGCTCTACTTCTATCCCAAGGACGACACCCCCGGCTGCACCCGGGAAGCGATCGAGTTCAGCGAGATGGAGGACGACTTCGGCGCGCTCAAGGCGGTGGTGGTGGGCGTGAGCATGGACGACTGCCTCTCGCATGGCGCCTTCCGGGACAAGCACGGGCTCTCCGTCCAGCTGCTCGCCGACGTGGAGGGCGAGGTGTGCCGCCGCTACGGGGTCCTGCACGATAAGGAAGTGGAGGGCAGGAAGAAGCTCTGCGTCGTGCGCTCCACCTTCATCATCGACCGCAAGGGTGTCCTGAAGCACACGCTCTACGGTGTCAGCCCTCGCGGGCACGCGCAGGAAGTCCTGGGACTGTTGAAGGACATCGGCAAGTGCAAGTAGGCCAGGACACCGTCGTCGAGCTCACCTACGAGCTCACCGACTCCGATGGCAAGTTGATCGAGCGGACCGAGGACCCGATCGAGTACCTGCACGGCGGCTACGACGGCATTTTTCCGCTGGTGGAGCGGGCGCTCGCCGGCAAGAACGTGGGTGACAGCTGCCGCGTCCGGCTCGAGCCCGATGACGCGTTCGGCGAGTACGACGCCGAGCTGATGCACCTCGAGCCGCGCAACAAGTTCCCCGCCGACGTCGCCATCGGCATGCGGTTCGAGGGGCGCGGCGTCGAGTCGGGCACGAAACTGGTCTACACCGTGACCGACGTGGCCGACGACAAGGTCGTGGTGGACGGCAATCATCCGCTTGCGGGGCGGACGCTGCAGTTCACCTGCACCGTGACCGCGGTGCGCGTGGCGACTGTCGAGGAGATCGCGCACGGCCACGTGCACGGCGCACACGAACACCAGCATTGAACGTCAGTTGCCTGGCGTTACCTCGAAGCTGATCCGTCCGGTGGTGTCCGTGACGCGGATCCGCACCCAGTTCATCCCGGGGCTTCCGAACACTTCCACGCGCGTGAAGTTCGCGATCGCCGCTCGCGTCGCGGGATCGCGAAGGGGCGAGTCGACGAGATATCGGTGCGTATCGCCGTGCACGAGCAGCACCTCGCCGTCGAAACCCAGAGTCTCCTTCGCCAGCGCCGCCAGCAGCTCGCGATAGCCGAAGTAGCGGCCGGCCGGAGCGGCCCACGGGTTGGCATGCATGAACAGGACGACAGCCCGCAGCCGGTCCCCGCGCGCAAGATTGAACGACTGTGCGAGCCAGCGGGCCACCGCGGCGCTGCGGATGCGGAACTCGTCCGGCATCACGCGCGCATTGTTGGCGTTGCCTGGCACGTTGAGCGTCACGAACAGCACGTCCCCGTGGCGCCAGCGCGCGTGCTCGGGGTAATCTGGTAGTTGGCGCGCGAGCCGGATCTTGCGCTGGCCGAGACTTTCCTCGCCGCGGGAGAACAGCTCGCGCAGCTTCGCCAATCGCTCCAGCGGATCGTAGCCGCCCGCCTGCAAGCCGCGGCAATCCGTCCATTCGTTGTCGCCGGGGACGAAGATGAACGGGTGGCGCCCCGTGTCGAACCATTCCCTGCGCTGGCGGAAGAGCTCGTCGCTGCAGGGCGCCACGGCCCTCTTGAAGTCGCCGACGTGGACTACGAAGGCGAGGTCCTCCCGGCCGATGCCTTCCAGCAGGGCGGGAAAACCCGCTTCCTCGAGCCACGTGTAGGGCGTGTCGCCGAGCGCGCCGAAAGTGAACTCCGCAGCGTTCGCCGACAGCGTGGCGCAGAACGCCGCGATCGCCGCGAACAGGCGCGCCTGCCTATTCATCAAGCTGGCGGCGCATGCGGTAGAGCAGGTCCAGCGCTTCTTTCGGCGTCAGCGCGTCCGGGTCGAGCTCGCGCAGCCGCGTGAGCACCGCGTGCTCCTCGGCCGCGGAAGCGTCGCTCGCATCCTTCGCGCCCGCGGCGAACATGTCGCGCTGCGGGCCTGCCGCGAGGCCGTGCTCCTCGAGCTCGGCGAGGCGCTTGCGCGCGGCGCGGATCACCGACCCCGGGACACCGGCGAGCCCCGCGACTTCCAGCCCGTAGCTCCGGCTCGCCGGCCCTTCCTCGACGTTGTGCAGGAATACGATCCCGTTCTTGTGCTCAACCGCGTCGAGGTGGACGTTGGCCACCTGGCGGAAATCCTCGGCGAGCCGCGTCATTTCGAAGTAGTGCGTGGCGAAGAGCGCGAGGCTGCGGTTCCTCTCCACAAGGTGCCGCGCGATTGCCCATGCCAGCGCAAGCCCGTCGAGGGTGGAGGTGCCGCGGCCGACTTCGTCCATCAGCACCAGGCTCGAGCTCGTGGCGTGGTGCAAAATATACGCAGCCTCGGTCATTTCGACCATGAAGGTGGAGCGTCCGCCGGCGATATCGTCGGCGGCGCCGATGCGCGTGTAGATCGCATCCAGCGGTCCGAGCCGCGCGCGCTTCGCGGGCACGAACGAGCCGCAATGCGCAAGCAGCGCGATCAGCGCCACCTGCCGCATGTAGGTGGACTTGCCGCCCATGTTGGGGCCGGTGACGATCAACATCTGGCGCGCGCCTGACAGCCGCGCGCCGTTGGCGATGAAGTGCTCGACCTGGCGTTCCACGACCGGGTGGCGCCCCGCCTCGATCTCGATCAGCTGCTCATCGGTGAACTCCGGCGCGCAGTAACCGGACTGCGCCGCATGCCCGGCGAAGGCGCACGTGAGATCGGCCTCGGCCAGCGCGGCGGCCGCCCGCTGCAGAGCCGGAATATGCGTCGCGAGCTTGTCGAGCAGCTGGTCATACAGCAGCTTCTCGCGCGCCAGTGCCCGCTCCTGCGCGGATAACGCCTTGTCCTCGAACGCCTTCAGCTCCGGAGTGATGTAGCGCTCCGCATTCTTGAGCGTTTGCCGGCGGCGGTAGTCAGCGGGCACCCTCTCGGACTGCGCGCGCGTCACCTCGATATAGAAGCCGTGCACGCGGTTGTATTCGACCTTGAGGTTTGCGATGCCGGTGCGCGCGCGCTCACGGGTCTCGAGCTGCACCAGGAACTCACCGCAGTTCGACTGGAGCGCGCGCAGCTCGTCGAGCTCCGCGTCGTAGCCTTCGGCGATGACGCCGCCCTCGCGCAGCACCGCCGCCGGCAGCGGCTTGATGGCGGCGGCGAGGAGGGCGCCGAGATCGTCCTGTGGCGCGAGCGCCCGCGCAAGTTCTGCAAGGCGTGGTGCCGGGTGGGAGGCAAGCGCTTCGGACAGCTGGGGCAGGCGCTCGAGGGTTTCGCGCAGGCCGGAGAGGTCGCGCGGGCGCGCGGACTTGAGCGCGATGCGCGCCGTGATGCGCTCGACATCCACACACTGTTTGAGGATTCCGTTCAGGTCGCGCCAGGGCGCCGCGCCCGACTCACCGATCAACGCCGCCACTGCGCCGAGTCGGTCCTTGAGCGCAGCGCGATCGCGCAGCGGATGGTGCAGAGCATGTCGCAGCAGCCGGCTGCCCATGCCGGTGGCGCAGGTATCGAGCAGGGAGAACAGCGTCGGCGCCGGTTCGCCGCGTATGGTTTCGGTGAGCTCCAGGTTGCGGCGCGTCGCAGGATCCATCCGCACCCAGGCGCGTTCCTGCTCCACCACCAGGCTCCGGACATGCGCGATCGCGGTGCCCTGAGTGGAGCGCGCGTACTCGAGCAGCGCCCCGGCCGCGCACAGGGCGGCGGTCAGGTCGGCGGCTCCGAAGCCTGAAAGGTCACGGGTTTCGAACTGACGCGTGAGAACGCCGCGCGCGGATTCGATCTCGAACTGCCACGGCGGCAGGCGTCTTACGGGAGCAGACGAGCCATTCAGCAATTCAGCCGTCGCATCGTCGGGAACGAGGATCTCCGACGGCGCCAGCCGCTCGAGCTCTGCCGTCATGTTGCCGACGGTGGTCTCCATGACCGCGAAGTGGCCGGAGGCGAGCGAGAGCCAGGCGAGCCCCAGCGTCGCGCGCTCGCGGGCGACTGCGAGCAGGACATTGTCGCGCTTGTCCTCGAGCAGCGCCGCATCGGTCAACGTGCCGGGCGTGACGATGCGCGTGACCTGGCGCTCGACCGGGCCGCGCGATGCGTCGGGATCGCCGATCTGCTCGCAGATCGCGACCGACTCGCCGAGCTTTACCAGGCGCGCCAGGTACTGCTCGACCGAATGGTGCGGCACGCCGGCCATCTTGATGGGCGCGCCCGCCGACTCGCCGCGGCGCGTGAGGGTGATGTCGAGTAGCCGCGCGGCACGCTCGGCGTCCTCGTAGAACAGCTCGTAGAAGTCGCCCATGCGGTAGAACACCAGCATGTCCGGGTGCTGCGCCTTGATGCGCAGGTACTGCTGCATCATCGGCGTGTGCTTCTCGATGGGCTGGTTCATGATGGCGGGGGAATTCAGCCCCGTATTTTGCCGGTAACCGGGCGCCTCGGCATAGCTCGAGCGCGCTTTACGGGCTGGAGGCGCGCCTTTAATATCTCCCCCCTCAGCATCGAAGCCGGGGCGATCCCGGCGCGGCACGACAGGGAGGCGGTCATGAAACGAATTCTCGCGGCGGTGGCGCTGCTGTGCGTGAGCTTCAATCCGGTGGGCGCGGCCGACAAGCTGAAGATCGGCTTCATCAGCACGCTGTCCGGCCCCGCTGCGGCGCTCGGAGTGGACATCCGCGACGGCTTGAACCTTGCAATCAAGCACCAGGGCGGCAGGCTCGGCGGGCTCCTGGTCGATCTCATCATCGGCGACGACACCTTCAGTCCCGACGTCGGCAAGCAGTTGACCGACCGGATGTTGAAGCGAGACGACGTGCACATCATGACCGGCATCGTGTTCTCCAATATCCTGCTGGCGGTGGCCCCTGCAATCTTCCAGGACCAGACCTTCTACATCAGCCCCAATGCGGGCCCGGCGGAGTTCGCCGGCGACCGCTGCAGCCCGTTTTTCTTCAACGTCGCGTGGCAGAACGACAATCTGCACGAGGCGATGGGCAAGCACGTCGCCGACAAGGGCTACCGCAACGTGTACCTGATCGCACCCAACTATCCTGCCGGCCGCGACGCATTGAACGGCTTCAAGCGCTTCTACAAGGGCGCGACCTCCGGCGAGGTCTATACCAAGCTCGGCCAGCTCGACTACGCTGCCGAGCTCGCGCAGTTGCGCGCGGCAAAGCCGGACGCGGTCTTCATCTTTCTCCCCGGCGGCATGGGCATCAATTTCATCAAGCAGTACAACGCCGCCGGCCTCGCCGCAGCGGTACCGCTATTCGGGCCCGGGTTTTCGGCCGACGAGGACGTGATCCGCGCGGTCGGCGAGGGGATGCTGGGCATGTTCAACTCCTCGCACTGGAACCGCGACATCGACAACCCGCAGAACAAGCGCTTCGTCGCCGATTTCGAGAAGGATTACGGGCGGGCGCCGACGCTCTACGCGTCCCAGGGCTACGATGCGGGACTGCTGATCGACTCGGCGGTGCGCTTGGTGAAGGGCCGCATCGAGGACAAGAACGCATTCCGCGCGGCCTTGCGCAAGGCCGATTTCAAGTCAGTGCGTGGGGCGTTCCGCTTCAACAGCAACCACTACCCTGTCCAGGACTACTACCTGCGGCTGATCGCCAAGGATGAGAAGGGCCGCCTCACCAACCGTATCGTCGGAACCATATTCAGGAATCATGCCGACGCTTACGTGAAGTCCTGCAAGATGTAGCGCTTCGAATCCACCCCCATCCCCACCATCCCGTCCCGATTCGCTGCATCGAATCGGGCGCTCGGCGGCTCGGAGCAATGCTCCTCGAATTCCCGCCTCGCCCCCCGCAAGGGGAAGGAGACCATTGATGAACGCGTTGCTGCTGCTCGAGCAGGCACTGAACGGGCTGCAGTTCGGCTTGATGCTGTTTCTTCTCGCGGCGGGGTTGACGCTCGTGTTCGGCATCATGGACATGGTCAACCTCGCGCACGGCTCGCTCTACATGATCGGCGCCTATCTCGCCGCGACGCTTGCGCAGGCGACCGGCTCGTTCTGGATTGCACTGCCGCTCGCGATGGCGCTCACCGCGCTGATCGGCATGGCGCTGGAGGCGGGGCTGCTGAGAAAGCTCTACGAGCGCGACCACCTTTCCCAGGTGCTCGCGACCTTCGCGTTGATCCTGATCGCGAACGACCTTGTGCGCATGATCTGGGGCCCACAGGCGATGATGCTGGATGCGCCGCGCGCGCTCGCGGGCACGATCGAGATCATCCCCGGCGCGCCGTATCCGGCGTTCCGCGCGTTCATCATCGGCGTCGGTCTCGCGGTCGCCGCGGTCCTCTACTGGCTGATCGTGCGCACGCGCGTGGGCGCGCTGGTGCGCGCCGGCGCGTCCAACCGCGAGATGGCGCTGGCGCTCGGCGTCAACGTGAAGCGGCTCTTCACGCTGGTGTTCGGCCTCGGCGCCGCGCTGTGCGCGTTGGCGGGCGCGATGCTCGGACCGCTGCTCGCGGTACAGATCGGCATGGGCGAGAGCATCCTGATCCAGGCGTTCGTGGTGGTCGTGATCGGCGGTATTGGCTCGATCCGCGGCGCGCTGGTGGGCGCGCTGCTGGTGGGCATGGTGGACACCATCGGACGCGCGTTCCTGCCGGCCCTGCTGCGCGGCTTCCTGACGAACAATATTGCCGACGCGCTCGGCCCGACGCTGGCGGCTATGGCCGTGTACATCCTGATGGCGGCGGTGCTCTACTGGAAGCCGACGGGGCTGTTCCCGGCGCGGGGCTGATTTGACCGATAGGCCGAAACAAGGCTGGCTGCTCGCGGTGGTGCTCGTCGCGGCGGTCGGGTTTCCGTTCACGGCAGAGGCACTGGGCTCCGGCTACTACGTGGGCGTGGCGACGCGGGTGATGATCTACGCGCTTGCCGCATCGAGCCTCAACCTGGTGCTCGGCTACGGCGGCATGATCAGCTTCGGGCACGCGGCGTTCTTCGGCGCCGGCGCTTATACCGTAGCGATCCTCGCGCAGGAGGGCGTCGGCTCGGCGCTCATCGCGTGGCCGCTTGCGGTGGCGGTCAGCGTGGCGTGTGCGATCGTGATCGGCGCGATCAGCCTGCGCACGCGCGGCCTCTATTTCATCATGATCACGCTTGCGTTCGCGCAGATGCTGTATTACTTCTTCGTCTCGCTCAAGGCCTACGGCGGCGAGGACGGCATCAATCTGGCCGCGCGCTCCCACCTCCCGGGAATCGATCTGCGCGACGAAACGGCATTCTATTTCGTCGTGCTGGCGATCCTCGCCGGCTGCCTGTATCTGCTCCGGCGCCTTGCCGCCTCGCGCTTCGGCGCGGTGCTGCGCGGCATCCGCGAGAACGAGGGGCGCATGACGGCGCTGGGCTACCCGACCTATCGCTATCGCCTGGTGTGCTTCACTCTCGGAGGCGGGATCGCAGGCCTCGCCGGCGCGCTGATCGTGAACCAGCACGGCTTCATCAGCCCGAACCTGCTCGACTGGACGCAGTCCGGCACGCTGCTGATCATGCTGATCCTCGGCGGCGTGGGGTGGCTCTACGGCGGCGTGGCGGGCGCCGCGGCGATGCTGCTGCTCGAGGAGATCCTCTCCCATTGGACCGGCTACTGGAAGCTCGGGCTCGGGCTCGTGTTGTTGTTCGTGGTATTGCGCGCGCCGGGCGGCATTGGCAGCTGGCTCGCGCGGGACGGTGCCCGTGGCTGATCCGCTGCTCGAGGTCCGGGGGCTGTACAAGCATTTCGGCGGAGTCGTCGCCACCGACCGGCTCGATCTCGGGGTCGTCGAGGGTGGCGTGCACGCCCTGATCGGTCCCAACGGCGCGGGCAAGACCACGCTCATTGCGCAGATCTGCGGCGAGGTGGAGCCCGACTCCGGTCACGTGCTGTTCGCGGGGCGCGACATCACGGCTCTACCCGGGCACGAGCGCGTCGCGCTCGGGCTCGGCCGCTCGTTCCAGATCACGCGTATCTTCCGCAGTCTGACGGCGCGCGACAACGTCGCGCTCGCGGTGCAGGCACGCAGCGGCAGCAGCATGCGCTTCTGGCGCCCGGTCGCCACCGAGCGGGCGCTGTTCGACGAGGCCGACGCGGTCCTCGCCGGGCTCGGAATGTCCGCGGCCTCCGGTCTTCCAGCAGCGAGCCTGTCGCATGCCGACCAGCGCCGCCTCGAGGTCGCAATCGCGCTTGCATGCCGCCCCCGGCTGCTGCTGCTCGACGAGCCGCTCGCCGGCATGGGCGCCGAGGAAGCACAGGCGATGGTCGGGGTCATCGGGCAACTCAAGCAGCACACGACGATCCTGATGGTCGAGCACGACATGGATGCCGTGTTCCGGCTTGCCGATGAGATCTCGGTGCTGGTGGCTGGCCGGGTGATCGCGAGCGGCGCGCCGCAGGTGATCCGCGACGATCCCGAAGTCAGAAGCGCCTACCTCGGGGAGGAGGAGGCGGCGGCGTGAGCGCATTACTCGAGGTTCATTCACTGCGCGCGTCCTATGGCGCGGGCGAAGTGCTTTCAGACGTCAACCTCGATGTCGGCGCCGGCGAGTTCGCGACCCTGCTCGGCCGCAACGGCATGGGCAAGACGACGACGGTGCGCGCGATCCTCGGCCTCACGCGACCGCTCGGCGGCGAGATCCGCTTTGGCGGGGAGCGCATTGACGGCTGGACGCCCGACCGCATCGCGCGCGCCGGCATCGGCCTGGTGCCCGAGGGCCGCCAGATCTTCCCCAATCTTACGGTGCGCGAAAACCTGACGGCGTTCGCGGCCGGCCGGGCCGGCACCGCGCGGCCGTGGACGCTGGAGCGCGTGCTCGAGCTGCTACCGCAGATCGCCCGGCGCCTGCGGCATTACGGCAGCGAGCTCTCTGGCGGCGAGCAGCAGATGCTGGCGATCGGGCGCGCGCTCATGACCCGTCCGCGGCTGCTGATTCTCGACGAGGCGACGGAGGGGCTCGCGCCGCTCGTGCGCGCCGAGATCTGGCGCTGCCTTGCCGCGCTCAAGGCCGAAGGCCAGGGGCTGCTCGTGATCGACAAGTACGTGCAGAGACTGGTGAAGCTCGCGGATCGACATACGATCCTCGAGCGCGGCCGTACCGCCTGGCGGGGGAGCTCCGGTGAATTGAGCGCTGATCGCGGGCTGTGGCACCGCTACCTGGGTGTATGAGGCGGTTGACGACACCCGAGTACTGCGAGCGGCAGTACAACGTACGCGCGGCGATACCCGAGCACCCCCAGATCTTCGCGCGCTGGAGGGAAGCTTCGGAGCGTGCGCGGAGCGACCTGGCGTGCGCGCTCGACGTAGCCTATGGCAGCGGGCCGAATGAGACGCTCGATATCTTCCACGCGCGCGGCGCAGCACGCGCGCTGCTCGCGTTCCTCCACGGCGGCTTCTGGCGCTCGCTCGACAAGAGCGACTTCTCGTACGTCGCGCGCCCGCTCGTCGAGCGGGGCGTGGCGGTCGCCGTAATTAATTACGCGCTGGCGCCGGCCGTGACCGTGGAAGCCATCGTTCGCCAGATGCTGGCCGCGCATGCCTGGCTCTACCGTAACTGCGCTCGCTACGCCGCGCCGCGCGACGCGATCTACGTGAGCGGGCATTCGGCCGGTGGTCAGCTGACCGCGATGATGCTGGCGGCCGTGTGGTCGGCCTATGGGCGCGACCTCCCCGACGATCTGGTCAAGGGCGGGCTGGCGGTGAGCGGTGTCTACGATCTCGAGCCGCTGTTAAGGGTGTCCTTCAACAGCGACGTGCGTCTTGACGCGAAGTCCGCGCGGAAGCTGAGCCCGCTCCGCTATCGGCCGCGGCGCGACGTGCCGCTCTACACCGCGGTGGGCGGCGACGAGAGCGACGAATTCAAGCGGCAGAACCGGCTGATCGCCGCGTGCTGGGAGCACTGCTTCCGGCGCGACATCCCGATGCCGGGCTGCCACCACCTGGGCGTGGTCGAGCAGCTCGGCAATCCGGGAAGCGCGCTGGTCGCCGGCGCGCTCGAGATGATGGGCCTCGACCGGAGTGGGGGAGCAGGGATTGCGCGAATACAATAGCGGGAGTGCGGGTTCCGACTCTGAGTTCTTGGGCAAGCTTCCGGGCGCGATCACTTCGCGGCGCGGGTCTCGCGCTTGCGCTGCTCGCACTCTTCGCTTGCACGCCGCAAGCTGCGTTGCTCATGTCGGCGATTCCGGATGGCACGGTTTCCACCCTGCTGGGCAACATCCAGGGCATGGAGGACGCCAACCGGAAACGCGTCGCCGAGCTCGAGGCCCGCAAGGACTGGGACGGACTGGTGAAGCTGGCCGGGGAGAACCTTGCACGGGACCCCAACAACGGCGACTGGTGGACCGTCGCCGGATACGCGCACTCGCAGGCAGGCCGCCACGCGCTTGCCATCCAGTGCTACAACGAAGTCGTGCGGCTGTCACCGGACGAGATGCTGGGATGGAGCCTGCTCGCGCAGTCCTACCGAGACGTAAAGGAGCCGGCGCGCGCGATACAGACGCTCAACAACGCGCACCGCGTGCGCGGGGGCAGCGCGGAGACCTGGTTCCTGCTCGGTGAGAGCTACTCGGATCTCAATCGTGACGTGTCCGCGGAATCGGCGTATCGCGAGGCCCTGGGGTTCAATCGTGATTTTGCCCGGGCGTGGTTCGGGCTGGGGCGGGCATATGCGCGGCTTGGCCGCACAGCCGAGTTCGACCAGGTGTTGAAGTCGCTGGCACGGCTTGACACCGCGCTCGCGGACCAGCTCGCGAAGCTGCGTCCCTCCACTCGCTGATGACTGGAGCTGTCAGCCCTGCTTGAGCGTGGGCGTGAGGTGCGGCGACATCGCATGCAGCAGCTCGACGAAGACTTTCGGACTGCCTGCGACGATGTTGCCGGTTTCCAGGTAGCGGCTTTCGCCAGCCAGGTCTCCCACGAGCCCTCCGGCCTCGCTGACGAGCAGGGCGCCCGCCGCCATATCCCACGGCGAGAGACCGAACTCCCAGAAGCCATCGAGGCGGCCCGCCGCGACATAGGCGAGATCCAGCGCGGCGGAGCCCGCGCGACGCACACCCGCGGCGCCCCTCATCATGTCGCCCAGGATCGCCAGGTAGACGTTCATGTGCTCGAGCTGGCGGAAGGGGAAGCCGGTTCCGATCAGGCTCGAGCGCAGCTGCGAGCGCTTGCTGACGCGCATCCGCTGATCGTTGAGGAAGGCGCCGCGTCCGCGCGTCGCGGTGAAGAGATCGTTGCGCGTGGGATCGTAGATCACCGCCTGGGTGACGATGCCGCGGTGCCTCAACGCGATCGCCACGCAGTACTGCGGGAAGCCGTGGATGAAATTGGTGGTGCCGTCGAGTGGATCGATGATCCACTGGTACTCCGACTCCCCGGAAGCGCCGCTTTCCTCTGCTAGAATCGAATGACCGGGGTAGGCGTCATGCAGCGTGCGAATCACCGCCTGCTCCGCTTCGCGGTCCACTTCGGAGACGAAGTCGTTCACCGCCTTTTCCCGGAACGCGACCGTATCCAGGTTGCGGGACGCGCGGGTGATGATGGTGCCCGCGCGACGCGCGGCCTTCACGGCGATGTTCAACATGGGATGCATAGGGGCCGTATTCTAGAGTCCCTAACGTAATGAAACGCGCGTGCGTTGCTGCCAGAATCGGTGATGACGCGAAGCGAGGTGCAGCCAATATGTCGATATTGGCAAGCCAAGCGACAAAGTCAGCGCCGATTCTGGCAGCAACCCCGGTTCGGGCCTCTGGATGTCCAATGATATCTCAGGGGCTGGCACGAGTTTTGGCCCATGGCTTTGTCGCAAGCCCCTTGCTTAGTCGGTCTAAGCGGCGGGCCTTGCTTCGCGCCCTGAGCCAAAATCGTGCCAGCGCATCGCGCGTTTCATTACGTTAGGGACTCTTAGTGATGGCCACGGATCCGCTCAAAAATATCCGCTTCGTGCTGTGCGAGACCGCGCATCCCGGAAACATCGGCGCGGCGGCGCGGGCGCTGAAGACGATGGGCCTCGGGCGCCTGCACCTCGTTGCGCCGGCGCGTTTCCCTGATCCGCAGGCCGAGTGGCTGGCTTCGGGCGCAACCGATGTGCTGCGCCGGGCACGCGTGCATTCCGATCTCGACGACGCGCTCGCCGGCTCCGCCTTCACGGTCGCCTGCACCGCGCGCCCGCGCGAGATCGCGGTGCCGATGGTCGGCGCGCGGGAAGCGGCGGAGCGCATCGTCGAGGTTGCGCGCTCGCAGCCCGTGGCACTGGTGTTCGGCAACGAGACCTTTGGCCTGACCGCGGCCGAGGTCGGCAAGTGTCAGCTGCTTGCGACGATCCCCGCGAACCCCGAGTACAGCTCGCTCAACGTGGCCGCCGCGGTGCAGCTGTTCGCGTACGAGCTGCGCCTCGCTGCACTCGGTGCCGCGCCGCCGGGCGGAAAGGCACGTCCGCGGGCGACCCATGAGGAACTGGAGCGTCTCTACGAGCATCTCGAGCGCGCGATGCTGGAGCACGGTTTCCTCAATCCCGAGCACCCCAAGAAGCTCATGCCGCGCCTGCGGCGCCTGTTCAATCGCGCGCAGCTCGAACGCGAAGAGGTCAATATCCTCCGCGGCGTGATCAAAGCGCTCGTCCAACCCAAGAAAATCAGGAAAAGTTGACCAATTTACTAGGGTATCGTAAGCTGCCCGCCCTTATCGTTGATTCGTAAACGATGTTCGCAAGAATGAAAGAGGAAATCGCGGTCGTATTCGAACGCGATCCCGCCGCCCGGAACGCCTGGGAGGTGATCACCTGCTATCCCGGATTCCACGCCATGCTGTTCCATCGACTGGGCCACAGGTTGTGGCGCATGCGGCTGAAATGGCTGGCGCGGTTGGTCTCGCACATGGCGCGCTGGCTGACCGGCATCGAGATTCACCCGGGCGCAACGATCCACCGGCGATTCTTCATTGATCACGGTATGGGCGTCGTGATCGGCGAAACCGCGGAGATCGGTGACGATTGCACGCTCTACCACGGCGTCACGCTCGGGGGCACCTCGTGGAGCAAGGGCAAGCGCCATCCGACCCTGGGCAAGGGCGTGGTCGTGGGGGCGGGGGCCAAAATCCTCGGGCCGATCACTATCGGCGACGGCGCGCGGATCGGATCGAACGCAGTGGTGGTGAAAGATGTGCCGCCGGGGGCGACCGCGATCGGTATTCCGGCGCGCGTCATCGAAGCGCAGCAGATGCAGGACGGACGTTTTGCAGCCTACGCGGTGGTGAAAGACCTGAACGATCCAATGGCACGCGCGCTGCACGAGCTGATTGGCCACAGCGCCGAGCTCGATCGGCGCATCGACCACATACTCGCGGAATTGAAGCGTCTGGGGCTGCGCATCGACGAGCAAGAGGCGCACGAGCTCGACGAGAACTCGCTCAATAAAATGGTTGACTAATTTTGTCGGGTAAGATATAGTTGACCAATTTAGTAGTGTTTATCATATTCATAACCTATTGATTTACTGTAACTTAAAGAGGTAGCCGATGAGATTGACCACGAAAGGGCGGTTCGCCGTCACGGCAATGATCGACCTCGGGCTGAACCACGGCAGCGGGCCCGTCACGCTGGCCGAGATCAGTGGCCGGCAGAAGATTTCGCTGTCCTATCTCGAGCAGTTGTTCGGCAAGCTGCGCCGGCATGGCCTGGTGGAGAGCGTGCGTGGGCCCGGTGGCGGTTACCACCTCGCAAAGGACATGAGTGAGATGTCCGTGGCCGACATCATCCTGGCGGTGGACGAGCCGATCGACGCCACGCAATGCGGCGGCAAGGAAAACTGCCAGGACGACCACAAGTGCCTCACCCACGACCTGTGGGCGGCGTTGAACGAGCGCATCTTCGACTACCTGGGCTCGGTGAGCTTGCGCCAGCTGGTGGACAACCAGAAGGCCAAGGAAGGAGCGCGCGAATCCGGGGTCGCCCAGGTCCACGACATGCGCCTGACCGCGAACAAGCGCCCGACAACCGTATCGGCATAGTGGCTCCGATGGAGCACGTCTACTTCGATCACAACGCCACCACGCCCCTCGACGACAAGGTGTTCGAGGCGATGCTGCCGTACCTGCGCGAGCGGTTCGGCAATGCGTCGAGCCGTCACGAGCTGGGTACGGTCGCGCGCAGGGCGGTGGACACGGCGCGCCAGCAGGTCGGCGCGCTGGTCAATGCCCAGCCCTCGCAGGTGATCTTCGTGTCCGGCGGCACCGAGGCGAACAACCTCTTCATCAAGGGCGCGGCCGGTTATCTCAAGCCGACGCAGGTCGCGGTGAGCGCGATCGAGCACCCCTGCGTTGCGAAGCCCGCGCAGGAGCTGGCGCGCCAGGGTTGGAAAGTAAGGAAGTTCGCTGCGACGCCGGACGGGCAGATCGATCTCGCCGACGTGGACGCGGCGCTTAATGAGCCGACCGGAATCGTCTCGGTGATGCGCGTCAACAACGAGACCGGTGTGGTGCTGGACGTGCCAGCGGTAGCGGAACGCGCGCGGGCGGCCAAGGCCTGGATGCACACCGATGCCGTGCAGGCGCTGGGCAAGATTCCCGTGGACTTCCGGGCGCTGGGCGTACACGCGATGACGATTTCGGCGCACAAGATCTACGGCCCGAAGGGCGCGGCGGCGCTCGTCATCGACAAGCGCCTGCAGCTGCGCCCGATCATTCACGGCGGCGGCCACGAGCAGGGACTGCGCTCCGGCACGGAGAACGTCGCCGCCATCGTCGGCTTCGGTGCAGCATGCGAGCTTGCGGCGGGGCGGATGCAACAGCTCGCGCAGCGAGTGGAAGCGCTGCGCGCGCGGCTGGAGCGGGGAATGCACGAGATGGGCGCGGTGATCTTCGGCGAGGATGCGCCGCGCGTCGCCAATACGTCGTATTTCGCGTTCAAGGAAATCATGGGCGAAACGCTGGTGATCGAGCTGGACAAGGCCGGATGGGCGGTCGCCCCGGGCGCCGCATGCTCGAGCGCGAATCCTGAACCATCGGCAACGCTGCTCGCAATGGGCGTCGATCCGGAGCTTGCACGCGGGGCGGTTCGCTTCTCGCTCGGCGCGGAAAACACGATGGAGCAAGTGGAGGGATTTCTGCGGGCGCTGAAAGCAGTTGTTTCCCGCTTAAAGAGCCTCACGGCAATGGCCGTGTAGTTCGCGTAACGAGGAACGAGGAACGAGAAACGAGGAACGAGACATGGCGATACAACTGACGGAAAACGCGGCGAAGCAGATCCAGAAGCAGATTGCCCAGCGCGGCAAGGGCATTGGCCTGCGCGTGGGGGTGAAGGACGCGGGCTGCTCGGGCTTTGCCTACATCTACGACTACGCGGACGAGGTGCGGGCGGGCGACCAACTGTTTGAGTCACACAACGCGAAGCTGGTGGTGGACGCGAAGAGCCTGGATGCCCTCGACGGTTCCACGCTCGATTTCGTGAAGGAAGGCCTGAAGCAGGTGTTCAAGTTCACCAATCCCAACGTGGACGCGACGTGCGGCTGCGGCGAATCATTCAGCATCAAGGAGAAAGCGGATAGCTGACAGCACATGGCTGGCTGCTCGGAGCGAAAGTAATGAGTTCGGTACTCGAAAACCTGGTCAATCAGCCCTACCGGCACGGCTTCGTCACGCCGATCGAGGCCGACACCGCACCGAAGGGGCTGAACGAGGACACCATCCGGTTCATTTCGGCGAAGAAGAGCGAGCCGGATTGGCTGCTGGATTTCCGCCTCAAGTCGTACCGCCACTGGCTCACCATGCAGGAGCCGACGTGGCCGAACGTCAAATACCCGAAGATCGACTTCCAGGACATCATCTACTACTCGGCACCCAAGCCGAAGAAGCTCGCGAGCATGGACGAGGTGGACCCCGAGCTGCTGCGCACCTTCGAGAAGCTGGGCGTGCCGATGAACGAGCGGGCCAAGCTCGCGGGCGTGGCGGTGGACGTGATCTTCGACTCGGTATCGGTCGCGACCACCTACAAGCAGAAATTGGCGGAAGTCGGCATCATCTTCTGCTCGATCTCGGAAGCGGTGCACAATCATCCCGAGCTGGTGCGCCAGTATCTCGGCTCGGTGGTGCCGACCGGCGACAACTACTACGCCGCGCTCAATTCCGCGGTGTTCACCGACGGCTCGTTCTGCTTCATCCCGAAGGGCGTCAAGTGCCCGATGGATCTCTCGACCTACTTCCGCATCAACACCGAATCCTCCGGGCAGTTCGAGCGCACCCTCATCATCGCCGAGGAAGGCGCCTCAGTTTCCTACCTCGAGGGCTGCACGGCGCCCAAGTTCGACACCAACCAGCTGCACGCGGCGGTGGTGGAGTTGATTGCGCTCGACGACGCCGAGATCAAGTACTCGACGGTGCAGAACTGGTACGCCGGCGACGAGAACGGCGTCGGCGGCATCTACAACTTCGTCACCAAGCGCGGGCTGTGCAAGGGCAGGAATTCGAAAATCTCCTGGACCCAGGTCGAGACCGGCTCCGCCATCACCTGGAAGTACCCGTCCTGCGTGCTGCTCGGCGACAACTCGATCGGCGAGTTCTATTCGGTGGCGCTGACCAACCACCACCAGCAGGCCGACACCGGCACCAAGATGATCCATATCGGCCGCGGTACCCGCAGCCGCATCATCAGCAAGGGCATCTCCGCGGGGCAGTCGAACAACAGCTACCGCGGACTGGTGAAGATCGGCCCGCGGGCGGAGAACGCGCGCAACTACTCGCAATGCGACTCGATGCTGATTGGCTCGAAGAGCGGCGCCAATACCTTCCCCTACATACAGGTGCAGAACAACAGCGCCACGGTCGAGCACGAGGCCACGACCTCCCGGATCGGCGAGGACCAGCTGTTCTATTTCACGAGCCGCGGCATCGGCGCGGAAGAGGCGGTCTCGATGATCATCAACGGCTTCTGCCGCGACGTGTTCCAGCAGCTGCCGATGGAGTTCGCGGTGGAGGCGACCAAGCTCCTGGGCCTCAAGCTCGAAGGGAGCGTCGGATGATCCGCGCCGGCGCCGAAATCCTGCTCGAGGTCAAAGGCCTGCGCGCGAAGGTCGCGGGGGTCGAGATCCTCAAGGGCATAGACCTCACCGTGCGCGCGGGAGAGGTGCATGCCGTGATGGGCCCCAACGGTTCGGGCAAGAGCACCTTCGCCAAGGCGCTCGCGGGCCATCCCGCCTACGAGGTGAGCGGGGGCACCGCCGCCTACGCCGGCAGTGATCTGTTTGCGCTCGCGCCGGAACAACGCGCGCGCGCCGGTCTCTTCCTCGGCTTCCAGTACCCGGTCGAGATTCCCGGTGTCTCGAACAGCGCCTTCCTGCGGCTCGCCTACAACACGGTGCAGGCGGTGCGCGGAAAAGACGAGCTCGATCCCCTGGAATTCGACGACTACCTGCGCGAGAAGATGAAGCTGCTCGACATCGACGCGAGCTTTCTCGATCGTGCGGTGAACGACGGCTTCTCAGGCGGCGAGAAGAAGAGGAACGAGATCCTGCAGATGGCGCTGCTCGAGCCGCGGCTCGCGATCCTCGACGAGACCGACTCCGGCCTCGACATCGACGCGCTGCGCGTGGTGGCGAACGGCGTCAACCGTCTCGTCAAGCCCGACAACGCGGTGGTGCTCGTGACGCATTACCAGCGCATGCTCAACTACATCGTGCCCGACTACGTGCACGTCATGGACGGCGGCCGCATCGTCAAGACCGGCGGCAAGGCCCTTGCCGAAGAGCTCGAAGCGCGCGGCTACGATTGGGTCAAGGAAGCCGCGTAGCGAAGATGAATACCGCCACCGGTCATCCCTATATCGAGGCGTTGCTGAAGGGTTATGAGGCGCCGCGCGGCAGCATATCGTGGCTCAATGAGCGCCGCGCGCACGCGCTCGAGCGTGCCAACGCGCTCACCGTGCCGACGACGCGCGATGAGGAATGGCGCTTTACCGACATTTCGCCCCTTACACGGGTGCCGTTCCGGCCGGCGGCGGGGGCGGCGCGCCCGGCAATGGCCGACGTCGCGCGCTTCGTCGCACCCGAGGCGACCACCCGCCTGACCTTCGTCGACGGAGCGTTTGCCCCGGAGCTTTCCGCCACGGCCGGCCTTCCATATGGGGTCGTCGTCTCGCCTCTCGTGGCAGCGCTCGATATGCACGCAGCCGTGATCAAGCCGCATCTCGCGCGCCACGCAGCATTCGAGCACGAGGTCTTCGCAGCGCTGAATACCGCCCACCTGCGCGACGGTGCATTCATCTGGGTCGCGCGCAACCAGAAATGCCCGACGCCGATCCAACTCCTCTACCTCTCGACCCAGAAGGAGAATGCCGCCTATCCGCGCTGCCTGGCGATCGTCGAAGCGGGCGCAGAGTGCACGCTGGTCGAGGACTTCACGAGCCTGGGCGAGAACATCTATCTCAACGACGCGGTGACCGAGATCGTCGTGGGCGAAGGCGCCCGCATGCGACACGTCAGGGTGCAGCGTGAGGCAGGTGACGCGTTCCACATCGGCCATTGCACGGTCGCCGTCGCGAAGGACGCGCATTACGCGTCACATGCGGTCGCGCTCGGCGCGCGCATCTCGCGCCTGGACCTGAACGTGCTGCAGCAGGGGGAAGGGGCGGACGTGCAGATGGATGGTCTGGCGCTGATCTCGGGCCGCCAGCTTGCCGACACCCATTCCTTGATGGATCACGCGCGCCCCCACGGCCGCTGCCGGCAAATGCACAAGTGCATCGTCGGCGGGGCGGCGCACGCGGTGTTCAACGGCAAGATCATGGTGCGGCCGGGCTCCCAGCTGACCGACTCGTCGCAGCAGAGCCGCAATCTCCTGCTCTCGGACAAGGCGCATGTCGACACCAAGCCGCAGCTGGAGATCTTCGCCGACGACGTCAAGTGCGCGCACGGCGCCGCGGTGGGCCGGCTCGACCTCGAGCAGCTCTTCTACCTGAGGAGCCGCGGCCTGCCGGAGCCGCAAGCCCGCAACCTCCTCACCTATGCTTTTGCCGCCGAGGTGCTCGAGCGCATCCCGGTGCCCTCGCTCGTCGAGCAGCTCGAGAAGACGGTGCTCGCGCAGACTCAGATGGCGGACCGCCCGTGAATCCCTCCCGCACCGAGCTCAAGCAGATTCCGACCGACGGCCTGGACGTCGAGCGCGTCCGCGCCGATTTCCCGATCCTCAGGTTGAAGGTCGGCGGCAAGCCGCTGGTGTACCTGGACAACGCGGCTTCGAGCCAGATGCCGCAGGCGGTGCTCGACCGCTGGGTCCGCTACCAGACGACCCAGCACTCGAATATTCACCGCGCCGTGCATTACCTTTCGGAAACCGCGACGGCCGAGTACGAAGCCGCGCGCAGGAAGCTCGCCGCCTTCATCCACGCTAAGGAAGAGCGCGAGGTGGTCTTCACCACGGGCACGACCGACGCTATCAACCTGGTCGCGCACGGCTACGGGCGCAAATTCATCGGCGCGGGCGATGAGATCGTGCTGACGACTCTCGAGCACCACTCCAACATCGTGCCATGGCAGATGGTGGCGGAGGAAACGGGCGCGCGCATCCGCGTGGTGCCGGTCAACGACCGCGGCGAGCTCGTTTTCGAGGAGTACCTGAAGCTCCTCGGACCGCGCACCCGGCTGGTGGGCGTCGGGCACGTGTCCAACGCGCTCGGGACGATCAACCCGGTGCGTGAGATGATCGCCGCCGCGCACGAGCGGGGCATCCCGGTGCTGGTGGACGGCGCGCAGGCCGCGCCCCACATGCAGCTCGACATGCAGGCGCTCGACTGCGATTTCTACGCGTTCTCGGGGCACAAGATGTTCGGGCCGACCGGCATCGGCGTGCTCTACGGGAAGGCGGCGTGGCTGGAGAAGATGCAGCCCTACAAGGGCGGTGGCGACATGATCCTCTCGGTCACGTTCGAGAAGACGGTCTACAACGTGATCCCGGGCAAGTTCGAGGCCGGCACGCCGCCCATCGCGGCCGCGATCGCGCTCGGCGCGGCGGCGGACTATATCGCGGGCATCGGCATCGAGCGCATCCATGCGCACGAAACCGACCTTCTGGACTACGCGACGGATCGGGTGAATCGCCTCCCGGGAGTGCGCATCGTCGGCACCGCGGAGAAAAAGGCGGCGGTGCTGTCCTTCGTCGTGGAAGGGGTGCATCCGCACGACGTCGGCACCCTCCTTAACGAGAACGGCATTGCGGTCCGCACCGGTCACCACTGCGCTCAGCCGGTCATGCAGCGATTCGGCATACCCGCCACCTCGCGCGCCTCGTTCGCCTTCTACAACACGCATGCGGAAGTGGACGCGCTGGTCGCCGGCATCCGCAACGTCCAGAAAACGTTTGGATGAAGCGCGTATGGCGGACAGCAAGCAGCTCTACCAGGAAGTGATCCTCGATCACAACCGCAAGCCGCGCAACTGGGGCGTGCTTTCGGACGCGACGCATCGGGCCGAAGGTCACAACCCGCTGTGCGGTGATCACCTGACGTTGACGCTGAGGCTGCGGGGCGACGCAGTGGATACCGTCAACTTCCAGGGCGAGTCTTGCGCGATCTGCAAGGCTTCGGCGTCGATGATGACTGTTGCGGTCAAGGGCAAGTCGAAGGACGACACGGAGCGGCTGGTCCAGGAGTTCCGCGATCTCGCGACCGGCAAGCTCGATGCCGCCGGCCCGCACCACCTCGGACGCCTGACGGTGTTCGCGGGCGTGCGCGACCTGCCGACGCGGGTCAAGTGCGCGATCCTGCCGTGGCACACGCTGCACGCGGCGCTGAACGAGCAGACGAGCACGACTACCGAAGCGGAAGCCGACCCGATGCACGCCCCAGTGGGCAACGCTTGATGGTGAACAGGCATGCCGAAGATTGCTGAGATTGAGCCGACGCCGAACCCGAACTCGATGAAGTTCGTGCTCAAGGAGCCGCTGACCTGGGGCATTTCGCGCTCGTATGAGAACGCCGGGCAGGCAAAAGACGATCCCCTTGCCGCAAAGCTCTTCGAGATCGAGCATGTCGTGAGCGTGTTCTACGTGGACCACTGGATCACGGTCACGCAGGACGGCAAGGCGGACTGGCAGGAGCTCATGCGCCAGCTCGCGGCGCCGATCCGCGAGGCGCCATCGGCGGACGCGCAAACCGCGCAACTCGTGGCCCAGGCCGGTGCCAATACGGACACCAGCAAGATGAGCGAAGCCGACAAGGGACGGCTCGACAAGATCAACGCGATACTCGACGAGCAGGTGCGGCCGTACCTGCAGGGCGACGGCGGCGACCTCCACGTCATGGGCCTCGATGGCAATCGCCTGATGGTGCACTACCAGGGTGCGTGCGGCAGCTGCCCGAGCTCGATCTCCGGCACTTTGACCGGGATCGAGAACCTGGTGCGGCAAATCGAGCCGGACCTGGAAGTCGTCGCAGTCTAGCGGCGCCCGATTCCGCGGCGCTCCACGATGTCTGACTGGATAACCGTTGCGCGGGCGGGCGAGCTTGCGCCCGGCAGCCACCGCGTTGTAGACGTGGATGGCGCAGCCGTCGTGGTGTTCAACCTTGGCGGCGAGTACCATGCGATCGAGGACGTCTGCACGCACGACGGGGGACAACTCACCGGAGGCACGGTCGAGGGCGAGGAGATCGTCTGCCCGCGGCACGGGGCACGCTTCTGCATCCGGACGGGGGAGGCGCTGACCGCGCCGGCCTACGAGCCGGTCGCGAAATTCCCGGTGCGGGTCGAGAACGGGATGATCCAGGTCCGCGACGACCGCTGGGACTGAAATGGATACATTAACGCACGCGCTGTCGGGCGCGCTGCTCGCGCGGGCGACCGCGCCGGAGCCAGCCGACGAGAAGACATTGCCGCTCGGGCGGCGGCTGTTCATCGGATTCCTTGCCGCGGCGGCGCCTGACCTCGATTTCGTCATCAGCTACGTCGGGCCGATCGAGTACCTTCTGCATCATCGCGGCGCAACGCACTCACTGGTCCTGCTGCCGCTTTGGGCGTACCTCCTTTCACGGCTGTGCGCAGTGATCTGGCGCCGCGACCGGCCGTGGCGGGCCTATTTCGGCGTCAGCGCGCTCGGCCTTGGCATCCACATCGCGGGCGACTGGATCACTTCGTTCGGCACCATCGTGTTCTGGCCGATCTCCGACGCGCGGCTCGGCATCGGAACGACCTTCATCATTGACCTCTGGTTCACCGGCATCATCCTCGCGGGCCTGGTGGCATGCGCCGTGCGGCGCGCATCGCACGCACCCGCGATAGCGGGGCTAGCCGTGCTGTGCAGCTATGTCGCGTTCCAGGGCGTGCTGCAGCAGCGAGCAGTGGATTGGGGAGTAGCGTACGCGCGGGACGCCGGGCTGAAACCGGCCGAAGTGACGGCGCAGCCGCGGCCGGTGTCGCCTTTCAACTGGATGGTGATCGTGCGCAGCGGCGAGGAGGCGCGCTACAGCTTCATCAACCTGGCGCGCCGCGAGCCCTTGCGGCCGGCCGCGGACGCCGGCTTCATCGCCCGCCTCGATGCGGCCTACCTCTCGCCCGCCCAGGCCCAGTGGGTGCATGCCACTCGCTTCGGCTCCTCGGAAATGGAGCGCGTGACCGCCCATGCAGCCTGGTCGCAGCCGAAGTTTGCGTTCTATCGCTGGTTCGCCGAGGAGCCGGTGCTGCTCCGTGTGGAGGCGGGCAATCCCTCGACCTGCGCGTGGTTCCAGGACCTGCGGTTCTTCACGCCCGGGCGCGACACATGGCCATTTCGCTACGGCATGTGCCGCGAGGACGGCGGACAATGGGAACTATTCCGGCTCGACGGGGACTCTAAACGAGTCGCGATTCGCTAATATATTCGTGACGAGTGACGAGTGGCGGGTGACGAGATGAGCAGACCTATCCTCGCGGCAAGAATTGCTCTGGCACTGACTCTGTTGGCCGGTCTGGCCTCGTGCCAGACGGTTCAGACCACGCAGCCGGGCGCCGTGGGCGTGGAGCGAAAGCAGGCCATGCTGCTGTCCTCCTCGCAGGTCAACAACAGTGCGAGCATGGCGTACCAGCAGGAGATGAAGAAGGCGGCGGGCAAGAATTCGCTCAACCGCGACGCCGCGCAGGTCGCCCGCGTCAGGACCATCGCGCAGCGTTTGATACCCGCCACCTCCGTGTTCCGCCCCGATGCGCCGAAATGGGCGTGGGAGGTCAACGTCATCACCTCCGCCGACGTCAACGCCTGGTGCATGCCGGGTGGCAAGATGGCGGTCTATTCCGGGCTGATCGAGAAGCTCAAGGTCACGGACGACGAGCTCGCCGCGGTGATGGGACACGAGATCGCCCACGCGTTGCGGGAGCACGGGCGCGAGCGCGCATCGCAGGCGGCCGGCCAAAGCCTCATCCTCGGCGCGGCCGGCGCCGCGCTCGGGCTGGGCCAGGGGAGCGTGCAGCTCGCCCAGATCATCACCGACGTCACCGTCAACCTGCCCAACTCGCGCGAGCACGAGATCGAGGCCGATCGCATTGGCGTCGAGCTTTCCGCCCGTGCGGGCTACGACCCGCGCGCCGCAGTGACGCTGTGGCAGAAGATGGGCCAGGCGGGTGGCTCGGCCCCACCGCAATTTCTTTCGACGCACCCCTCGCCCGAGAACCGCCAGAAGGATCTCACGGACTACGCCGCGCGGGTGATGCCGCTTTACGAGTCCGCGCGCAAGCGCTGAATTCGGCCGCGAAGCATGATCGTCGTGCCGGACGATTTCCCCTCGGTCTTCGAGGGCTCGGCCGCTCACGATCGCGCCCGGGCGCTGGGAGAGGTGCGCGTCATCACGGCGCGAGGGGCGGAGGATGAATCCGAGCTCGCGGGCCGCATCGGGGGCGCCACCGTCTCCGTCAACATCCGCGCTTACGCCCGTTTCACAGAGTCAGTGTTCCGCGCCTGCCCCGGCCTGAAGATGATCTCGATCTGGGGCACGGGCACGGACAACGTCGATCTCGCGGCCGCCGCGCGCCATGGCGTCACCGTGTGCAACACGCCGGGCGTCAACGCCTACGCGGTGGCCGAGCACACGATGGCGCTGATGCTCGCCGTGGCGCGAAGGATCCCGGGCATCGACCGCGAGATGCGGGGCGGCGCATGGCCGCGCGACATGCTCGTGCAGCTTCACGCCAAGGCGCTCGCGGTATTCGGCTCCGGCGCCATCGGCGCTCGCGTCGCGCAGCTCGCGCGGGGTTTCGGCATGGACGTGCTGACGTGGAGCGCGCGCGGCGACACGCCAGCCGCGAAGGACGAACTCCTGCGCCGCGCCGACTTCGTCACGCTCCACCTGCGGCTCGTTCCGGAGACGCAGGGGTTCATCGGGCGCAGGGAGTTCGCGCTGATGAAACGGGAGGCGTTCCTGATCAATACCGGCCGCGGCGCGCTGGTGGATCGGGATGCGCTCCTCGAAGCCCTCGCCAGCCGGCGGATCGCCGGCGCCGGCCTCGACGTCTTCCACGAGGAGCCGCTCAAGCCCGGCGATCCGTTGCTGTCGAGCTCCTGCACCGTGGTCTCTCCGCACAACGCCGGCCAGACGCCGGAAGTCCGGCGCGACGGTCTGCTGGCTGCGATCGAGAACGTCGAGCGGTTTCTCGCCGGCACGCCGATCAACGTCGTCCGCGCCTAGATCAATCCAGGACGTGTGACACGAGCCCGTCGGCCAGCTTGGGCTCGAACCAGGTGGACTTGGTTGGCATGACCTTGCGGGCCTCGGCGACCGCCATCGTGTCCTCCATCGAGGTGGGAAAGAGGGAGATGGCGGCAGTCATCTCGCCGCTGTTCACGCGCTTCTCCAGCTCCCCGAGGCCGCGGATGCCGCCGACGTAGTCGATGCGCTTGTCGCGGCGCAGATCGGTGATGCCGAGGACCGGTCCGAGCAGGTGGTCGGACAGGAGCCTTGCGTCGAGGCGGGCCACGGGATCGTCGGCAGGGATGAGGTTGCGGTGGATCGCCAGGCGATACCACTGACCGGCCAGGTACAGACCGAATTCGGCGGGCTTGGCTGGCTTCACAGGCTTGGGGCTCGTTTCGAGGGAAAAGCTCTGCCGCAGGCGCGCCAGAAAGGCCTCCACGTCCATCCCGTTCAAGCCGGCCACGACACGGTTGTAGTCGAGGATCTGCAACTGATGGTGCGGGAAGATCACCGTCAGGAACCAGTTGTAGCTTTCCTCGCCGGTATGGCGCGGGTTGGCGGCCCGGCGCGATGCGGCGACGCGAGAGGCCGCGGCCGAGCGATGGTGGCCATCCGCGATGTAGAGCGCGGGCATGGCGTCGAAGGCGCGGGTCAGCCGCGCCTGGATTTCGGTGTCGCGCACCAACCACAGAGAATGGCGCACGCCACCGTCGGCGGTCGCGTCCGCGTCGGGCGAGCCGGCCGAGCACCGGGCGAGCATGCCGTCCACTTCCGGCGCAGCGGGGTAAGCGACCATGACCGGTCCGGTCAGGGCGTTGAGCGCATCGATCTGGCGCACGCGGTCGCTTTCCTTGTCCGATTGCGTGTGCTCGTGCTTGCGGATGCGGTTGGAGTCGTACTCCACGAGCGAGGCCGCCGTGACCAGGCCGGTCTGCGCGTGCTGGCCCATGACCAGGCGATAGACGTAGTAGCAGCGCGCCGGGTCGCGGGTGAGAACACCCTTGCGGATCATGTGGCCGAGGTTTTCCGCCGCCTTGGCATAGACCTGGGGCGAATAGGGATCGGTTCCGGCGGGCAGGTCGATTTCCGGCTTGGAGATGTGCAGGAAGCTCCAGGGCTTACCGGCCGCGCGGGCGCGCGCTTCGTCGCTCGACAGCACGTCGTAGGGGGGCGCGATCACTTCGGCAGCGCGGCCGGGGGCCGGGCGCAGGCCGGCAAAGGGTCGAATCAATGTCATGATGAATCCTATTGTGTGAGCCAGCGGCGGCGCAGCGCCCGGCCCGTGAACAGGCCGGTCAAGAATCCTATTGCAGCGCCCATCAGCAAGGTATCAGTGCCGAGCGTGCGCAGGTAGCGCGCCTCGATGCTGCCTGCCTGCGCAATGTAGCGCGCGTTCTGCTCGCCGCCTCCGGTACGCCACTGCAGTTCCACCACCTGCGCCGAGTCGGGCGCGTCAGCGGCGGTGAACGATGCCCCGCCCACGTCGCCTATCTGTATCGTCGCGCTCCGCTCGGGCAGCAGCAGGGTCGCGGCGGGGCGCTTCTCGGCGACCGCCTGCCATTCGCTCCACGGCACGACGAAATAGTTCTGCGGCTCGGGACGGTCGCGATCGCCCTCGAAGGCGATCACCGGGAAGCGCGCGGGGGGCTTGTCGTCCTGACCGTGCTGCCATGCCGCCGCGTGCGAGAGGAAATAACTCGTAAACGCCGTCACGAGGAAGAAGACCATCAGCTCGGTGGCGAGCACGGCAGCGCGTAAAACCGCGGGATTCATTCTCTCTCGCTACCTTTTTTTCGGGACCCGATTATGCCAGTTCGCCGAATGCTTCGCGCACGGCGGAGACGCGGGCCTTCACGTCGGGGAGCTTCAGCTCGATGCGCAGCTTGTCCTGTCCCGCGAGCCGGTAATGCGTCTTCTGCCGCACCAGATTGAGCACCTTGGCCGGGTCAATCGGGGGCTTCGCGATGAACTGCAGCTGGATCGCCGTCTCGCTTGCATCGATGCGCGCGATGCCGAGCGGCTGGCCGAGGATGCGCAGGCGGTGGCACTCGATCAGCGCGCGGGCCGGCTCGGGGGGGAGCCCGAAACGGTCGATGAGCTCCTCGCGAAGCCGGTCGAGCACCTCCATCGTCTCGCAGTTGGCAAGCCGCTTGTAGAGCACCAGCCGCTCGTGCACGTCGCTCACATAATCCGCCGGCAGCAGCGCCGGGACGTGCAGGTTGATCTCGGCGGTAACAGCGAGCGGTGCCGCGAGATCGGGCTCGCGCCCGTTCTTGAGCGAGCGCACTGCCGCATCGAGCATGCGCACGTAGAGATTGAATCCGACCTCCTGCATATCGCCGCTTTGCGACTCGCCCAGAACTTCGCCCGCGCCGCGGATTTCGAGATCGTGCATCGCGAGGAAGAAGCCCGAGCCCAACTCCTCCATCATCTGGATCGCTTCCAGGCGCTTGCGTGCCTGCGCGGTGATGTTCCCCTCGTCGGGCAGCAGCAGGTAGGCATAGGCCTGGTGATGCGAGCGGCCGACGCGCCCGCGCAGCTGGTGCAGCTGGGCGAGCCCGAACTTGTCTGCGCGGTTGATGATGATGGTGTTGGCGCTGGGCACGTCGATGCCGGTCTCGATGATGGTGGTGCAGAGGAGCACGTTGAAGCGCTGCTGGTAGAAATCGCGCATCACGTGCTCGAGGTCGCGCTCGCGCATCTGCCCGTGCGCGACCCGGATGCGCGCCTCGGGCAGGAGCTTGGCGAGGGATTCCTCGACGTGCTGGATGGTGTCGATATCGTTGTGCAGGAAATAGATCTGGCCGCCGCGCTTCAGCTCCCGCAGCGCCGCCTCGCGGATGAGCGGCCGGCTGTGGCGCGCGACGAAAGTCCGGATCGCGAGCCGGCGCTCGGGTGCAGTAGCGATCACCGAGAAATCGCGCAGTCCCTCGAGCGCCATCGCGAGTGTGCGCGGGATCGGGGTCGCCGTGAGCGTGAGCACGTCCACTTCCGCGCGCAGGGCCTTCAGCCGCTCCTTCTGCCTCACGCCGAAGCGGTGCTCCTCGTCGATGATGACGAGACCGAGCTGCTTGAACTTTATGTCGCGGGACAGCAGCTTGTGAGTGCCGATCGCGATATCGACGCGGCCCTCGGCCAGGCCCGCAAGCGCGTCGGCTGTCTCCTTCCCGGTGCGAAAGCGCGAGAGCTCCGCGATCCGGACCGGCCAATCGGCGAAGCGATCGGAAAAGGTCGTGAGGTGCTGCTCGGCGAGGAGCGTCGTCGGCACCAGCACGGCGACCTGCTTGCCGTCGGCGACGGCGATGTAAGCCGCGCGCAGCGCGACCTCCGTCTTGCCGAAGCCCACGTCGCCGCAGATCAGGCGGTCCATGGGCTTGCCGTTCTTGAGATCGTCCAGCACCGCGTTGATCGCGGCGGCCTGGTCGGGCGTCGCCTCGAACGGGAAGCCTTCGGCGAACGCTTCGTAGTCGTGGTCCTTGATCTGAAACGCGTAACCCTGGCGCGCGGCGCGCCGGGCGTAGAGCGCGAGCAGTTCCGCCGCGGTGTCGCGCACCTGCTTCGCGGCCTTGCGCTTGGCCTTCTCCCACTGGCCGCTGCCGAGCTGGTGAAGGGGTGCCGCCTCCGCCGGCGCGCCGCTGTAGCGCGAGACCAGGTGCAGGCTCGAGACCGGCACGTAGAGCTTGTCGCCGCCGGCGTATTCCAGGGTGAGAAATTCGGTTTCGCCTTCGCCGAGATTCAGGGTCATGAGCCCGATGTAGCGGCCGATGCCGTGGCTCTCGTGCACGACCGGATCGCCGAGCTTGACTTCGGAGAGATCGCGCAGCATGCCCTCGGGAGAAGCGCGTTGCGCGGCCTCGCGCTCGCGCCGTGGCCGCGCCTGCTGCGCGTAGAGCTCGTTCTCCGTGATGATCGCGAGCGGCGGCTCGGTCAGCGCAAAGCCAGCGCGCAGCGGTCCCGAGCCCAGCATGAAGGGCTCGGTGGACCCGGCGAAGCGCGCGAAATCCTCCACGGTTGCGGGCTTCAGCCCGTTGTCGCCGAAGTACTCGAGCAGCGTCTCGCGCCGGCCGGGGCTTTCCGCCAGGACCAGCAGGCGGCCCGCAAAGGCCTCGCGGAAAGCGCGCAGACGATGAAGCGGGTCGTCCGCGCGGCGCTCCACGGCCAATGGCGGCAGCGCCGCCGTGGACGTTCCAGGAGTCCCCTCTCCCCCGGTTTG
>Ga0208185_1000173_pt1 | contig 41426 bp, 48 predicted proteins | sample EasRivMeERMLT700_FD_187532 | JGI IMG/M metagenome (GOLD analysis project Ga0208185, IMG submission 187532) | Soil microbial communities from meander-bound floodplain in the East River, Colorado, USA - East River MetaG ERMLT700 (SPAdes) (version 2) | ecosystem: Environmental > Terrestrial > Soil... | reverse complement strand
GCCCGCGAGCCGACGATGACTCCCGATTCCACACCTCTCGATCGACTGGACGCGGCCGAGCGGGAGGCTGAGACGTTCTTTACTGACGGAGAGGTGCGTGTTCGGCGCAACGATCTGCGGGCGTTGATCGACGTAGCGCAGACGATCTCGGCGGAACGCCTAAACGATCTGGCCGACTGGCTCGACTTGGATGACGCTCGCAACGGCAGGATCGGCCATGAAGTACAGGACGACCTTCGCTTGCTCGCATCTCGTCTTGCGCCCCTGCTCTCTCCCACAGACGAGAAGGACACACGACCAACGGGGAACATGGGCGGGTTGTTACATCAGGAGCAAGCGGATCGTCTTCGACGTGCTCGCGAGAAGGTGGTTCGGCTGACGCCTCCGGTGAAAAGCGATGATGAGTAAGCGTGCGCGCCTGAAACTACCGGGCGGCGAGATACTCACAATCACTCTTCATCCATCCTACCTTCATCTCCGTAGGGTAGCTCCCGGTCAAAGGTACTTCGTTCACGAGATATACGTTCCGCGGGCGAAACTCGTACCTCTCCTTCACTGGTTAGTTCAAGCACTGAAAAGGGTGCCTCGAGAGAAGTCTCATTATCCACCACTAGCGATGAAGCGTCAGCGTCGGCTAGAAGACGAGCTCGAGTCACAGCAGTCTCAACGGAAGAGGGAGTTTGAGGATCATCGTTATGAAGAGCCGGCGCAGGCGCGTCAGAAGAAGCGCTATCGGGCTGCGAAACGTCGGGCTCGGCGCCGGAAGCGGGAGTCCAGATAGAATCGGCGGCGTCATCTGCGCCGTAAGTGCGAATGTCCCTAACTTGTCGTTCGTACTCATCGAGCACATCGTCGCGAATCCCTACTACACTTAGAAGATCTCTGAGTGTGCTAGCAATGTGTGTTGCGACTGATACTTCGAATGCGCTTGACCCGACGCCCTCAACGATCCGAGCGCGTGTTTCGAGTTCAAGCCCCAGGGCGACCTGACCACAGTGAAATGAGCTTTGGAACGTGGGCCCGTAGCGCTGCAGGTATCGGTTTCGTGCGTCGACTACGACTGGCAACTCTGACATTTTCCATCCTTTCATCTAAACCATCACAACAGTCGTCCCCTCTGTCATATTACCCTAAAGGGTATATATGACGAGAGGACAGTATACATGTGTGGGTTACGGGGGGCGGAGCCTACCTGAGGATGGATTGTAGGCATTACCGAAACCTCTCTTTCATTGTAGTTTGCCTGGGACGGTGGCGTGATTTGGTGACATTTGGGGGTTGTGGTACAGACCAGCATACCGTCAGTACTTGCTCGGAGCGAAGAGCTTTTGGGGCTGCCAGACTCCTGCCTCGACCATCTCTTCGACCGTTAGCCAAGGCAGTTCTTGTAACTTCCAGGCTACACTGGAGCGGGCGAGGATCTGATCACATATGCGATAGGAGACGGCTTTCGATTCTCCGTGATAGACTCGCCTCAGATGTCGGTACTTCATGTTGATTATCCGTGACAGTGCTAGTACTGACCCAGCCTCTTTGACTGCGACTCCGATGAGCGATCGGAGCTCTTCTGAATTAGGAGTCCAGCGAGTGTCCCACAATACTCGCTGGTTGGCGTAGGGCCTAGTTACAGGCGATCGCTTCCTCTTGCGCTTGCGCTTCGGCTCTCTTCCTGTGGTCATGATACCTCCGAGATGATATAGCCGTAGCCACGAGAGTACTTCTTTCTAACGACCTTGTACCCAGCAGCACGGGCGATGAGCGCGATCTCTTTCTTAGTCTCACTGGAGTGAGGATTCATGCCTAGGTCTACTTGCTCCGAGACTAGCTTGGCGTTTAGACCGCGACCATCAGTTCCGGGTAGCAGTCTCTCAATTGCTGACACCACCATACCCTCACGATTCCAGCTGTACACTTCGACGTCCATGTCCAACTCACCTGGCTCGCCCATCTTCCAGGCGATTTCCAGGTCTCCCATAGGAGCTACATTGCGGAACTCACGCTCAACCTTCACGCGCATGGCATCATCGCTGTCTAGTTTCTCCATGTACAGCCCAGATTCGAGCCAGCCATGAAAGAACCCAGTACCCAGCAGACGTTGCCCGGCCCGTCGGAGCTTGGAGTTATCGTTCGCCTTGGCCCAGTGGTGGACCAGTACTACCGCACAGTTGTAGTTATGGCGCAATGCCATGAGCCACTGAAGCAACGGGCCCACCTCGTGCGACTGACTGAGATTGACTCCAGGCATCGCAAGATAGAGCGGGTCGATTACGACCATGACGGCCCCCGTCTTCTGTACCTCACGTTCGAGAAGACGCAGATCTTTCTCATCAGTCAGGTCGAACCCGTAGTTATTGAGCAGGCGAAGAGGTGCTTCGTCGGGAAAGTTCAACCTGACGACGTGCTCGGCGATCGACCCCCTAGGGGCTTCGGAGATCTCTACATCTTTCTTACCAAGGAGACCATACAATCGGGCGAGCTTTCGCAGCCGATCCTGCACAACCCAGGGCGCGTTCTCCTCTTGAATCATGAGGACTGGCCCTGGTTCGGCGATGGGGTACTTGTTGAGGAATGGCTTGCCGGTAGCGACTGACAGCGCCATTGCCATGACCATCGTAGACTTTGAGGTCTTCGGCTCGCCGCCTACAATACCATGAGACGATGCTGACCAGATATCCTCAATCAGCCATCGCGGCGTTTCGATGTTGGTACTGAGGAAGGTGGCATAGTCGACGAATGGCGAAGTGATTCGGGCTCGTCGTTTCTTTCTGGGTTCGTCAGCTTTATCCTCATCCCAGTCGGGTTCAGGAGCTGTACTCTCCACCGATCTGACGCGTCCCACCTTAACGGTAGTAGAGGAGACAACCTTGGCGATTTCTCGTCGGAGTCTTTCCTCACCTGTATTCACCTCCCGATGCTTGTTCCACGCACACGGCCAGACTAGGTTGAAGATCTCTTCTTCCGGAAAACCCGACTCAGCCAGGAGCTTCTCGAGTTCCCATAACCGGTCACTACGTTCACCGACTTGGACCATCTCCGCCGGCGTCGCAAGTAAACTTCGTGCGCGGCCAGGTATCCTACGAGCATGGTCCGACGTTGCCTCGACTCTTCGTAGCCGTCGGGCCACACGCCCTTTTCCATCTGCGAGCGCTTCCTCTTCCTCAATCCGAATAACCGCATCTCGTACCTCCGTTGGCTGGTATACTAGCTCCGAGTTGTACCACAGTAGTTCAACGGGTGCTACTGGGTCGTACTTGAAGTTCTTCGTACCCGGCGGTCGTAGAACCTTCGTAAGGCCCCAGCCACCGCGATCAGCACCGATGGCGTAATTGAGGCGCTGATTGAGCTTGGTCTGGAGCGATGGCTTGAGTTCCCGAGTGAGTAGCCACATGCACTGGTACCTACCCGGACTACTTTCCCATGAGATGGTAGGTAGCAGGTAGTCGCTGTCGAAGAACACCGGATCAGTTCGATCAAGGTCAGCCCATAGCCAGCGGGTGGGGAGAACATCAGACAGTCGCCGACCTTTACCAGCGAAGCGGGCGGCTGAGAAATAGATATCCTCCTCGTCTTCAAGGCAGGAAGCGATACGACTTCTAACCAGTACTCGATCTGTGGGCCACTCAGCAATCCAGGGGATCCAATGTCCACCAGCCTTCGAGGGGAGATCAACGTAACACTCCTCCTTTCCCCATACAAGATCAAGGAACTCAAGAGTGTCGAGCAAGGTACTCCTTCCCGACCTCTTCAGGGTCACGGAGATCGCGTTTGTCTTCACCTACAACCGGCACCCAGTCCTTCTCATACCCATTAGGCCCGAACATGTAGATATATTTAGGTCCAATGGGTAGCCACGTATTAGGGTCTCTTATCGGGTTAGGGCTAAGAGATATATTTGATAGTCGGGGCGGTCGTTCGTACTTGCGGGGCGTATTATCCGCAGCCATCTATCTCCCTTCCTAGTTCGTCTACATCTTTCCGGTTACGGGGTATGGTGGTCATTTTTAGTTCTCGTAAATACCTCCTTTTCTGCTCGACGTGAATCCGCTGCTTGATTAGCTCACGATAGCCAGGTAAATTCTTTAGCCAGTCAACAGCCTCGTCTGGTTTGGTCATACCTATATGATGATGTCCCCAAGTATTCCCGTCAAACGCGCCATAGTCATAGCACACTCGGTCTGCGTGTTGGACTTCAACGGTAGACGATTTGGGGCCGAAGCGCGGAACGTGTATAATCGTGTCACACACGAACACAAACTACCACCCACAGAGAAAGGAGGAATAAGTTGAGCAACCGTGTGAAGGCTAAGCTGAAGAGCCTCACTCTTCGACGTGCGGCATACGAAAGGCTTAGCTTGGATAAGCAGCGATCACGCCGACGTCCTGGTTCCCGAAAGAAGTAAGGAGGCATCATGCTTTACCGTTCATTCACCATCGGCTACCAACAGGATGGCAATCTCGAGTTCCAAGAGAGTGAGCAAGAGCTCAACGACGACCCAAGCATAGCACAGGTCGAGGCGATCGACCAGGCTGACTGGGAAGGTGCTACTTGGGGTATGCCGATCGTCTGCATCGGCGTCGAACTCTTCCCAGGTCTTGATTATGGGTGGTTCATCGCTAGTCGACAGCAGCGAGATCAATTGGAAAGTAATCGCCGCGACGAGGCACTAGGTGAGCTGACGGGTGATATAGTCTCGCCGCCGTCAGTCGTGCGATGATCCAAGTCTCATTCATCGAACTCCCAGGTGAGGAGCGATACAAGGTCAAGGTCGACGACTACGAAGCTGGCTTCATCAAGAAGAACCCAGTAAACCAACGATGGCATGTGATTACGGAAGACGATGATGGTATAGAGCGCCGGAGCAAGCTCGAACCGCACTCACGTGAGGCAGCTTCAATGCTCTGCGCCTACCTCCACTACGAGCACGAACGTCGGATGCTCGAACGTAGGGCTGACGACGAGGATGATGATGGAGATAGCTAAGTGCTCTGAGTGCGGTCACGAGATACAGTTAGACGACATAACCTCGAAGCAAGTCCGTCTCGTTCTGGCAGCAGGTGGATTGATCTCAACCGCTGCTGTCACTGACCTCATGCTTACTCTGCCACAGTATGATGGCGCGCGTGAGGGTTTCGACGAGAGACTGAGCGAGGTGACTGAAAAGTTGCATGAGACTACCGACTCGTTCTCGGAGTGGGGTTCTGGCTACGATGAATAGGCGCTCCCCGCGCTGTCGATGGTGCAGAAAGCGACTAGACTCGAAGCGCCATCGCGGAGTGTCAGAGACACTGTGCTTCATCCGCAACGAGAAGGCTATACGGTCGCGTTCGCGGCCGCGTGTCAGATCGTTATCAGAGGTCTACGATAACGATAAGATGCGGTCTGAGTTCATCGGCACAGACATGGAGGACAAGCTCATGCAACGACAGCGCTCGATGGCTGTTGATGCGCTTCTAGGCTTGAGCCGTAATGGGTACCAGGTGCCAAAGAATGTAGAGTTCTTCCTGCAAGAGGGGTTTGTATGGAATCAGATCGCCCAGCGACGTCCGTGGGCAGTCTACGTTCTCATCGCCGCACCCAAGGGAACGACACGCAAGCGAAAGCGCTTCAATAACCTGTACGATGCCGTAGTATTCCATAAGAAGATCCACACTCGTCACCCATCCTCCGGTATAGTATCCTTAGCCCACACATACGAACTGCCAGCTGAGTGGCGATTCCGGAAAGAGAAGATACCGAAGAGGTTCAAGTGGTGCCCTCATTGTGGTACATTCCGCGTCTTCAAGATCAAAGAGCCTCGTGAAGAGTTCTCGGTCTTGAAGAAGGTATGGCGTGAGAGTAAAGGCAGGTATGACTGGGTAGAGCGCTCAGTCTATGTGATCGAATGCCAACTCTGTGGGCACAATAATCGCAGTCCCATCTGGCGTCGCAGCAATCAGCCGTGGGAGAAGCGTCGTATCAAACAGGGCGTGAGACGTGTCAAGCCCCGCATCCGCACAACCCGAGGTAAAAAAGCCAGAGCCGATAAGAAGAGTAGGACAAGGAGGCGATAATGCAGCTACTACTACTCCGCAGACTCAGAGTATCCTACAATGACCGGGAGATGGTTATCGAACCCGGCGGTACCGTCACATTCAGCTTACCATTCCATGACTACATGTCCGACGAGTCCACTAAGGTCAGAATCAATGGCACCGTCGATATGAGGTTGAACTGGGACGGGAAGGTACTGAGGTACGTTGGCCCGCCACAAGCTTAGGCTACGAACGAAGCCTTGGCCCCATCAACTCAAGGCTATGAAACGGGCATTGAAGCAAGGCAATCACGCCTTCTTCTTTGAGCCCCGACTCGGTAAAACGAAAGCAGCACTTGACACCATCGCCGTACAGCACATTAGAGGCAAAGTACAGCGTGTAGTCGTGATCGCCCCACTCATCGCCCTCGATGTATGGGTAGATCAGATTACACAGCACCTAGCTGTGCCTGCATCAGTCGTGGTTGTAGGCGAAGAGCCTCACTTACACATCTACCCGTCAACGAAGTCCAGCAAGAGGGAGAAGATCAAGCTACACTTCTACCTAGTCAACTACGACAAGTTCAGCAGGAGGGGTCTTGAAGAACCCTACCGAAATGATTATCTTGATGCGGTGGAACGATGGGAGCCAGATCTCTTTGTGCTCGACGAGTCGCACCGCTGTAAGAGAGCGGGGGCTGTTCGTAGTCAAGCGCTCTGGCGTTGCATACGCCGCCTTAGAGATAGACGAGGTGATAGACTTCCTTTCGTATATCTACTCTCAGGAACTCCAAACCCAAAGGGATATATTGATCTCTTCGCGCAGTATCGGATCCTCGATGATTCCATCCTAGGCACAGCGAAGACCGACTTCGAGGACGAGTACTGCGTATACGGTAGAGGTCGTCGGAAGTACACAATCATCCGCTACAAGAATAAGAAGCGCCTACTCAAGAAGGTCGATCGACACGCCACTGTGGTCAATGCGAAAGAGGCAGGCCTCGAGGGTGTTCGTCTCTTCAATCCCATTCGATTTAGTCTACCACCTGAAACTAGGGAGCTATATGACCGATTTGCAGAAGAGCTTGTGGTTCAGATCGGCGATGAGCTCATTGACGCAGCTAATGCAGGCGTTCGGCGTCTCCGCCTACTCCAAATCACCGGTGGATTTACTACATCAGGACGTGAGATCCATCGGGCTAGAATCACGGCGGCACGCGATTATCTTCAGGACCTTCGTGAACAGGACGAGTCAGTGGTGGTGTATGCACGCCATCTTCCAGAAGTACAGGCCTGCTCCGAGCTCGTGCAAAAGCTGGGCTATAGCAGCAATACTATCACCGGAGCAGTCAAACGTAAAGATAGAACTACAGCGATTGCAGAGTTCCAACAATCTCCAGGACCCCAGGCCATCATTTTCCAGTCTGAGGCTGGTGCGCTTGCCATTGAGCTCACGCGGGCGGCGGAGGTGTTTTACTATAGTCTCCCGGATAGTTGGGAAACTTTCAAGCAGACTGGTGACAGAGTCATGGGACCCAAGCAAAAGCGCCCCGTCCGGTATACGTACCTCCTTGCTCGAGGAACTGTAGACGTGTCAGTGCTCAGCGCGCTGCGGGGGAAACGGGACATGCACGCTGAGATGATGAAGCATCCTCGCGGTTTCCTGTTCGGGTTTTGACGGGTATGGTACAATAACGAGTAAGAAACTACAAAGGAGGCATGGTACCGTGGCGAAAAGCAAGCGGCCGGTGTTGTCCCAATACGAGCCCCCGTCAGTTCGCGCTACCAGAGTCGTAGAGGATAGAGGCTCAGTCTATGGTCCACCTACCCCGATCTATTTAGATCTCGCCGATCACATGAACATCTGGCTTCGAATCCCAGGAGTTAGTGATCCGGAAGGTATTGTCCGTTCCATGAACGCGCTAGACGGGGCCGTCTTCAATATCTTCCTCAAACTGTGTCGCGAGAAGTACATGCCCGGACACGCCGACAACATGACTGACATCTGTGGCTACGCTAATGTCTACGAGATGATCGAGAGGGATATGTAATGGACCTGGAATCACTGCAGTTACAACACCGCCACTGGCTACGAGAGAACTTCCCCAATCAAACCTCAGAGCAAGCACTATTTGGAGTCGTCGAGGAAGTAGGCGAGTTAGCACACGCTCATCTCAAAGGACAACAAGGTATCAGGCACATGCCTGAAGAGATCCTCGCTATGAAGATAGATGCTATCGGGGATATTGTTATCTTCCTCGATGGGTACTGTTACAGTGAGGGTCTTAGCTTTCCTCACGTAGTTAGTGAAGTGTGGAAGAAAGTCCGAAAGCGTAATTGGAACGACGATAAGCAGACAGGAGGTGAATGATGCCTTGGTGGGACCCGTATGGAGTGTTCTTTCAGCTCGGGTGGTTTATTATCCTGATCCCGACGCTGGGTCTAGTAGCTTTCGTCTACATACTCGACTGGCTTACGCCGAAGTGCAGATGGGGCAGTAGGTTTCTCACGTGGATAGGCGCATGAAGCGTCGTCGATCAGACCTCGAACATCGACCATCCCATTTCGACACGATGACCGACCTGTGGCATGATACTGTCCACAGTATGCTCTATGGTACGATCGAGGGAGGGGGTATCGACTATGTGGCGGGGATTGATGTTATACGCTACGGTAATCGTCTCGTTGCTGATTCTATGGCTTACGACTTCGATCTTGGCCGGGATCTTTGGCTCAACCGTAGTCGTTGGACTGTTCTTTGCCGTCAGTATCTTGATCGGACTGAATTACTACGTTTTCTTGCTCATGCGGAGAAGATCGGAAACAAGGAGGGACGACGAGGAGTAATCACCAACATGTTCTGTAATGATGTAGCTAGGGAGGCGAAGAAGCACAGATGGGGAAATTGTATGATGGCATTCACATACCGTGGGCATCGGAAGGATCAACCAACACTTACACTGCACTCGCGCGTATCCTATATAGCCTACATAGGAGGTGCCGATCTTGCAGTTGCCTACGTACTTGCGAGGTACATATCAAAGCGGATCAACATACCGGTCTCTTCGTTCAGGTTCGAGTGGGCGATAGATGCCCTCCAACTACACGCATTCAAGAGCCTACCGATGCTCTACAAGCAGAACTATATCCAGGACTTTCACAACAAGAGTCTTAGGCTTGAGTATCCTGCGTTCAAGATCATCGGCAGGTGGTGGGATCAGATAGTTCAGTCTACCGAGGACGAAATTCCGCTCGACAGAATCAAGTACGGCCCACTACGGCGTGTCACCCGTCGATACCGCGAGTACATGAATGGTGAATTCCTTCCGTCCGTACCGATAAACACCCTCGACTTCAGTCCACTCACTAGGAGGAGGTAATGTACTTCGTCACTTTCAATGAAGCTATCGCCCACGCAACTGCCGCTCTCATGAGTCGAGGTGTTGAAGTTGATGCCGGCTCATGGCAAGGGTACGAGACAAAGGGCAAGCCCGATCTTGTCACCATTGAGCTACTGAACCTCATGTTCGAGTGCCCAATCGAAGTGCAGACGGGCATTGGTGATATATTTGAGCTCCGTGATCTGCCCGGAGTGCTCGCCGAACAGATACAGCCTAACCTACCTTGGGCCGACGATCACTTCGATGAGCGAGTGTCCCGTGACCCAAGTAACCCCGGCGAGGAGTACAAGAACTGGCCGTGGTGGCAAGGTCAGTCAGAGGCTAGGATCTGTCGTTCATGCGGCGAACGAGAGGGGCGTACTCATTTGGACACTTGTCCGGGGTACTTCGATGAACCTATTTTCACCCACACCTACCAGGAAAGGTTCTGGCCTAAGTATGCAGGGTCTCTAGAACGCATTGAGGGTCAAGAGATCTATGGCATCCGCTATGAGTATGGCGATCTAGACGATGTTGTCTCACTCCTCGCTAAAAACCCATTCACACGGCAGGCTACATTCCCAATCTTCTTCCCGGAGGACACAGGTGCTGTTCATGGTGGTCGCATCCCTTGTACTCTGCACTACCACTTTCTACTACGCAATGGTCGTCTCAACCTTTGGTATCCGATTCGTAGCTGTGACCTCGTCCGTCATTTCCGCGATGATGTATACCTGGCTTGTCGTCTCCTCATATGGGTGATCCAGGAGCTACGAGAGAGGGAGTTGCGTGGAGAGCATGGAGATAGTCCACAATTTTGGGTGGACGTCGATCCGGGTACACTGTTCTTCACCGCCTATTCCTTCCATGTCCACAAAGGAGACATCCATCATGTCCGTCACTGACCGAGAGTTGTTCAAAGACCACGTGTTCCTCGAGATGGCAGTGACACTAGGCTCACTCGGTACATGTAACCGTGCTCAAGTAGGCTGCATTGTTACACGAGATGGGCGTGCAGTCTCGTGGGGCTACAACGGTTCACCACCAGGTATGCCCCACTGTCCTCGCCGTGCCCATGAAACCAACGAGTGTCTAGCTACACATGCCGAGACTAATGCTCTCGCGTTCGCGGCGCGCCAGGGAATCAGTACAGACGCAGCAACACTATACGTTGAGCGTTCACCGTGTGATGGGTGCGCTCGTCTGTGCATCGCTGCTGGTATCGCTAGAGTAGTGTACCTGACACCGTATCGTGACGAGTCAGGGGTGACAATGCTACATGAGGCGGAGGTGAAGGTCGAATGTCTCAGCTAACTGACTGGAGTGATCAGCCCAAGATCGAGCAACTCTACAAGTTCAACTGCCTCGAGATCAAACAACTGTGGGAGGCGATCAGCCAGCTCAACGCCTATCGCTTCGACGACCCTGAACAGGAGACGCTAGACTTCAGTCACCCACTGATGAATATCCAGTTCACCATCCAGGGTCAGCTTGATACACTCATTGAAGTAGGCATGAAGAGTGGGCTTATAGTCTGGCCGCTACTAGATATCAAGACGCTGCTCAATGAGGCTGCGGATGGAGTATAAGTCCAAGCTCGATCACCTCGCAGACCATGACTGTACTCGATGCGACTTGCACGAGGATACAGAACGAGTGTGCATCATGGGTCGAGGTAGTCCCAAGTCTAGGATCATGCTAATAGGGGAGGCACCGGGTGGCAATGAAGAGTACACAGGGAAAGTCTTCAGCGGTAGGGCCGGGCAGTTGTTGGATACATATCTCAGAGAAGCCGGTCTATCGGAAAGGCGACCATACATTACTAACGCGGTCAAGTGCAGGCCCGAAGAGAATCGTAATCCTACGGCGGTCGAATGGGAGGCTTGCCGTAGATATTTACGACGGGAAATCGAGGCTGTGGGTCCGGTTGGAGTTCTATTCCTTGGAGGAGTTGCTCTTCGTGCTGCTTGGGGAGCAGGTGCCATTGGAAAGAACCGTGGTGTCAGGCTCAAGCATACCAAGCTTACCCTCGACCTTGGACTGGGCGAATCTCAGCTTATGGCTACGTGGCATCCTGCCTACATTCTACGAAACCCGGGACAAGGAACAGTCCTAGCTGAGGATATCAAACGCTTCCGTCGTATGATGGACGGTACGCTAGAGGCGAAGTCAATCCGCGTCCAGCTCGTGACCACAGAAGATCAGCTGCGTCGTGTCTGTCGGTACTTGAAGACTCAGCCCGTGTTGTCCTATGATGTGGAGAATCGCTATGCACCGTGGAACGGAAAAGAGTGGTACCTCTTGTGTCTTGGAATTAGTGCTACGGGAGACAGGTCCTTTGTCATCCCACTCCGTCACCCTGATTCGTCTTTCCGGAAAAAGTGGCGGCGCCTCCTACGAGATTATGTCAAGCCAGTCCTTGACCGAGGAGATGTCAAACTGGTTGGACAGAATGCTAAGCATGATAATCTCCAGCTCGCAGGCGCCGGTGTTTTTCTTGAGCACACCTTCGACATTATGCTCGCTGCTCATTTGCTGGATGAGAACCGCCCCAAGAACCTCGGCTTCCTCAGTCAAACGATTCTTGGTGCCGACACATGGAAAGGATCTCTAGACCTAAAGCCTGAACAGATCCTCAAGCAGGACTATCGTACTATCTGCCTTGCTAATGGCTACGACGTGGGCTATACTAGGCAATTGTACGAGCCACTGAAAGACGAGCTGAAGGTTCATCCGCGGCTAGCGAGGTTGTTCGTCAAGCTGTTGATGCCTGCGTCTCACACTCTCCAACAAGTCGAGTACGCAGGTGTCTACATCAACCCCAACCGGCTGTTCGAGCGTATCGACATACTCAACAGTCGCATCGAGGAGCAGCTGGCAGTCATCTACGAAGCCGGTGCACCGGAGGGTATGAACCCAAACTCGACCCAGCAGTTAGCGATGTGGTTATTCGGCAAGAGTAAGAAAGGAGGTCTTGGGCTCGACCCGATCGAAGTTACTAAGACAGGCGCGTACTCCACGAAGGAGTCAGTGTTGCTGCATTACCGAGAGGTGCCAGCAATCCAAGCGCTTCTTGAGTACCGTACACTGCAGCTCAAGTGGATGAACACAAACCTACTACCCTGGTCTGTGAGGCTAGATGCGAGATCCCGTATTCATACTACATACAAGATCTATGGAACTGTTACAGGACGTCTTAGCGGGGACCTTCAACAGGTACCCAGAGACCCATTCATACGGACTGTCTTTGGAGCTCCAGAAGGCTGGCGATTCATACAAGCTGATTATTCACAGATTGAACTCCGCATCGCAGCACATGTGGCTCACGAGAGACGGATGATTCGGGCCTTCAACACAGGCGAGGATATCCATTCTACTGTGGCGTCGATGATTACAGGCAGATCCATCTCGGAGTACGAGGGGGACATAACATTCAAGCTGAAGGAGGAACGAAAGCTGGCGAAGGCAGTAGACTTCGGGTTCGTCTACGGCATGTATCCGAAGAAGTTCCAGGCTTATGCGTTTGAGAACTACGGATTGCTGGTGTCATTGGCTGAGGCTGAGAAGTTCCGCGATCAGTTCTTCAAGATGTTCCCCGATCTAGAAGCCTGGCACAGACGACAGGAGACGATTGTCCGCTCGCGTGGGTATGTGCAATCGCCTCTTGGTCGCATACGTCACTTGCCTAATGTCTATTCGGGCGATGGTGCTGTTGCTCGGGAAGCCGTCAGGCAGGCGATCAACTCGCCAGTGCAGGGGTGTGCCACAGACCTAATGCTCTACGGTATGGTACAGTTATACAAAGTGCTGGACCCAGCACAATGCTTCATGGTCATGACCCTCCACGACGGCATCATGTTCCAGTGTAAGGAGGATAAGGTTGATTACTGGGCTCTGATCATCAAGGAGACGCTAGAGACCTTACCGATCAAGCGCACGTTCGGCGCCGACATCTCTGTACCTATAGTCTCTGATGTTGAGTGGGGCCAGCACTGGGGGGAAGTTGAGAGTCACCTTTGACAGGCGAACGTCAAGAACGTACAATAGAGGAGATGGGTAAATTGCTAAAGACAAGAGAGGTGGCAAAAATTCTCGGCGTGAAACCACGCACCGTTTCTAAGTGGATTCGGGAGGGAGAGCTTCGTGCTGTGAAGATCAATGGGCACACCTGGCGAGTGCGAAGGGAGGACCTTGACAACTTCATCGAAAGCCGCCCGACCTCGCCGTAAGCCTGTAGCCTACAACAACTCACGAGTCAAGCTGTTCACCCGCTGTGAGATGGCCTACTCGTTTCGCTACGACTACCCGAAAGAAGAGCTTGGCAAACGAGGTGAGCTCCAGCCTAACCGCCTACCCGAAGGACTCAAACGTGGTGGGTGGATGCACACGCTCATGCAGGCACACTGGCTTGAGGTCGCAGGCATCGGTAATGGGTGGCAGGAGAAGCACGAAGAGCTTAGCGACGAGTTCTCTGAACTCTTCGAGGAGGAGCAGGAGTACTATGGTGATCTTCCAGATCAGTGCGGCAGTCTCATGCGACGCTACCTGCGTTACTACAAGGACGACGATGAAAAGTTCCACACCGCTCGACTACCTAAGGGTGAACCCGCGGTGGAGTTTGTCATCCAAGTGCCACTCAAGCAGTTTGGTCTCAAGGGTATCTTCAAAGGGCAAGTCGATATCCTTGTCCGGGACCTCGAATATGGCGGCTATTGGATTCGTGATGCCAAGTGGATGAAGTCACTACCTAGTACCGACGAACGAATGATGAGCCCGCAGAACATCATGTACGCCTGGGCTCTTCGATCGTTGGGCTGGGATATTCGTGGATTCATCTACGACTACGGCCGTACAAAGCCCCCAGCGATACCGTATATACTCCAGAACGGCACTGTCACGATGCGGAAGAACATCGACACCGACGTAATGACCTATCTGCGCGCGATCAAGAAGGCTCACGGCAAGCAATGGAAGAAGTTCGCTAAGACTGTATACCGACCCAAGCTCAAGGAGTTGAAGGCCCGTGAGACACTGTGGTTTGACCGTCAGCGCATCCCCCTTGATGGCCCGCGTATGGATAACGGCCTCAAGGAATACATCATCGCTGTGGGTCGTATCCAGAACCGAGTCGAACCGATCCGTAACTATATCTACAACTGTAAGTTCTCGTGTTCTTTCCATGAGGCGTGTGTTGCCTCCTTCCAAGGACTCGACATCACCAACCTGATGAAGAAATCTTTCCATGTCGAACCCGAACGCTACACGGTTGAGGAGGTCAACTAGTGGCACCAAGACGAAGACGAAGTACGACCACAGTGGTAGATCGATCGAAGGTGGCGAAGCGTGTGGCGAAGAGAATAATGCTCGCGAGTGAGCGCCCCCAACGATTCCGTGTACTTATCTACGGACGATCGGGCGCGGGTAAAACGAGGCTAGCGTGTACGGCACCTAACCCGCTGCTCATAGATATCAATGAGGAGGGTTGGGACTCAGTAAGAAAGGAGCCGCATAACCCCAACACCATCGAGGTCAAGTTCTGGTCCGAGTTGACTGATATCTACTGGTTCCTACAGGAGGGAGACCACGCGTTCGACTCGGTTATCCTTGATGGACTGACAGCAATGCAGGACCTTGCAGTCAGGTTCGTGCTGGGTGATGAGACTAGCCGCGATGCTAGTCGTGACCCCGATATGATGGACCGAAGACTGTGGGGCAAGGTTGGTGAGTTGATGAAGACTCAGATCACCAACTACCGTAACCTACCCATGAACGTCATCTACACAGCCACTGAACGTAAGACTGCTGTGGGCGATGAGGATGATGAGCAGGAGATCTATATTGGTCCAGCCCTGACACCAGCTGCTGCAGGTGCAGCGGAAAGAGCTGTCCCTCTAATCGGCTATCTGCACAAGCGCCAGGTAAACGTCAAGCGCAAGGGGCAGAAGAAACGTGAGCGAATCGTAAGAAGGAGGTTGCTGATAGACGATCCTGCAGATCGATACCAGACGAAAGATCGGTACCACTTTGGTGCGCCATACATTGACGCGCCTGACATCTCTCAGATGATCGAGTTCATCTCCAAGGAGGCAGAGTAAATGGCAAGACCAGCCAGAAAGACCAAAGTAACCAAGATCAACTTCGGTGATGTGGAGGGTACCCCCGGACAGCGGCGTGGTGGTCGACGTATCCCCGAGGGCGATTACCTCGCCAAGATCACCAAGGTCGAACCGCACAAGACCGAGAAGGGACGTTCATTCCACTGGCAGTTCCAGGTCACCGAGTCTGCCAGCGGCAACAAGAAATACAAGGGTACGACGTTCCACTACTACACGTCCCTAAAGCCCGACGCCCTGTTCAACTTGCGGAACCTCATCTTCGCATCAACGGGCAAGAACGTCACGGGCAAGGCCGTCAACTTCGATCCGAACAAGCTCGTCGGCAAGGTCATCGGCATCATTGTCGAGGACGAGGAGTACAAGAAGAAGATTCAGTCCCGCTGTGTCGATGTTCTCCCGAAGGACCAGCTCGAAGCTGAGGACGAGGATGAAGATGAGGACGACGAAGATGAAGAAGACGACGAGGATGAGGATGAAGATGACGAAGATGAGGATGAGGAAGAAGACGACGAGGACGACCTCGACGACGTAGACACTGAGGAGGACATGTAATGGAGGGTCTAGTAGGAGTGTCACCAGGTCCCGATAGAGCTACTATCATTAGTGCTCTCGATCGAGAAATCGACCAGTACAGCAGTCTTATACCCCTACTCGAAGGCAGAGCACAACCGTTTCTTGTTCCATCCGAGTCGGTTGAGCCGGGAACTCATCCCGTAGCAGCTCCTGTAAACGAACTACAGGCTCTTGTGGGTCGCTTCTCAAACTGCAATAAAGCGATGCACGAGATGATCCTTAGGATTCAGTCCTAGCGACTGACTAAGTCCGAGGGGGCGGGGCCTTCACGCCGGTTCCGTCCCCTCGGTGTCATCCCTCCTCTATGGTAAGGTGCTGATATGCAACCCGAATCGAGGCTAGTCCTGAAGATCCGCCGTCATCTAGCGAGTCGGGGTGCATGGTCCGCAAAGATCCAAGGCAGTGACGATAAGTTCCAAGAAGTAGGACTACCCGACCTGTTTGTATGCTATATGGGTCGGTTCATGGGGCTTGAGGTAAAACTACCTGGCGAGAAACCTTCGCCCAGGCAGGAAGTAGTCCTCCACCGCATACGAGAAGCTGGTGGTATCGGTGAGGTAGTCTCGTCTGTGGATGAGGTCGAAAGAATCCTCAAGCGAAGCACTCGGAAATGAGGTTCTGTGAAGTGGATCGCAGCTGCAATCGTTGTAGTGGCTGTCCTAGCTCTTATAGCCACAGGTCAAGCACAGCCCGGGCATCACAAGGTCAGTCACTACCGAGGGTGGCAATCACCGGATAATTTCTGCCGGTTGCATGTAGACTCATTCCACCTACGGAACTGCATCAAAGCCCAACGCGTCATCTACACTGTGTTCCCCAACCATACCCAGCAGGACGCGATGCTGGTAGTAAGTTGTGAGACAGGGGACACATATAGTCGTTGGGCCACAAACCGCGAATCGAGGACAGCAGGTCTCTTTCAAGTTCACCCAGGAAACGTGGGGCGTTTTGTGAGGTGGGGTAACCGTCACACTGTCATCGCCCGTGATCTCTACAACTCCTGGGTGAACGCCAAAGCAGCACTCTATCTATCGAAAGGTGGTACAGATTGGCATGAGTGGGCAGGTATCTGCCAGCCATAGGAGGTAATATGAGGTTTGTATGGACAGTTACTGGAGACGATCCCGACTTCGCAGTCGGAGATCGACACGGAATCGACGGCTACTTCTGGCCTATGTTCGATAGCCTGACTACCAAAGCTAATCTCCAAGATACACAGAGTAGGGGTCATGCTGTAGGACTCTACATGGTCACGAACTGGCCGCAGTTCATCGGCAAAACACCCAAACAAATCGCAGCCATAGTCAATGCTGAGTACACTCGTTTATTTATACCAGGGTTGAAGGTACAGTTCGATATGGAGGAGCACGACCTTCGTCCAGAGGTAGACGATCCGAACAAGATCGCCTCTACGCTCGAGGAGTGGCGTCTGTTTCGACCTTGGACTGGTACATCTTGGACGATGGAAGCGAATCAAGGTGGATGGATGTCGCCGAACTTCGTCAAGCGGATTCTTACCTGCCGAGTGCGTCTTGTACCACAGTGCTACAACGGTGCGATGACTGAAGTCTGGGACACGCTCACCTACGCTCGTGATCTAACTGAGCGGGGTTTCCCAGATTCATCCATTAGCCCATTCTACGACGCAGCCAAGCTACCTGTGGGGTGGGATGGTTTCGCGTTCACTATGGGCCGATTGCCATGACCTACGAACAACTCCGCAAGCGTTACCAGAAGAAGCACAAGAAGCTCGTCAAGCCCAACCAAGGTTGGACCTCACTCAGCTCAACACTGTGGCTGGCGTACTCAATGGGTCGAGTTCGTGGCTTCACTGATCTAGGCACCTATGTCAATAAGGCAGGCGATCATGGTATCGGTCCACCAGCGTTCGCGTTTGACCTAGGTCGCAAGGACCGGTTCCTGAATCGGGGTTACAACTATCTCAAAGCGCGGCGACTGGCCAAGCTGTACGTCCGTCATCACAAAGCTCTCTCCATCAACTACGTCATTCTTGGTATGAGGATCTGGAGCCGGTCGTGGGACAAGGCACAACGAGGGCCCAAAGCCTGGAACCCCGAGCTTGGATGGCACAGGTATGACGGCAACACCTCGCACATGTTCCATATCCACGTAAGCGGTGTTCATTCAGAGGAGGTATAATGATATTAGCAGCGGAGATCAGCAACAACATGCTGGTCACAATCCTCGTGATCCTGCTCATCATCTGTGCCCTCATCTACATCGTCAGGAGGTAGTTTATCTAGTCGGCGCTAAACGAAGCCCCCTGTCAGGAGGCCTAAGCAGGGGGCTTCGTGCTGGGAGGGGGGGGGAGAGGGCGACTCCCAGCTCTGTTGAACTTACGGAATTACGTCAGCGCCAGGCACGGGTGGGGGTGTATTGCGCTTGAAGTATGTGAGCAGTCCAGAGATGATACCCACACCAAGCAGCTGCCACTCAGCACCACTGACGATACCATCTTCAGTGATGCCAGCGAGGTCTGAGCTGACACTCACAAGCACTGTAGCTGTGGGTATAGCCCAAGCTACAATAGCTTTTGCGATCCTGTTGAGGTTCTTGAACATGTTGCCCCCTTACCAGTAGATAAACCCGGATGGTACCTGCGAAGTTCTTAGCCCTGCATACAAAGCTAAGGCAAGAATCACGACAGCAACTAGTGCGCCAATAATTGCTGTAGTCGAGTTGATGCCAGCACGGTCCTCTGTCCTCTGCTCCTGTCCGCCTTGCTTGACGTTCTCGATTCGTCCTACGCGATCACGAAGATCGTTTAGGAGGGCCTGAACACCGGCGATAGCAGTATCAAAGGTATTCTTCAGCTGTGCTAGCTGCTCCTTAGTTGCTTCCTCATTCTTCGTAACAGCCTCCTTGGCCGCCGCAAGAGCAGCGGCGAGTGCATTCCCCGTGTCTGTTTTCTGTTCGACCCGCTGACGTTCAATGAGGCTGAATTGAGTGTCGACCGAATTGAACTTCTCAGCAACGACTGCCTCCAATCCTTCGAGGTCCGACTCTGTAAGTTCTTTCAGAGCCGATAGCGAACGCTCTACTCCTTGAATCTCCCGTAAAAGCTGGGAGGTAGTTAGAACAGTTGGATCAGGAACTGGACGAGAACCCCACTCGCCAGCATCGGACGGCTCACTCACTTACCTCCTCCTCCTGTGTCCCAGTGGGCATGTGGTCTAGGATGATCGGCTGAGACACGAGCAATTGTCTGTCCTCGCTTGACTCGAGTGCCGACGGGTACACGACTGTCGATATGACCTAGCCAGTACATTCTGCCGCTCTTACCCTTGAAGTACAGAGCTTCGCCGCCTTGGGCGCTGCCCCACCTCACAACTCTACCAGGCTCTGGTGCTCCGAGTGGCGTGCCCGGATCGAGCATGATATCTACCGCAGACTTTGTGTCCCAGCCAAGGTTGTCAGTAGGATGCGTACCCTTCTGATTCATAGGCAAGTAGTAGACCTTGCCTTGGAAGCCTCCCTTAGGATACGTCGCAGGACCAGTATCGCCCAAACCATCAGCAGGCATAGCTGGCATCGGTATTGGCTCTTGCTTTGTGAAGGGCTGGAAGCCAGAGGCTACACGAAGTGCTAGTGCACCTGACTGACCCATACCCTCTAGTCCCTTGAGATATTGCTCAGACGGTCTGAACCGGTCGAGAGTGATAGTTTGATATTGCTGTTCAAGTTTGCCCTTCTGTGCACCGTACTGAGCTGTACTGCGCGTCTTTTCGTATCCGTCTGATTGAGTTATACCCAACACACGCAACACCCCAGCGCCAGTACCCCACGGGGAATCAGCGACAGCACTCGCCAGCTGCGCAGCAGTCACATCGTTGGACCGCAGAAGGTCTACGATATGAGTGTAGTAACCCAACGAGAGCGTGTCGATTGTAGCCTTGATCCCAGTCTGAAGGTCCGGATAGTTCTTGACGCCCTTAGAGTTGAAGTTCGTCTCGCCTGTGAAGCCCTTACGGGTTGTAGCGAACGGATTGTACTGAGCCTGTGTACCCTCTGCCTGTGCCCATGCCTGTAGAAATCGCATCTTCTGAGGCGTAGGCTTAGCGCCAAGACCACCAAGTACCCGGCGACCGAAGTTGGGATCGTACCAAGGGCTAGCCACCGTACAATGCTCCCTGTTTGCGGTCCCACTCAAGTTCAACACCCTTGAGCTGTGCGCGGACACGTGAGAGCATAGTATTATCCTCACGCGAGAACGGCTCACCGCGACGCTTAGCGTTAGCCTTCTCGCCCTCGAGGAAGTTCTCGATTCGATAGAGCATCGAACGCTGTAGACGTAGTGGGTCGATTGGAGTGAGTCGGATGCCAGTGATGAAGGCGAAGTTGTTAGCCCTAGTGCGATCAGATTCTACGCCACCCTGACCCCAGTTGAAAATGTCACCCGAGGCATTTATGAATGGTGAGGCCATCTGTTCAGCAACATATGCCATACTAGAGTCCATCATCAGCTGACCAGTTGTTGGGTCCTTATATGCACCGAAGGTATTCTGCAGTTGCTTCGGCAGATAGCGCATGAAGTTAGGAGCTTCCCGGTACGAGTGACGCCAGCCACCAGACTGAAGGGCCTGATAGTCAATCGGTCGTGCGAGGCCTAAATTGTAGCCAATACTGTACTCAAGCATGGGCTTGAAGCCAGGCAGAATCGCGTTAGGTCCGATCGAACCGAAGAGCGGCGCGAACATTTGCAGCCAGCGGTGGTTCGTCGGGGTCAGTGACTCATCGTTCGTAATCTCCCACAGTGGTGGGAAGAGGTTCAGGCTCGCGAAGGGGATCGTGGGGTTCAGATACAGGTCCTGATCCTGCGGCAAACCCATGAAGTCACGCATGAAGCCAGGCACCGGTACACGGAACATCGCGAGCTTGTCGAAGTACTCAGGCAAGATATCCTGGAAGGCCTGATTCTCCTCTGTGGCCGTGACTTGCCCGAGGTAGTTGATGACGTCCGAAGTGACAGCCAAGAACCGCGGTCGCTGGGCGACCTCTTGTACCTGAAGAACAAAGTTGTTCTTGTTGAAGGTGTAGAAAGGGAAGACTGTCTTCGCGAAGTACCTCTCGAAGTTCGTGAGGTTGCTGTAGTCGAACTGGTAGCGGATAGCATTGGCAGCACCTATGTCCCACACAAGCTCACGGCCCATTTGGCTACGGCCAATATCTGTTTCACCCATCCATCGACCGAAGTGAACTGGTGGCGCCAGCGAAAACGCATCCATCAACTGATAGTATGATGGATCCTTCGCAGCTACGCGCATAGGTGTCTCGCGCAGCACGGTCTCTACATCGTTAGCGACGTAACGACCAGTACGCGCGAGTTCCGGTAAGCCAGCAGCGACAGCTAGGAGAGGATTGAACAGTGGGCTATCCTCGATTTCGTCAGGCACCCATTCATCAGGGGCCACAGCTAGGGGTATAACAGTGCCGGCGTATGCTCGGCGTGTGACCTGGAAGGCTTTACCCTTCTTACTCTGAAGCTTGGACGATCGCTTCATCTCCTGGAACTCAGGATGCGTCTCGTGAGCGATGAATCCACCACCAGCATGCCTAGCGTCGTAAGCGTCTAGGAGCTCACGATCGCGGGCCAGCTTGTCCTGGTCAATTCTGCCCTTGAGTGGACCAAGCATCTTGCCCATTGAACTCTCATCGTCCATTCGGCCGATACGCTGACGGAACAGCGAAGTCCACTGCTGGGCATAGTCACCGGGATTGTAGACTCCCCCGAGCATGTTATTCCACACACCGCCTATGTGGTTCATAACGTGGAATCTTGGATTGACTGAGGTAGCCAGAATCTTCCACTTGTTCTGGGTGAAGTTGATCGCACGGAACCACTTACGGATTTCTTTGTCTACTAGCTGCGGGTTACGTAGCTCAGTTAGTGCTTGCTCGATCGGTGCTGGCACGAAGTACTTCTTACCCCTCCACTTGAACGGCACAGCATTCTCGTGGAAGGCCGCACGAGCTGCATCCTCGTCGAGTACACCACCGACTCTGACGTTAGCCTTATCGACTCTAGTCTGAGGCTTTGCACTCTTGTAGAATGACTCTACATCACTTGTTACCTTATCCACTAGTTTTTGGTAGGCTGCGGGAGTCATTCCAAGCTCCTTAGCACTAGCACCGCCAAGCTCACCTGACTCCATAAAAGCGCTAAGATTGATCCTTGCAACTTGACCCTTCTCAAACACGATAGTAGACTGTAGCCATCCCTCAGGATTTGGCGGTTGAGGCAAGCCTGCTTTCTCTGCTTTTACCGTCATATCAAAAGCAGTGTTGAGAACATCCTCGTGATCCATGCCTGATGTGCCGATCCAGACGCGGTGCGGTTTTTCAGGTTCTACATACAGGCGAGCAAACGCCTTCCATGGGCTATCCTCAATTTCTTTATCAGTAGGGATACGAAGCGCTAGTGAGTGACCCGCTTTCTCTTCACGAGCGAACACACCGGTCCAACCATCGCCCTTACGAACAACTACATCAGGTATCCACTCAGGAGTTTCAATCACCTCGTCGGTATAGTTGGGCGGTAGCTCAATTGTCTTACCTGACACCTGCTCTGTGATACGAGCCTTAGCCACATTCCAGTTGTAGGCGAGAGTCTGTGACTTCTCCTGAAGTACCTGAAGCTGACCTGAACGGGCCATACGTGCGCGGTTACTCAGACCTTTCTCATTCATCCGTGAGGTAGCCCGAGCGATACGCTCGTTCAGGTCCAACATATCATCCTCGATGCGAGCGAGGTCGTCAGCCCCTTCAAGTACAGGACGTGCGAGCAAAGGGTTGGTCATGATCTGCTCTATGGTATTGTGAGCAGCCATTGTACCAACGACACTAGCCTCCCAACGAGCAAGCACATCGACTGGATCATCGAGGCTTCGTGCAAGATCGTCCCAGTTACTGCGTAGACTATCGAGCCCATGCTCGGTGAAGCCCATATCCTCTGCGTCCTGGAGTAGGCGGTCGCGCGTCTTGTACGCAGCGGTCCGCATATCCTTCAACGCTATACTATACTTACCTGTGGGTCGATGGCCAGACTTGAAGAGGTTCATCCGGTCCTTCTTTGGTACAGCTAGCGGTACATCGTCGAAGATATTCCGGACAGCGACTTGAGCACGAGCGAGATAAGGCGCACCAATAGCTCGACGTGCTCGTATTGGGTCTAGAGCGAAATGCTCCAACGCATCCTCGAACGCGCCTGTACGTGCCATCGCCATGAACTGATTAGCTCTAGTGAACTCAGCCATGGCAACAGCGCGAGTAGCATCCTCTGTCACCCGCAGGAGCTTGTCGTTTGGGATCACATGCTTGAAGGTCTCAATGAGGCTCTCGCGGTCAGGTGCGCCTGGCACTTTGCCCATCATCTTACCAAATGCTGGCGCAATCTGACGAGAGCCCGGAATCTCAGCCCCGCCAAAGCGAATGCCTTGACCGCCTCGTGCGAATACCTTACGAGCAGTGCGGCGAACGGGACCTCTCGGAGTAATGCCTACTGCCTTTATCCACTGATCGCTGATATCCGGTAGCTGACCTCTATCTGCACGCTTGACCGCTTCCAATGAATCACCCACAGTGTAGGGTCTTTGCGCGTCGGTATGTATGCGGTGGAAGATGCGGTCATAATCGTTGGCGTAGTCACTAGCATTTTCACCGGTGCGTCGGATCACGCCAGTTAGAATTGCGTCGGTAGCCTCATCAGCTGAGGACATATAGGATGCTGCTAGTAGTTTCTGTCCAGCGACCTTACTCGCAGAGGTTGTGCCGAAGGTGATGTAGGTTGTGGGATCGCCGAATATCGAGAGTCCCAACCCGATGACGAAGGCGTTGTCGTAAAGAAAGTTACCCGGCTCTTGGCTCTCACGAATCCAACCTTCATAAGTTCGGTTCTCTTGGACTGCGTTCTTCACCTCTACGAAGTTATCAGGAGCATGGGCTGCGATCCACAGCCAGGGTGATACAGCAGCTAGTGCTTTCTCAGGCGTGGGTGCTTTGAGGAGCGTTCGGAAATCCTCAACACCGCTCTGAAGAGCACCTACAGCTACGTTTTCACCGACTCCCAGTACTCTGAACACAGCGCCCAGCGTCGAGAGCGGCCTTCTGTAAATACTCCTAAAGCCCTCTCTAGGGCCAATATTCGTGCCGAACAGGCCACCACTGCCTCTAGAGGACTGTCCCGCATCTATAACTCGTACCCCAGACGGTAGCGGTGAGTTGGCGTCTATAACTCGGACACCTGGAGGAACCGACCCAGCGTCAATTATCCGTACACCTGGCGGTGCACCGAAACGACGTCCGGTAGGCGCGAATCGAGGCGGAGCCATTACCTATGAGTACCCGGAGGTCCAGACTCATAACCACTGACTGTTGATCCCTTGGTTCCTTGGCGCTTCTTCCACCAGGAAGCCCACTTCTTCGGGTCAGCTGGTGGGTTGAGGCCCATGGTCTTCAGTACAGCAATCACTTGCTTCACTGCAAAGCCATAGAGTTCTTTCTGACCTCTAGTGACCCCGCTCTGTGCGAGAATAGCATTGAGCAGAACCGTGGGGTTTCTGAGCTGCTGGCCCTTGATTGTCTTCGTGACAGTCTCAGACGACAATGTACCATCAGGCTGGCGGATCAGAACTTTCTCCTCGATCTGCTGAGCACCAGGCCTAGCGAGAGCATTGGAGAGCGTCACAATGTTCTGCTTCTGAGCATTGACGTAAGAGTTGTTGTTGGCCTTCCGTGTAGCTGCATCCATGTTTTGCTGTCGTAGTCGTAGGGCAAAGTCGCGGTCACTCTCGTTCTTCCGCTGAGTGAGCTCCTTCTTCGCAAGCTTCTGATTACCGCGGATTTCTTCGAGCTGTGCAGCGAGTCGTTTCTCTTCGAGCTTGAGGCTTCGCTTAGTCTGTTCGCGTGAGAACAACGCTTCTGCGCGAGCGAGTCTCATCTCATAGTCTTCGAGCTGACGTGCACGTAGTCGCTCGTTCACTAGCCCAGGCTTCATGGACTTGAGCGTCGTAATCTGCTTCTTGAGGTCGGTGATCTGGTCGCGGTAGTAATTCTTGACCTCGCGAGTTTGCCGTGCCTGCATCAGAGGCATGACACGACCAGCGAATGCTTCAGCCTGCTGCACGCCAGCCTGACCGATCGTTGAGGCCTTCAGCAATTCACCCGCAGCTTCAGGTACGAAGTTACCCATCTCACTTGTGATGCCCTTAGTCATCATGGCATCGAGTGGAACGGGTGCACCGATCTGCTGAGCTAGTGCCTGAGCTTCTGCTGCTCGTTCGCCTCGGAGACTGTTGAGTCGTTGCCACGCCTGATCGAAGATGCTGGCCTGAGCCTTATTCGTCGCACCATACTGCTCTGCTACGCGCTGTGCTGAACCTGCCACAAACGGCATGATGCCAGCGAACAGAGCATTGAGATCTTCGACAGCACGAGTGGACGCTCGTTCGTAGCCAGCAGCGTCTGCCTCGAGAGGCGCCATCTGCCCCTGAAGTTCAGCTTCGACCTCAGATACAACACCCCCTCTAGTTGCTGCAGGGGGAGGTGGGGGTACTGCGTATCCAGACATTAGATGCCCTCAGCGAAATAGCCACCGCCACCGCCACGACCAGAGGGAGCATAAGGAGCAGGAGGAGCAGCACTACCTCCACCCGACGCCCACGGCTTACCGGGCACCAAGAAGTTTTTACCATCAGGTGACTGCCAGTAACCCTTAGCAGCATTCCACTTCCACCCGGCTGGCATGCCCTTAGGACGTGGAGGTGGAGGTGCACCAGGTGTAGCACCAGGAGTTGTAGGACCGCCTGCGAAGTGTTGAGCAGCAATAGCACGAGCTTCAGGAGTGATAAGTGCATTATTACCGATGCCGGGAAAACCTCCACCACCGCCACCGTCCTCACCGCCAACAGGTCCGCCCATGAGACCCATCTTGATTCGCTCGGCTGCCTCGGCTAGGAGCTGATTACGTCCAAGCTCGAACTGTTGAGTAAGTCCACCAACACCTTGGAAGCGATTAGCGAGTTCGCGGCTGAGGCGCGTTGTAAGCTCAGCGATCGCCGAGTCGAAGGGTTGCTGGGTCTGTGACTGAAGTTTCGCTCTACGGCCGCTGAACACTGTTCCACCACGAACTGCATTTTCGATCACGTCCTGCAAGCCGAGTTCACGCTGACGCTCTAGCTCACCTCGTTGGCGAGATGCATCAGTCTCGAGAGTACCCGGCATGAATTGACCAGAGTCGTCCATGAAGCCAAGCTCTTGCAGCAGCGAGGCGTATCGAGACTGAGTGTCGAACTGAAGCTGGGCCACAGCCGATTCGTAGAGGTCGTCGGTCTGAGCTCCGAGCGGATGAGTGATGAGTGAAGGGTTCTTCTTGCTGATCTGCTGCTGTGGAGTCAGAATGGTCTGTCCTTGAGGACCGAAGCCCGTAGGGCTGACTGCGGTGTTGCCCGGGCCAGTAGGTATTGCACCCGCTGCACCCGGCCCACCACTAGCTGCTGTATCTCCACCAGCACCCACAACACTCGGGTCAGATGGAATTGCAGCCGCACCTACAGCACCCAGTGGCTTGATCTTGAACTGGATTTCCGCGTTACTCTGAGGCCCATCATCGAATCCCAAAAGTCGGCGGATATCTTCAGTAAGTGGCACTATTTACCTCCTAGCCTACACGGTATGGAAAGACTGTGATCCACCTGTCGTTCTGAAACCTCGCCTCATTCGCTGCTGTGGACGAACGATATCTTGCGCGGATCAAGGCACCAGAAGCCACAGCAAGCTTCTTTCGTTTCTTCATTGCTGACACTGGGTCAGAAGTAGACCCACGTACAGCGTCTGCGTCGATAGCGGCAGTAGCACCTAGATCGTAGCTCATAAAAGAGGTGTTGCCGGCTATATCGTGAGCTAGTGAAGCACCGGCCTCGATGAGAAAGTCACCTCCAACACCCGCGGGAATCTGGAAACTAGGACCGATAGTAGCGAGGTTGGTGTATGTTGTTGAAGTCGTTGCCTCCTGACCAAGAGCTGTGGTCACAGACATGCCTGGTGATCCGCCCATACACTCCCACTTGTATGAAGATGGTGAGTCGGGATTGTATCTCAAGTGCCATAGATATGATGGGTTAGTCGGATTATCTGTAAGTATAAATGGCCTGCCCGGGTAGAGATCCAATATCGGCAGTGATGAACCGAGTTCAGCACCTCCTGCAGCTTTAGCAAGGTAACGTTGGAGGAGCTTGTCCCACACAAGGATATCGCCGTCTTCAATACCCTTCTGGAACAGCTGCATGACGTACTCCAAGTTCTCTTGCACCACGCCAGCAGCAGCTGGATCCTCACGAGGACGGGGGTTGAGCGGGAAGAAGATTTCGGTCATCTGCGCATCGTCCCGAGCATCTGAGCGGTCACAACTACAGCTGCGATTGCAGCCTGGAATCGAGTGATACTCGCAACACCAGACAACCCACTTCCCACTATCTGCTTACGTTCACCGGGGTTAGTGGTAGAGGTGATGTATAGCTGGATCGAACGGGCGTATTCGTCTGTGAAGACGGTAGACTCGTGAAGTTCTGGTTGCCCGTGATCCAACCCCGTCGCGACCTCACGGAATTCGTCGTCGTCATAGTTCCTCTTGATACGGATATCTAGAGGACCTCGATGAAGGATTTGGACCATGTCCACATATTTCTCTTGGGTTGGCTGATCGAAGTCGAACCACGCTGACCCCCATTCACAAGCGATAGCATCGTCAATAGCTCCACCATACTCGCGGACGATGATGGCAGGACTTCCACCAATACGATATAACTCCGCATACTCACCCGGCTCGCGCACCGAAACCGCAACACTCTTATTAGCACTGGGTACCTCTGTGGGCGTACCGAAGAGCCACGGCTTCTCAGGTAGCGATGGGAAGTATTTGATGTACTGGCTAAAGGAATTACTGGGAATGTACCAACCCACAAAGTTCTCGAAGGAGAAACCCCAGATGTGAGTCTCTCTAGCAGTGTCAAAGACTTGCGCACCAAGCGACGTACCAAATACATAGAGGTCGTCGAAGATAGGCGCGATTTTATCCGACACTAGTTCAGATGGACCATCACCGAGGAACCGACACACACCAAGGTGGCTTACAAAGTATACACTCCCACCGTGACTAACGATAGACGAGTGAGAAAGACAGCCCTTGCCTCGGTCGATAGTACGGTTAGTGTACTCCACAGGGTCGAAGATGATATGGGTTGTAAGGAGTTTGCAGACCACTAGCGATGACTCAACTGAAGTGAGTCCCGTAATGCCTCTACCGGCACCCTTCTCAATATCCACGAAATTGAGAGCAGGCCAGACTGTAGGGTCACCAGGAGCACATTGGTAGACTCGATCTGCGTTTGTAGTATCACCAGACATCCACAGCGTATCCCGCCACAAAGCTAGGAACGCGCCCTTAGGTGCAGTGGGGTAAGTTGTCTGAGTAGTTCCGTCCCACTTGCGGAAGTCATTTGTACCGTTGCCCATCCATACAGCACTCAGCCAAGTGATGTAGTGGAATGGTAGTGTAGTTGAGAGACCAGTCGCAATGGTGGTCCAGGTTGCGGAACCAGATGTTGTGAGGAAATCAGTAGAATACCTCAGAGACCCGTCATCAAGGTGGATAATGAGCTGTGTCGCACCGCTTGCGCGCTGGAACATATGTGCCGAGAGGATCTTCTGTCCAGCGACAATTGTGCCCAAGCTCTTCGGCGCTCGAGGTACGCCCATGGTAGCGTACTCATCGAATTCGAAGCCGCGTAGGTTCAACGCCTCGTGAGGTTGAAGTTTGTCGATGCCAACGGCGAGATTCACACCAGCAACTGGCGGCGGAATCTTCAGTTCTACACTACGAGCCGGTGACATAAGACTCAGTATCCTCCACTAGGTAATCCAAGACCGAGTAAACTGATCCACCTCTGCGGATAGTAGCGTTCTCGATACCCGGATACCTCTGCGTGAGGTGAGTCTTGACGTACACTTTCTCATCCTGACCGCTATTGCGAGCAGCAGTAACGAGAGTAGCAACCTCATCTCTCGTGATGCTATCAGCTACCCCCGCCATGGTAGCACCCTATCCGTCCGCTCAGCCATCTGCATCCCTTCACGCCCGAGCTCATCGAGCAGGAATTGATCGAAGACCGCCTGAGCTGCTGCCATGTCCTCGTAGTTGTGGGACCTACGATTACAGTGGACTTCCGCAAGCGCGAGGATCGCCTTGTCGAAGCGCTCTGGCAAGCTGGTCGTATCACTACCGCCACTGAAGGTATCCTCTCTCAGCATGTGGTGGATATGAACATCAACCGCAGGGTATGGCTTTCGGTAGAGGTAGACATTGAGGTCGTAGACGAAGTACATATCCGGCACCCCAAGATCAGGTGCAGGTGACTCAGTATTCGGCCAGATCACGGTGAGAAAGTCCTCCTCTGTGGCCGGCGCAATCTTCTGAGGTTCTTGTCCGCTTTGTTGAATGTAGACCGCCTTGACCTCGTTCACTAACTCACCGCCAGCTCCACTGATGGTACTGAACGGGATCACATCTAGCTCAGTGGCTGCAACAGTTGCCATCGACAGTACCGAACGGTCGAAGCGTGCCTTGCCGTAGATGTCCTGAAGCGCCCAGTCGAGGTATTTCTCGAGCTGTGCAGCTAGGAACCGTGACCAACCACGAGCCTGTAGTTCAGCAACGAACTGGTCTCGAGACATATTAGCCATCGATGCTCCTCGGCACCCTGATCGTACCGCCCACAGAGGGACGGTCACTGACGTTATCGAGGGTCCTGACTAGACGTTCACCCACGTCACCAAGCTTGTCCTTGAAGTGTTCGCGAGAGGCACGTTCGAGGGCTTCATTGAACTTATCGACACGAGCAGCGAAGTCCTCATCATCGCCCAGGACACGATCCGGTACGTCCTTACCATACCAGTGATCTGCGTTATGGAGGCGGTCGAGGACTCTACCGTCCAGTTGGGGAACCGAAAAGACGAGCCTGTCTGTATGATCCAAACAGCTCTCGACTATGTCGAATCCGCCCGTCTGAGGGTTGTAGAAGACATGTAGGCGATCAGAGATCTCCTTTATGCCTCTCACAATACTCTGGACATCGTCCTCGACCACCACGACACCTTCACGTTGGCTGTACCAAGTTCTGATGCCGTGTACCTCCATAACGCTCCTTCCCGGGACAGTCCTAGCTTACGACGAGATCTTCGCCGCGTCGTCGGCTAGGTTCTTGAGACGAGCCTGCGTCTTGCGACGCTTGCACGCGAGGTCGTGGTAGCGGTACAACGTCGCCCGCCAGTTGTCCTTGTCCTCTCCGTTCGGTCCGACACCGATGGTCATGCGGAGGATCTTGCCATCCCTCTGCAGCCAACGGAAGTCGTTCGCGCCCAGATAGAACCACAACAGGTCAGACGGACGCAGGAACCACATGTTGCCCTTCGGTGCCTGGTCGTCGATGGTCATGCTCACGCCGTTGAAGTCGATGGTCTTGAAGCCTCCGTGGAGGACTCCCGCCATCGAATCGTTGAAGCGCTTCTGGGCCTTGAGCGTGTTCACATACCGCCGGCGGATTCCGCGGGTGGTAATGAGCAGCTCAGTCTCCCAGCCTTCTGCTGACAGGTCATCCAGAATCTGCTGACCCTGGTCCTCATCGAAGGTCGCGGCGTTTCCATCGTAGACCTTCCCCTGCCAGTACTCATTCCCCGCGGCCGAGCCATCCACTGTGTGAAGAATTGGATAGCTAGCACCATCGGGGCCGATGATGTTCTTGAGGCCGTTGATCTCCTTCTTCCAGTTGCCAACGATACAGATTGAAGTGCCGGAACCGATCACACCAGCTGCGTCAGCACCGTCGTAGGTCACGACCTTAGTGCTCGAGTTGATAGCAGTGATCTTACGGTTGGTTGCCTGCACCGCGTCTGTGGCAGAGTTGATGAAGTCGATGAACATGCCTACTCGGAGGTACTGAACTGTATCCACAGTGATTGTGTTCGCACCCTCAGCGGTCCAGATTGCGAGAGTACCCGTCTTGTCACCGTAGCCCTGTCGGTTCAGGTCGTGTCGGGCATCGTTGATTGTCCCCTCGGTCTCTCCTTCGAGCAGAGAGAGGAATCGGCCCACGTTGCGCTCGGAGATCTCCATGGAGTACCCGGTGATCTCGAACTGCTTCGCGAAGTGGACGATTCCATCCGAGAAGTCCTCGTAGCCCTGCTGCCCCGGAAGTGGAATCAATCCACCCTCAGAGGTAGCAGTACCCGACTCGTTCCTCTTCGTGTGAGCGGCGAAGAACCACTTCCTACCGGCGAACTCGAACGCATCCGCGTCCTTCGTGATCCCCCGATAGTTGATGGTCTCACCGTTGACCGCGTTCGCATGACCCATACCAGCGTCGAGCTCCGCCGGGGTGTACCCGAAGAGCAATAGTGCACGCTGGTTGATCATCTCCACTACCACAGGGAGGTAGTAGTTTTGGAGCACGGCATCGGCCTGAGCGGTATCCTGAACCCTAAGGAACAGGTCACCCCCAAACCACCGATCGTGCGGGAGTCCTTTCATCCCTTCCTCCTAGTTATTGCCTTCGCCGATGAACTCTGCTCTGAACAACACGCCGGTCAACGAAGCGCCTGAAGAAAGCTCCTTCAGAGGCAAATCGACCGTACCAGCAGTCTCACGCAAGAAGACCTTGTTGTTCACATGGTCATAGCTTGCAACAAGACCGCCTGTGACAAGCACGTCAGCCTGCTCGAAGAAAACTGCATGAATCTTCGAGAGTGAGAATTCCTTTAGGAATCCCGCCGTTGGTGCTTCGCCACCCGTGGTGTACGTGCCAGAGAAGGTCAGCAGTGCAATTACTCGCTTGAGACTAGAAACGTCTCGCGCGAGAGTACTTACTGCAACAGCCATGTCACCTCCTCGTTATTGAGCGTCGGAAAACATGGGGTCTGCCAACGCTAATCGTCTTGCCTCGGCGAGCGATCTCGGCTGAACCGGAGGAGCGTTACCACCGCCACTGCCGGGTACCGATCGAGGCACCGTACTACCCGCGCCTGGTTTTGTAATGGCCCCAGCGAGAGTTGCCTCACGCACAGCAAGCCACCGTTCACGACCGTCTCTCAGGATATCTTCAGCTCGCGCCGCGTTGGGCGAAGCTGCCGCCAGGTGAGCGTGTATTGCCTCGTCTGGTGTAACGATCCCCTGCTCTACGTCGATCTTTTTCCAGGCATCTACTAAACCATCGTAGAAAGCACTGATCGCTTCCTCCTGCTCTTTTTGGAGCCGAGCATCGCGGTCAGTTGTGAGTTCCTGCACTTGCCTGCGGAGTTCATCGTCCGAACTAGCAGTGACCTGTTGAGGAGGAGTCCCATCCGCTGGGGGTGTTCCTTGGGCGCTAGCAGCCGACTCACCGGCGGCCGCAATAGCTGCCTTTACCTCGTCTGGTAGGCCATCGATCTGCTCTGCCGTACGTAGCCAAGTTCCGACAGGGTCCTGCACATACTCTTGCTCCCACATGGCGAGCCGCTGGAGGTTGTCGGCATCATAGCCGCTCTCTACGAGGTCTCGGAATGGCTGGACCTCCTCCTCAAGAGCACGGCGCTGATTGTTTACCTCCGAAAAACGGGCGTACGGAATCGGCCCCGGTGGATCCTGATCTGCTACGGGTGGTGTCGCCCCCGAAGGCGTAGATGCAGAAGGATCTCCCTGGGCTGCCTCACCGGCACCCGGCACTGGGGGCGTCGCTCCCCCGGCATTGTCAGGGGTCTCATAGTAGAACAACTCAAGACCCCAAAGATTACGAAGCGTCATCTCATGCCTCCTCTGTGCTTACTCCTTTTACGCTGGAGAGAGCGGGTGCACGCGGAGCAGGAGGCGGCTCGGCAAACATCGGGTCCCGTTTCGCCTGCTCACGCGCAGATGCGAATGAACGTGGGCGGGGTCGAGTTTGCTCTTCTGCCTTCGCTTCACGGACCTGCTTGTGGAACTCTTTGAGGTCATCGACTTTGATAAAGGAGCCCTGGTCTGTCCGGACGATCTTGTCGTCCAAGACCTCGAACACCTTGTCGATATCCTCGAAGATGCCGCTCACGGCCGGAACCCAAGCTCCGACTGTTGCGTCCCGTGGTTGGCGATCTGCGCACGGGTGACTTCGAGAACATCACCCGTATTGCGGACGCGGACTAGGAATGTGTCGGAGTCGTCCTGGAATTCGTAGCCCGACGGTGACATTGTATCGCCACCTTCGGAGTGCTTGACGTTGGCTCGCTCGACTACCGCGTCGAGGTTGACGACGTGATTGGGGATCCCTTTACCTCGACCGAGAGTCACCCAGTCACCTACTCGGATGATCGGTTTGATCTCGTCGATTGGCGCTTCGGGAATTTCCTCTTCCTCATCTTCGTCGTCTTCGTCATCGACCGCTGCAAGTTCCTGACGACGCTTCTCGATGGAGTCGAAGACCCCGACACGCTCCTTGCCTTCCTTCTCTGCAGCCTCGAGAGCATCGAGTTTTCTAGGGCCTGCTTCAGCGATTACAGGCTCCAAATCCCCGATGGTGAGCTCTGAGACAAGCGCTGCAACGCGCTCCTCATCGAACTCCTCCTCAGTCGTAGCATCTGGTGCTACTACTGCTTCGCTCATGTCTTCTTACCTCCCTTCTTGCTTACCTTGATGTGAGTCTTCATCTTCGGTGCCCCTTTGTAGGAGCCCGGACTCTTCGGCATTACTTCCTCCTAGCACGATTAGCACTACTATTCACCCGATCGCATTGCCACAGGCTGAGCGTTCGCTGTGGGCTGTGCAGCTGGGTCCGGAGCAGTCTCAGACGGGCCACCCTGCGCCAACGCCATCATCTGCATTTGCTGCAGCATCTGCTCCTGGATCGCTTGCTCGTGCATAGCTGCATGTTCATCGAAAATACGGACGACGTCTGGATGAGTCAAGGCGAGTCTCTCGAACTCAGGCCCCATCATAAACCGCCGATGCCGTGCCATGTGCGCCTCGTGTATATGCCACTTCTTAACCGGCATAGCGAACGACTGGGCACCCTGCTGCGGTGGTGCTCCATTCTCCTCGGGTGCACCTTCGGGAGTAATTCCTTCACCACCATATGCTGCGGCGAGTTCACTCATGCCCTCCATCGCGCCAGGCTCAGCGGCAGCCTCAACGCTTGGCTGGAACATGCCTTGCTCGTCTTGGCCAAGTGCGCCCTGAGCTGCCCGCATCATGTAATCGTTCTCGCGGTCAGCCTGACGGAACGCAAGATCCACCTCATCGGGTTCAGCCCCACCAAGTTCGAGCCAGTCCTCGATTCGTTTCTGGTCCTTCAGAATACCCATCTCTACGAGCTGCATGACGTACTGCTGCTTCGCAGCTCTGAGCTTGGGCAACGCAGAGCCAGCCTGAACCATCACGTCAGTATTACCTTTCAGGTCAGCTCCCTTGAACTTCAACACGTCCGAACGACCCCCAGGACGATACGCCCGTAGCAACCGTTCAGTCGAGTAGAATTGTGAGTAGCGTGAGAGCACCATCGAACCCATCAGAGCAATTGAATCCTCGAAGTCTTCGACGATAGGACCGAGTTGCGTCTCGTCCTGCTCTTGGAGGAACGCGAGCATGTTACCCGCTCTAACACCTGACGGAACTCGACCACGCGAGACTTCGCCAGAGCCGGATACATCGAGGACCATATCTCGGAGTCCAACAACAAGGTTCTCGATCTGAGTCGGGAGGGGAATACCCGGAATTTGCTCTGGTGGTGGAACATCTCGAACGTGGACATACTCGACAGTACCTCCCGGCTGAGACTTGATCGGCGCGACCTGTGTCTGCTTGGCCTTACGCCACATCGGATTGACCATGTAGTCACGGTTCTCAAGGAGCTGACTGATAGTCTTGTCCAGCTCCAAGTTGATCGGACAGACATCCATCAGGGTAGTATCAGGCCAGATGCTGATCGGGTTAGGTGTATGGACGAAGAATGCGAATGGTAGCCGTTTATCGCTGAACGGTATCTCATCGTGGACCTCGAGAACAGTTCGCTGACCGCACCAACGAAGCATCTTCCCCTGACTGAGGTACTGACCGTTGTAGACACCCGGCTTTAGCCAGTAAGAATTGATACTGACTGTATCCTCAGACATATCGCCTGGACTATCAGACATACCAGCTCGACGGAGAACTCGAGAAAAGAAGCTAGACTCCTTATTGGCGTCAGGTTGAATCTCCGAAGCAGCACCCGGCCACAGGTCCTTAGCCTCTTCGATCTCTACTACATCGGTGACTATGATATCTGAGATATCACTCCAGTTCTGCACTGTGTCGTCCGGCAGCATCTGAAATGGAGAGTACACCTTGAACTCCATGTCGCCTAGAGGCCAAGACTCTTTTGTCACCTCGATGCCCTCAGCCTCCATATCCTTCAATTCCTCGATCCTCTGGAGGTTGAACGTCGGCTCTTTAGTAGCTGGGTCGAGGTAAAACTCGATCAAGCCATCGGCATCGTCATTCGGGTTGTAGCCGACGTAGCAGCCAGCTACACCTGCGATCACCATCCACCGAACTGCATCGCGTCGCTTGCGTCGGAGGTTGAACTTGAACTCACATGCCTCGAGAGCGAATGAGCCCACCTTCGCAGCAGCGATATCTATCTCGTCGTTGGATCGTGGAACTACGTCCATGATAGGCCTTGACTTTGTGATCTTGGCGATCTCCTGCCTTACGATCACACGAGCCTGGTTGATCACAAGCCGTACTTGGTGAGGATCCTTCTTAGGCTCGTAGTACTGAGCCCGCTGAGAGTTCCACTCCGAGTAGTGGTCACCCGCATAGAAGGCTATATTGTCCCACCAGATCTTTTCCTGAGGCCTACGAGTGTTCAGACGATCCTGGCGGAGGGTCTCGCAGGCCTCGACGAGGTCCTTATCGCTTCTTACTTCACCTACCCTCATTGCATCTCCTTCTCAGGATCTATCTCTTCATCCTGGGCTGCATAGGCGGCGAGTCCATACCTACTACCAAAGCCCCCACGATCAGGGCCTAGTGTAGGCTCCCATTGAATGACAGTTGCCTCCTCTTCTTCAAGTTGTGGCACGACGGCGTTCATATCTACATACTGTGTCCAGTCGCGGACCATCAATCGGTTGAGTAGGTCTTCAGTATACTCGACGGTTCTAGCATGCGACCGATCGAGCAATATCGCACCACGTTGAGACGATGTGAAGACGAGTACAGTCAACAGCACATTGAGCGCGACCGAAACTGTCAAAACGAAAACTACTACCCAGATCACGCTGCCGCCTCCTTACGTACCGCCCTCTTCTGCGTCTTCTTCAATGCCTTACGTCCCTCAGCAATTGCTTCGAGACGACGATCTCGCTCTTCGAGCTGAGCTGTTTTGGTATGAAGCTTCCGTTTCAGAGCCTCGCTGGTATTCATCTGCTCTTGTAGCGTCGCCATGTCCACATACCCTGCCAGCTCAGCTAGCTCTGCACAGCAGTACTTACAGACGTAAGTGGAGTCACCCCAGTTCACGTCACGCTCCATATCGATGGCGAAGAACTCATCCATCGAATCCGGATCATCCGGCGTGTTACCTCGACCACAGACGAGACATGTAGTGGGCGTCTGCGTCATACGACTTACCTTGTGCATCAGACCCTCCCTGCTAGTGAGTGGTAGCCTTCACCATACTTCTGGGCTTCGGCTTCTTTGTAGACTTCCTCATCAAGCTCCCGGAGTACACGACGTTCGGGTGACTCTGATCTCGGCCTCTCCTCCTTTACTTCGGGTGTATTATCAATAGCCACTAGGATGTGGCCACAGTTGTCGATGTTGTGGTCGTCTTTCTTTCTGACCTCCTCAGGCAAGTCCTCTTCAGCGTAGTTGATTCGCTGAGGCTTCCAGCGATACTGAGGTAGGTACTCGATCATCTTGTGGCAGTCGCTGAAGATGTAGAGCTGCGGAGCGGGAGTCACTCCCGTCCAGGGATTCCTGTGGTCAGTCTTCGGTCGTAGGTGCGCAGTGATCTCAGAGATACGCGCAGCAGGACTACGATCAGCGGCCTCAGGGTATATGTAGTTCTCGTTGAATATGTCCAGCACCGATTTGCCGTCAGTCTGTCCTCTCTGACGAGCCTCAGGTCCGATAAGCCTACGGAACATTTGCTCGTCTGGTCCGCCCCAGTCAGCTCTAGTCTCGAAGTCAAGTATGAGATTAGACCACCATGACACGTCCTGACCCGCAGCAAGGTGCTCGCGGTAGTAGTACTTGTTGCCCAGAAAGTCCTGAGCCATCCACGACACCGCAGCCTCATGCCTAATGCCCGGATCAATACAGCACCAGCGAGGCCAAGAGTAAGGGATATGAAATGGCTGTACGATGTGGATATCTGGGTCGAAGTCGGTAAAGATCTGTCCGACAAATACCTCATGTGACCCCATAAGGAATCGCTGGATCCACGCTTCAGGTAGACCATCGAACTGGTCGATGTAGTCATCTGGTAGAGTCGGATTGTCGTATGTGGTAGCTTCGATGGATATGTACTGAGGTACCCAACGAATGGGTCGATTCGGATCGAAGAATCGCTTCCACAGCCAGTTGTGTCCGCCGGGGTTGAAGGTGAGAATACCTTCGCGAGGACCGATCTTCTGACGAAGACGACCGTGGAACTTGAGGAAAATCTCCTCTTCGATCTCTTCAGCCTGGTCGATCCAGAAGAACCCTAGGTTATAGTTCTCGATCTTCTTCGGGTCATCGAGTGGCAACCCATATATCTCGCTACCGTTACGCAGCTTGATATACAAGTCAGACTTATTGTAGCTCTCAATCGCCTCAGCTGGTAGCCCCGTCCAAGCATTAGGATGGCCCGGATCACCGTTCAGGAGCATATCCCAAGTGGTCGACTTGAGCTCAGGCCGCGTCTTACGCGCCACAATAGCTCTCGCACCCGGATACTCCATAAGCCTCACGAATGTCTCCACGCAACCCCAGGACGTTTTGCCGTTACCCCATCCACCACAGAAGCCGCGATACTTAGCTTTGAGTGCATGAGCTTCTGCTTGCTTCGGCAGGGGGTTGTACCCAATCGGGATATCCTTGGTGCCTCGCTGGATTTTGGTCTTATGTGCCATCAGTTTGTAACCTCTACTTCTACGTCACCTGGGTGGAACGTATCAACGCCCCACTCCATTGCGAAAGCACCCTGCTTCTTCACCGCTGGATCACCAGCCCTTGTGACTAGTGGACCCGTGATATTTCTTGTATGGATTACGGAGGAGGTGATGATGAACTGAGTAAACACTGAGACTGTTACTACAGCTGTACCGAAAGTCCGTCCATGCACTACACTTGTAGTCTGAACTAGAGTTAGACCGTGGCCGACAGTGGGGCCACCAAAGCCTCTTGTATGAATCACACTAGAGGCAGTGAGATTGTGGTTCAGTTGCGGCAAGCCAAAGTCACGTATGTGGATAACTGAGAAGGGGATAATGTAGGCTCCGATAATAGTAGTACCGAAGGCTCTTGTATGCACAACAGATGGTACCACTATCATCATACGAAGTCTAGCAGTACCAATAGCTCGGGAGTGAATCACTGATGGAACTTCGAGCAAGCCAAACTCTACATCACCGTGCAACCAGATAAAGCCAGCGGCAGCCTTTCGAGGCTCAAGTCCTACGAATGTAGTGCCGAAAGCTCGTGTATGAATAACCGAGACAGGAGCAACAGCTTGAGTACCGATAACATTAGTAGTACCGAAAGCTCGTGTATGTACTACGCCGGTTGGTGTGATTCTAGACGAGTAGACCTTAGCAGTACCGAACGCGCGGGTGTGAATAACACTGCTAGGTAGGATAGTAACGAGAACAGCGGGAGTCTGTAGTTGAACCCATGCCACCAACCCGCGTCTCGCATTGATAGCAGCTGTACCAAAGGCTCGGGCATGAACTACACCGCTTGGTGTGATAGAGACTGCGCCTCGAGTTACGACAGCAGTACCAAAAGCTCTCGTATGAACAACCCCAGATGGAGCTATTTGCTGAGCAGCTTCTCCCTGTGGCGTAACAGCAACAGTGAAAGCAGCCCAATCATCTGAAGAGGCTATCGTACCAGTATCTGGATTCTCGCTAGCAGCAGCAAGCTGACGCACCGCCCAACCAAGACCAACACCTGTCGCACCGCCAGAGTTGAGGGAGTCAATTGTGGTATAATTAGTTGGACTAGCAGTGACTTCCACTGAGTTGTCTGTGGCAATGAAGACTATCCACAGAGTGTTTCTAATATCCCAACCTGTGGGGTTTAGTACCGGGGGGTCAGGTGATGTAGAAGAGCCGCTAGCGCTAGCAACTTCAGAAGCCTGTGCTGAGTCTACATCGACTACACGGAGGATCATACATACTGACTCCTCTGAGATACCCCCGTCAAAGGACACCTGAATAGTACTACCCTCACCACCGTCAGCAATACGTTCAGCGACAGAGCCAGTGACAGTACCACCAGATGCCAGTTGTCCAATCTCAGTCCACCCAGCAGGCCACGAGATGTTATGATCGCCATCTACGACAAAGAAAGCCAGTAGCCGATGGCCCGCCTGTATGCCTGTGGGCATAGTGACGGTGTGTGGTGAAGCTGTATCGGCAGTGATCTGCGTACCTGCCGAGAAAGCTACCGACGGGAATACGCCCCCAACTGTGGCCGTACCGAACGCTCTAGTATGGACAACGGCAGTGGTTGTAAGGGTTTGATTGATCTTAGCTGTGCCAAACGCTCGGGTATGAATAACCGAAGTCTCGACGATAGTAACTACGCCGGAAACTACTACAGCAGTGCCAATCACCCTAGCATGTACGACCGAAGCCTGGTGAATAGTCCGTACTATTACTGGGCTAGGAATCGTGCGGCTATGAGCAACGCTGCTTGGCGCTACTATCACTGCTCCACGAACTACAACAGCTGTGCCAAAGCCGCGGCTATGAGCTACACCTGTGGGCGATATAGCCTGCGCAGCCTCTGGCGGTACCTGCATCTGAACCCACGCAACGAATCCTCGCTTCGGGAGAACAGGAGTACCGAAAGCCCGCGCATGAATCACCGGAGCATTGGCTGTGAGCGTATGGTTGATCTTAGCAGTGCCGAAAGCCCGCGTATGCACCACACCAGAAGGTGTAAGAATCACTGGTGCACTGTCACGAATCTGGAAGCCGATAACGCCAGAGGGATCGTTAGCAGCGGCGACGGCACCACCAGACACCGTGCCCGGATCAGCTGTGGGCGTACAAGTCTGAAGTTGAAGAACTAGGCCCGGCGCCAGTGCTGCTACAAACTCAGCAGTCGCCTCAGCCCAGGTGCCACCTGACATGCCAGTAGCAGCCGCAAGAGCGTTGTTATCATTCTGCGCCACACACGCACAGGCAAGAGCACCGGCAGCGGTCGTTGTAACCGACGGCATCTGCGGGTCAGTAGCATGAGATGTAGCCGAGAATCCATTGACCAGGTCTGCGATAGCCCCTGAAATGCGGCCAGTGAATCGGTACACACGACCAGACCGCATCGTCGTGACAGCCTGTGAGCCGAGCGCGTTAGCAGCGCCGTCTTCAGTGCCATCTGCGACTTTGCCGTAGATCCAATGTCGGCTGATCGTAGACTCGATAACACGCGGGCCATCGAGTAGCGTGAAGCCTGAGGGCGTATCGGGAGCTGTAGCCGTGCCCTCGAAGTAAGTGTGGATGATGAGAATATCGCCCGCATTGACTGTAGACGGGCTTAGAGGCGAACACGCCGCTCCACTCGTCTCAGTTGCAACACCTACTTGCTGCCCGGTGGCGGTATAGGCAATAGCCACGCTACGTTACACCTGGTTGGCGAAGAATTCGAGGTACAGGTCAGCGTAGTTCGTTATCGCATCAGCCTCCGCGCCCGATAGTGATTCCACAAAGGTCGTCAGAGCCTGACCGACGTTATTGCGAGCAAAGGTAGCGATCAGCGTGCCAGCACCCAGTGAGTCGCCTCCGCCCTGGTACAGCTTCACCGTCATATTGATCTGTGGGCCCCCGACAAAGTCCTTGCCAGTCCGCCAGTGGATCCTATGATCGTCCGAGGACGTAGGATCAGCGAGCGTAGCTAACTTCACTCGACAGCCCGAGTTTGCAGGTCCTATCGGCGATCGGATGTAGTCAGAGTCTGATGGCACTGTCTCGTCGATGGCAGCAAAGAGGCTAGTTCCGCCCGCCTGGTCAGTCCAGGACCCGTCCACAGAGTCAGTGGTAGGGACTGCTACCTGGCTGCCCGGGAAGTTGAGTCTCCTGAA
>Ga0208185_1000171_pt1 | contig 41770 bp, 36 predicted proteins | sample EasRivMeERMLT700_FD_187532 | JGI IMG/M metagenome (GOLD analysis project Ga0208185, IMG submission 187532) | Soil microbial communities from meander-bound floodplain in the East River, Colorado, USA - East River MetaG ERMLT700 (SPAdes) (version 2) | ecosystem: Environmental > Terrestrial > Soil... | reverse complement strand
GGTGCTGAACGTGATCGCCGACTTCACCGATCTGAACATCATTACCAGCGACACGGTCAGCGGCAACATCACGCTGCGGCTGAGGGACGTGCCCTGGGACCAGGCGCTCGAGATCATCCTGCAGACGCGCGGCCTCGACAGCCGGCGCAGCGGCAACGTGATCTGGATTGCGCCGCGCGACGAGCTCGCCACGCGCGAGAAGCTGCAGCTCGAGGCAGCGAACCAGATCTCGGACCTGGAGCAGACGCGCACCGAGTCGTTCCAGATGAACTACCAGAAGGCGCTCGACGTGCAGAAGCTGCTGTCGGATCCGACGCAGCGCATCCTCTCCAAGCGCGGCAGCGCCGTGGTCGACGCGCGCACCAACACGCTGTTCGTGCAGGACACGCCCAGCCGCCTCGAAGAGGTGCGGCGGCTGATCGCCAAGATCGACATCGCCGTGCGCCAGGTGATGATCGAGGCGCGCATCGTCGAAGCGTCCGACAGCTTCAGCAGGAACCTCGGCGCGCGCCTCGGCTACCACGACCGGCAGGGCACCGGGCACCGCGTCCTGGGGCAGAACAGTCCGCGCTTCCTGCCCAGTACCTCGATGGCCGACACCACCTTCCACACCGGGCAAGTGGCCGATAACCCGACCTTCCCGGGCGACCTGACCAACGTGAACCTGCCGGCAGTCGGGCTGAACAACTTCGCCGCCGGCCAGATTGCGCTAAGCCTGTTCAACAGCTCGGCGACGCGCTTCCTCAACCTCGAGCTCTCGGCGCTGGAGGCCGACGGCAAGGGCAAGATCATCGCCAGCCCGCGCGTGCTGACCGCCGACCAGGTCGAGGCGATCATCGAGCAGGGCCAGGAGATCCCATACCAGACCGCGACCTCGTCGGGCGCGACCGCGTTGTCCTTCCGCAAGGCGGTGCTGTCGCTCAAGGTGAAGCCGCAGATCACCCCGGACGGCAACGTCATCATGACGCTCGACATCAACAAGGACGCGACCGGCCAGCTGGTCCCGGGCGGCGTGGCGATCAACACCAAGCACGTCAAGACCGAGGTGCTGGTCGAAAACGGCGGGACGGTGGTGCTCGGCGGGATCTACGAGCAGAACGACCGCACCGACACCACGCAGGTGCCGTGGTTCGGCGACCTGCCGCTGATCGGCTGGCTGTTCAAGAACAGGTCCACGCTCACCTCCAAGACCGAGCTGCTGGTCTTCATCACCCCGCGCATCGTCAACGAGCGCCTCACGATTCGCTAGACTCGCCCCGCTTCTCCTTCTCCGTTTCATTCTCAAGCGAGCAGCGGCCGGGACCTCCCGGCCGCTTTTGTTTCTACAATGCCAGGATGCAGCATGCGGGAAGCATCTACCTGGTCGGCATGATGGGCGCGGGCAAAACCACCGTCGGGCGCACGCTCGCGCGGCGCCTGAAGCTGCGCTTTGTCGATTCGGACCACGAGATCGAGGCGCGCTGCGGGGTAAAGATTCCGGTGATCTTCGAGATCGAGGGCGAGGCCGGCTTCCGCGCCCGCGAGACCCAGGCGCTCGCCGAGCTCGCCCGGCTCGACGGCATCGTGCTCGCCACCGGCGGCGGCGTGGTGCTGCTCGAGGAGAACCGCAGCCTGCTGGCCACGCGCGGCACCGTGGTCTACCTGCGCGCCACGCCCGAGCACCTGTACGAGCGCGTGCGCCAGGACCGCAACCGGCCGCTGCTCGCCGGCGGCGACCCGCTCGGGCGGCTGCGCGAGCTCTACCGCGAGCGCGACCCGCTGTACCGCGCGGTCGCCGACCTCGTCATCGATACCGGCAGGCAGAGCGTGCAGGTGCTGGCGCGCGGCCTGCTCGAGCAGCTCGGAGCGCGATGGAAAGCCTCAGCGTAGCGCTCGGCAGCCGGTCGTACCCGATCCACATCGGCCCGGGCTTGATCTCTTCGCGCGAGCTTTACGCGCCGCACCTCGCCGGCGGCCGCGTGGCGATCGTCACGAACACCGTCGTTGCTCCGCTGTACCTGAAAGCCGTCAAGCAGGCGAGCGCAGCGGTGGCCGAGATCGTCGTCGCGGACGGCGAGCAGGCGAAGAGCTGGCAAGGCGTTGAACAAGTCGTGGATGGATTGATCGCGGCCCGGCTCGGCCGCGACGGCTTGGTGATCGCGCTGGGCGGCGGCGTGGTCGGCGATCTCGCCGGTTTCGCCGCCGCGGTGTATCAGCGCGGCGTGCCCTTCCTCCAGGTGCCGACCACGCTGCTCGCGCAGGTCGACTCCTCGGTCGGCGGCAAGACCGCGATCAACCATGCGCTGGGCAAGAACCTGATCGGCGCCTTCCACCAGCCGCGCGCGGTGATCTCGGACGTGGCGACGCTCGACTCCCTGCCCGAGCGCGAGCTGCGCTCCGGCATCGCCGAAGTCATCAAGCACGGCCTGGCGCTCGATGCGGCGTTTGTCGAATGGCTGGAATCCAGCATTGAAAAGATCCTGAAGAAAGATCGTGCGGCCCTGGTGCATGCCGTGCGACGCAGCTGTGAGCTGAAGGCGCGCATCGTGGCGCAGGACGAGCGTGAGGCGGGAGCGCGGGCGCTGCTCAACCTCGGCCACACCTTCGGCCACGCGATCGAGGCCGGCACCGGCTACGGCGCCTGGCTGCACGGCGAGGCCATCGCCGCCGGCATGGTGATGGCGGCAGAGCTGTCCCTGCTAATGGGTCACTTGAAAAAAACTGAAGTCAGCCGCGTGCGCGATCTGCTGAAGCGCGCCGGCCTGCCGGTCAGGGGTCCGGCGCTCGCTCCGGAGCGGCTTATGGAGCTGATGGCGCTCGACAAAAAGGCGGCGAAAGGCCAGACGCGCTTCGTGGTGCTCGAGGCGATCGGGCGGGCCGCGTTGCGCGCCGATGTCGACGACGCGGCGGTGCGCCAAGCCGTTGTCGCTGCAGCGCAGTAAATGTATATTCAATAGTTCGCTCATGAGCTTGCCGGCGCAAGGCTTATATAACCCCGCGAACGAACACGACGCGTGCGGGGTCGGTTTTGTTGCGCACATCAAGGGCAAGAAGTCGCACGCGATCGTCGAGCAGGGCCTCTCGGTTCTCAAGAACCTGAGCCACCGCGGCGCGGTGGGCTGGGATCCGAAGCTCTCCGACGGCGCGGGCTGCCTGATCCAGATCCCGGACCGGTTCTATCGCGAGGTGATGGCGAAGCAGGGCGTCAAGCTGCCGCCCGCGGGGCAATACGGCGTGGGCATGGTGTTCCTGCCGCGCGATCCGGCCTCGCGCATCGCCTGCGAGTACGAGATCGAGCGCGCGATCAAGGACGAAGGCCAGATCCTGCTCGGCTGGCGCGACGTGCCGGTCGACAACTCGGACCTCGCCGAGCCTGCGAAGAAGCTCGAGCCCGTGATCCGGCAGGTGTTCATCGGCCGCGGCAGGCGCCTGACGGTCACCGATGCGCTGGAGCGCAAGCTCTACATCATCCGCAAGAGCTCGGGCCACGCCATCCAGGCGCTCAAGCTGCAGCACGGCAGGGAGTTCTACGTGCCGTCGATGTCGGCGCGCACCGTCTGCTACAAGGGGATGCTGCTCGCCTACCAGGTCGGCGAGTACTACCTCGATCTCAAGGACGCGCGCGTCGAGTCGGCGCTCGCGCTGGTACACCAGCGCTTCTCGACCAACACCTTCCCGTCGTGGGACCTGGCGCACCCGTTCCGCATGATCTGCCATAACGGCGAGATCAACACGCTGCGCGGCAACGTGAACTGGATCCGCGCGCGCCAGGGCGCGATCTCCTCGCCCATCCTCGGAAAAGACCTCGACAAGATCTGGCCGCTGATCTATCCCGGCCAGTCCGACTCGGCCTCGTTCGACAACGCGCTCGAGCTCCTGGTGATGGGCGGCTACTCGGTGGCGCACGCGATGATGATGATGATTCCCGAGGCGTGGGAGAACCACACGCTGATGGATCCGGCGCGGCGCGCGTTCTACGAATACCACGCGGCGATGATGGAGCCGTGGGACGGACCCGCCTCGATCGCCTTCACCGACGGCCGCCAGATCGGCGCCACCCTCGACCGCAACGGCCTGCGGCCCTCGCGCTACATCGTCACCGACGACGACCTCGTGATCATGGGCTCGGAGTGCGGCTGCCTGCCGGTCCCCGAAGAGAGAATCATCAAGAAGTGGCGCCTGCAGCCCGGCAAGATGTTCCTGGTCGATGTGGAGAAGGGCCGCATCGTCGACGACAAGGAGCTCAAAGAGACTCTGGCGAACGCCAAGCCCTACGCCGACTGGATCGAGCGCATCCGCGTGCGCCTCGACGAAGTCGATACCGAGAAGACCCCGCCGCTCAAATCGCCGGTCGCGCTGCTCGACCGCCAGCAGGCGTTCGGCTACACGCAGGAAGACCTCAAGTTCCAGCTCGCCCCGATGTCGCAGGCGGGCGAGGAGCCGGTCGGCTCGATGGGCAACGACGCTTCGCTCGCGGTGCTGTCGAGGCGCAACAAGACCCTCTACCACTACTTCAAGCAGCTCTTCGCGCAGGTCACCAACCCGGCGATCGACCCGATCCGCGAGGAGCTGGTCACCTCGCTGGTCAGCTTCATCGGGCCCAAGCCCAACCTGCTCGGCATCGACGAGATGAACCCGCCGCTGCGGCTCGAGGTGTCGCAGCCGGTGCTCGATTTCTACGAGATGGAGAAGATCCGCCACGTCGCGCGCTACACCGGCGGCAAGTTCAAGTCCTGCGAGCTCGACATTACCTACCCGGTGGCCTGGGGTTCCAACGCGGTGGAGGCGCGGCTCGCCTCGCTCGCGGCGCAGGCCGAGGATGCGGTGCGCTCGGGCTACTCGATCATCGTGATCTCGGATCGCCTGGTCGACTGGGAACGCGTCGCGATTCCCGCGTTGCTCGCCCTGTCGGCGATCCACCAGCATTTGGTCAGCAAGGGCCTGCGCACCTCGACCGGCCTGGTGGTCGAAACCGGGTCGGCGCGCGAGGTGCATCACTTCGCGCTGCTCGGCGCCTACGGCGCCGAGGCAGTGCATCCCTACCTCGCCCTGGAAACGATTCTTTCTGTTGCAGAAGACAAGACCAAGGCGATCAAGAATTACGTCAAGGCGCTCGGCAAGGGGCTGAAGAAGGTGATGTCCAAGATGGGCATCTCGACCTACATGTCCTACACCGGCGCGCAGCAGTTCGAGGCCGTGGGCTTGGCCAAGTCGTTGGTCGACAAGTACTTCGCCGGTACGGCATCGAACATCGAGGGCATCGGCGTGTTCGAGGTGGCCGAAGAAGCGATCCGCACCCACCGCGCGGCTTTCGGCGAGAAGGACCCGGTACTCGAGGCGATGCTCGACGCCGGCGGCGAGTACGCCTGGCGCGTGCGCGGCGAGGACCACACCTGGACCCCCGATGCGATCGCCAAGCTGCAGCACGCCTCCCGCAGCAACTCGGTCCAGACCTACAAGGAATACGCGGCGCTGATCAACGACCAGGCGAAGCGCCACCTCACGCTGCGCGGCCTGTTCGAGTTCAAGCTCGCCGGCCGCGCGCCGGTGCCGCTGGAGCAGGTGGAGCCGGCGGCCGAGATCGTCAAGCGCTTTTCCACCGGGGCGATGTCGCTCGGCTCGATCTCCACCGAGGCGCACACCGTGCTCGCGATCGCGATGAATCGCATCGGGGGCCGCTCGAACACCGGCGAGGGCGGCGAGGACCGCAAGCGCTACGCGCCGATCGCGGAAGGCGAAAGCCTGATGTCGCGGCTCGGGGACGGGCGCGTCCAGGTCGACATCCCGCTCAAGGCGGGCGATTCGCTCAACTCCAAGATCAAGCAGGTCGCCTCGGGCCGCTTCGGCGTCACCGCGGAATACCTCGCCAACGCGCAGATGCTGCAGATCAAGATCGCCCAGGGCGCCAAGCCCGGCGAAGGCGGGCAGCTGCCCGGGCGCAAGGTCTCCGAGTACATCGCCGAGCTGCGCTACTCGACGCCGGGCGTCGAGCTGATCTCGCCGCCGCCGCACCACGACATCTACTCGATCGAGGACATCGCGCAGCTGATCCACGACCTCAAGAACGCGAGCCCCGAGGCCTGGGTGAGCGTGAAGCTCGTGTCCGAGGTCGGCGTGGGGACCATCGCGGCGGGGGTGTCCAAGGCGAAGTCCGACCACGTGACGATCGCCGGCCACGACGGCGGCACCGGCGCCTCGCCCTGGTCCTCGATCATGCACGCCGGCACGCCCTGGGAGCTCGGGCTCGCGGAGACGCAACAAACATTAGTTTTGAATAGATTGAGAGGCAGAATCGCGGTCCAGGTCGACGGCCAGATGAAGACCGGGCGCGACGTGGTGATCGGCGCGATCCTCGGCGCCGACGAATTCGGTTTCGCCACCGCGCCGCTCGTGGTCGAGGGCTGCATCATGATGCGCAAGTGCCACCTCAACACATGCCCGGTGGGCGTGGCGACGCAGGACCCGGAGCTGCGCAAGAAGTTCGAGGGCAAGCCCGAGCACGTCGTGAACTACCTGTTCTTCGTCGCCGAGGAGGCGCGCGAGCTCATGGCTCGCCTCGGCGTGAGGACCGTGAATGAGCTCATCGGCCGCACCGAGCTCCTGGACACGCAGAAGGGGATCGAGCACTGGAAGGCGAAAGGGCTCGACTTCTCGAAGATCTTCTACATGCCGCAGATGCCGCCCGAAGTCGCGCTCTATCACTCGGAGGCGCAGAACCACGGCCTCGAGAAGGCGCTCGACAACCGGCTCATCGAGCTCGCCGCACCGGCGCTCGAGCGCGGCGAGAAGGTGACGATCGAGACGCCGATCCGCAACATCAACCGCACCGTGGGCACGATGCTCTCCAACCGCATCGCGCTGCGCTACGGGCACGACGGGCTGCCCGACGAGACGATCCACGTGCGGCTCGCCGGCTCGGCCGGCCAGAGCTTCGGCGCGTTCCTCGCGCGCGGCGTGTGGCTCGACCTGATCGGCGACACCAACGACTATTGCGGCAAGGGGCTGTCCGGCGGCCGGATTTCAGTCCAGCCCTCGCCGAAATTCCGCGGTGAGCCGACCGAGAACATCATTACCGGCAACGTCGTGCTCTACGGCGCGATCGAGGGCGAGGCGTATTTCCGCGGCGTCGCGGGCGAGCGCTTCGCGGTGCGCAATTCGGGCGCGCAGGCGGTGGTCGAAGGCGTCGGCGACCACGCCTGCGAATATATGACGGGCGGCACGATAGTTGTTTTGGGTCTTAGTGGAAGAAATTTTGCTGCCGGCATGTCCGGCGGCATCGCTTACGTGCTCGACGAGGACGGTACGTTCGTGAAGCACTGCAACACCGCGATGGTGGCGCTCGAGCCCCTGCTGGCCGAGCCCGAGCAGGAGGCGAAGCTCGGGCGCGAGCTGTGGCACAAGGGTCTCTCCGACGAGGCGCATGTCAGACGGCTCCTCGAGCGGCACGCGCGCTACACCGGCAGCGCGCGCGCGAAGCAGATCCTCGGGCGCTGGAGCGAATACCGCGCCAAGTTCGTCAAGGTGTTCCCGCACGAATACCGGCGCGCCCTGGGCGAGCTCGCGGCGAAGCAGCGCCGCCTCGCCGCCTAGCGGACTGGAAAGCGTTCATGGGCAAGGTCACCGGCTTCATGGAACACGAGCGCCTCGAGGAGCCGCACGAGGACAAGGAGAGCCGCAAGAAGCACTATCGCGAGTTCTACCTGCGCCTCTCGGACAAGGACGCCGCGGTCCAGGGGGCGCGCTGCATGGACTGCGGCATCCCGTTCTGCATGTCGGGCTGCCCGGTCAACAACATCATTCCCGACTGGAACGATCTCGTGTACCGCCAGGACTGGAGAGCGGCGATCGAGACGCTGCACTCGACCAACAACTTTCCCGAGTTCACCGGGCGCATCTGCCCCGCGCCCTGCGAAGAAGCGTGCGTGCTGCGCATCAACGAGGACCCGGTCGGCATCAAGTCGATCGAGCACGCGATCATCGACAAGGCGTGGGAAGAAGGCTGGGTGCGGCCGCAGCCCGCCGCGCACCGCACCGGCCGCAAGGTCGCGGTCGTCGGCTCCGGCGGCGCCGGCCTTGCCTGCGCGCAGCAGCTCGCGCGCGCTGGCCACGACGTCACCGTGTTCGAGAAGAGCGACCGCATCGGCGGCCTGCTGCGCTACGGCATTCCGGACTTCAAGCTCGAGAAGGCGGTGATCGATCGGCGGCTCGGGCAGATGCGCGCCGAAGGGGTGCGGTTTCGCACCAGCACCCTGGTCGGCAAGCAGCGTCCCGGCAAGGGCATCGTGAACGACGCCCGCGAGAGCATTTCCCCGGATCAACTGAAGAATGAGTACGACGCGGTAGTCCTCGCCGGCGGCGCCGAGCAGCCGCGCGAGCTGCCGATTCCCGGCCGCGAGCTCGACGGCGTGCACTTCGCGATGGAATTCCTGCCGCTGCAGAACAAGCGGGTCGCCGGCGACAACGAGGTGCGCGAGCTGAGCGCCGCCGGCAAGCACGTGGTGGTGATCGGCGGCGGCGATACCGGCTCCGACTGCATCGGCACCTCCAACCGGCAGCAGGCGAAGTCGGTAACCAACTTCGAACTGTTCCCGATGCCGAAGGACATGGAACGGAATGAAGCGTGGCCATACTGGCCGATCCGTCTGCGCACCTCCTCCTCGCACGAGGAAGGCGTCGAGCGGGACTGGTCAGTCGGGACGAAAGAATTCATCGGCAAGAACGGAAAGGTCGTGGCGCTCAAGGCCGTGCGCCTCGCCTGGAAGGACGAGAAAGCGAGCGAGATCCCCGGCAGCGAGTTCGAGATCCCGGCCGAACTCGTGCTGCTCGCCATGGGCTTCGTTTCTCCCGTGCAATCGCTGCTCGAGGAGCTCGGCGTCGCCAGGGACGCGCGCGGCAACGCCAAGGCGGGCACCGACGGACCCGGCTGCTACGCGACCAGCGTGCCCAAGGTGTTCGCCGCCGGCGACATGCGCCGCGGCCAGTCGCTCGTCGTTTGGGCGATCCGCGAAGGCCGCCAGTGCGCCCGCGCGGTGGATGAATTCCTCATGGGGTTTTCAGAACTTCCACGCTAGGGGTTAGACCCCAGCGCGAGGGCGGCGAACGAGGCGAGCCAGTGCTCGCCGACGTAGTCCCCGCCGACCACATGAGGCAGCGCCGCCGCCAGATGGCGCTGCGCCGCCTCCGCGTACCCCAGCTTCAGCAGGCACCACGCTCGCGACAACGCGAGCCCGTCGAGATGGCTCTGTTTGGGATCGGCGCGATCGGCGACCGCGGGGGGTTCGAGCTTGTCCGCCCCTGAAGGGAGAAACGCCTTCAGCCAGGCGCGAAATTTCTCGGGCGCCATCACCTCTTGCATGAGCGCCGCTTCGATCAGCGCCGGCGACAAGAAATCGTCGAGCGAAGGCTCGTAGGCGAGCGGCGCGTCGCGGTCGGCCTGGTACCAGCGCACGGCTGCAGTCTTGGTTTCATTCTCTAACTTCGGGTCTTTCGCTATACGGGCGTAATCGAGCGCGAGCAGACAGGCGAACGCGGTGTTGCCGTGGCCGCCGGCGCGGATCGGGTAGGGCGCGCCGCTCACGAAACGCGCCATGCGCCGCGCGAGCTCGGTGGCGAGCGGCTGCAGCGCGCCCGACCATCTTTCGTTTCCGAGCCTGAGGAGCTCGGCCTGCAGCTCGAGCAGCCAGGCCCAGCCGTACGGCCGCTCGAAGGTCCTGCCCGCTGCGCTGTTGAAGTAGGCGAGCTCGGCGCCGAGCGCTTCGTGCGTGAAATGTCGGTCCAGCAGCGGCGCGATCTTCGCGCCCTGCTCCGGGTAGAGCCGCAACACCCGTGCGAGAAGCCAGTGCATGTGCACCGCGGAATGCCAGTCGTAGCTGCCGTAGAAGGCGGGGTGCAGCTTGCGGGGCGCGAGCTCCTCGCCGGCCCGGGTCAGCAGGTGCAGGACGTGGCGCGGGTACTCGCGCACGACGTTCGCGAGCGCAACGCGAGCAAACAGGGCGGCAAGTTCGCCGGTCAGCAAGCGGCGGCTTACTCGCTTGCCGGCGCGATGCGGTACTCGAGGACCCCCGGGGTGCCGTTCAGGGTTTCGGACAGCCGGCGCAGGTTGCTCGTATGGAGCGTGCGCAGCACCATCCGGTACTCGAATTGCCCGAGCTCGCCGCGCAGCCGGTAGCTGAGGTTGTGCAAATCCAGGCCGTGCTCGGACACGAGCGCGCGCAGCGCCGGCTCCGACATCGTGGCGTCGCGCGCGAAGCGCACGATGAAGACGGCGTACGACTCGGTCGGCAGGCGGGCCTCGATCCAGCGGAACGCCGACAGCGTGCCGAGCGCGAGCGCGGTGCCGAGAAACGCGGCGAAATAGAAGCCGATGCCGGTGAGGATGCCGATCGCGGCCGTGACCCAGATCGACGCAGCCGTGGTCAGCCCGCGCACGCTGAACCCCTCCTTGATGATCGCCCCGGCGCCGACGAAGCCGATACCGGTCATGATGCCCTGCGCTATGCGCGTCGGATCGAGGATCACGCGCCCGGCGGACTCGCGCGGGAACCAGTGGCTCTCGTACACCGTGACGAGCATGAGCAGGCTCGAGGCGAGGCAAACCAGCGCATGCGTGCGAAATCCGGCGGGACGGCCGCGATGGCTGCGCTCGAGGCCGATCACCCCACCCGCGGCGAGCGCCGCTACCAGGCGGAACACGATCTCGAAGTATTCCTGGGCCATGGTCCGAGTGTAGGCGAAACGGCTAGAATCGGCACGGAATCAGCCAGATGGCGCTCGAAATCCTCGTTCTCGCGGCAGGCCTGGGAAAGCGCATGCGCTCGAGCCTTCCCAAGGTGCTGCACCCGCTTGCCGGCCGGCCGCTGCTCGCGCACGTGCTCGACACCGCGCGCGAGCTCGCGCCGCGCAAGACCATCGTGGTCCATGGGCACGGCGCCGAGCAGGTCAAAGAAGCATTTCCTGAAAAGCACATCGAGTGGGTATTGCAGGCCGAGCAGCTCGGGACGGCGCATGCGGTGATGCAGGCGATGCCGCGCGTGAGCGCGGATGCCGACGTGCTGCTCCTCTACGGCGATGTGCCGCTCGTACGCGCCGCGACGCTCAAGCGTCTGCTGGACGCGGCGCGCGAAGGACTCGCGGTTCTCACCGCGGATCTCGAAAACCCCGCTGCGTATGGCCGCGTCGTGCGCGACGGCTCGGGGCAGGTGAAGCGCATAGTCGAGCAGCGCGACGCTTCGGAAGCCGAGCGCGCGATCCGCGAGATCAACGCCGGCTTCTATGCGCTGAGCGCCAGGCGCCTGTCGGGCTGGCTGAAGAAGATCGACAACCGCAACGCGCAGAAGGAGTATTACCTCACCGACCTGGTCGGGCTCGCCGTGGCGGAGGGCACGCCGGTGGTCGCCGTGAAGGCCGCGGACGCCTGGGAGGCGGCAGGCGTCAATTCCAAGGGCGAGCTCGCCGCGCTTGAGCGGCAATACCAGAAGCTCGCCGCGGAAAGACTGCTCGAAGCGGGCGTCACGCTCGCCGACCCGGCGCGCATCGACGTGCGCGGCGCGCTCGACTGCGGCCGCGACGTAGCGATCGACGTAAACTGCGTGTTCGAGGGCCGGGTGGCGCTCGGCGACGGCGTGCGCATCGGTCCGAATTGCGTACTCAGAAACGTCACGGTGGCGGCGGGCAGCGAGATCCTCCCGTTCTGCCACCTCGAAGACTCGAGCATCGGCGAGCGCTGCCGGCTGGGCCCGTATGCAAGGTTGCGGCCGGGGACGAGCCTTGCCGAGGAAGTGCATATCGGTAACTTCGTCGAGGTGAAAGCAAGCCGCGTGGGCGCCGGATCCAAGGCGAACCACCTGTCCTATCTCGGCGACAGCGAGATCGGCGAGCGCGTCAATGTCGGCGCCGGCACCATTACCTGCAACTACGACGGCGCGACGAAGCATCGCACGGTGATCGAGGACGACTGCTTCATCGGCTCGGACGCGACCCTGGTCGCCCCGGTGCGCATCGCGCGCGGGTCGTACATCGGCGCCGGCTCGACCATCAACAAGAACACCCCCGCGGGGCAGCTCACCGTCGCGCGCGCCCGCCAGCTGTCCATACCGGGCTGGAAACCGCCCACGAAGAAGGCCTGACCCATGTGCGGAATCGTCGGCGCCGCCGCGCGGCGTGATATCGTCCCGGTCCTGATCGAAGGCCTGCGCCGCCTCGAGTACCGCGGCTACGACTCGTGCGGGCTCGCGCTGGTGGATAAAAAGAGCCTGGATCTGGTGAGAACCGTCTCGCGCGTCGAGGATCTCGCGTCGAAAACAAAAGGCACGCACGGCGTAACCGGCATCGCCCACACCCGCTGGGCCACTCATGGCGCGCCGGCCACGGAAAACGCACATCCGCTCGTCTCGCGCGGCGAGATCGCGGTGGTGCATAACGGCATCATCGAGAACCACGAGGAGCTGCGCGCCGAGCTGCAGGCGAAGGGCTACCGCTTCGAAAGCCAGACCGACACCGAGGTCATTGCCCATCTGGTGCACAGCCTGCACCAGGACGACCTGCTCGACGCTGTGCGCCGCGCCGCCGCGCGACTGAAGGGCGCCTACGCCATTGCGGTGGTCTCGAAGAAGGATCCGGGCACCGTCGTGGGCGCGCGGGCCGGAAGCCCGCTGGTCGTCGGCGTCGGTGCAGGCGAGAACTTCATCGCTTCCGATGCGCTCGCCCTTGCCGGGACCACCGACCGCATCGCCTACCTCGAGGAAGGCGACGTGGTCGCAATCGACGAAGGCGGGTGGCGGGTACAGGATTTTCAGGGAAATGCCATTTCCCGCGAGGTGCGCACGGTGAAGGCGAGCGGCGTCGCCGCGGAGCTGGGGCCGTACCGCCATTTCATGCAGAAGGAGATCTTCGAGCAGCCGCGCGCGGTCGCCGATACCCTCGAGAGCGTCGGCTCGATCACGCCGGAATTGTTCGGGCCGCAGGCCGCAACGACCCTGCAGGACAGGAGCTCCGTGCTGGTGCTCGCCTGCGGCACGAGCTACTACGCCGGCCTGGTGGCGCGGCAGTGGATCGAGCAGTTAGCCGGGATCCCGTGCAACGTCGAGATCGCGAGCGAGTACCGCTATCGCTCGAGCGTGCCGGACCCGAAAGCGCTGGTGGTGGTGATCTCGCAGTCCGGGGAGACCGCCGACACGCTCTCCGCGCTCAAGCACGCGCAGTCGCTCGGCCAGCAAGGCACGCTCGCCATCTGCAACGTCGCCTCGAGCGCGCTCATGCGCATGACGCGGCTGCAGTTCCTCACGCATGCGGGGGTGGAGATCGGCGTCGCCTCGACCAAGGCGTTCACCACCCAGCTGACCGCGCTCTTTCTTCTCGCGTTGACGCTGGCGAAGCTGCGGGGTCGGTTGACCGACGAGCAAAAGCATATCAAGGCGCTGCGTCACCTGCCGACCGCCCTCGGCGCGGTGCTCGCCCTCGAGCCGCAGATCATCGCGTGGGCCGAGCGCTTCGCAAAAAAGGAGCACGCGCTGTTCCTCGGCCGCGGGCTGCACTACCCGATCGCGCTCGAGGGCGCGCTCAAGCTGAAGGAAATCTCCTATATCCATGCCGAGGCCTACCCGGCGGGCGAGCTCAAGCACGGGCCGCTCGCCCTGGTGACCGGCGAGATGCCGGTGGTGACGGTGGCGCCGAACGACGCGCTGCTGGAAAAGCTCAAGTCCAACATGCAGGAAGTGCGCGCCCGCGCCGGCGAGCTCTACGTGTTTGCCGACGCCGATACCCGCATCGCCTCGTCCGCCGGCGTGAACGTCATCAGGCTGCCGGAGCACTATGGCCTCCTGTCGCCCATCCTTCACGTCGTGCCGCTGCAGCTGCTCGCCTATCACACTGCGCTGGCGCGCGGGACCGACGTCGACAAGCCGAGAAACTTGGCGAAATCGGTCACGGTGGAATAACCTTGAGTTCCAGAGGAGGGTTCAGATGAACTTGAAGAAGCTCGCCGCCGCCATGGCGGCCGCAGTGCTGTGCGCCCCGCAGGCCCAGGCCCAGACCGAGATCCAGTGGTGGCACTCGATGGGCGGCGCGCTCGGCGAGGCGCTGAACGGGCTCGCCAACCAGTTCAACCAGAGCCAGAAGGAGTACAAGGTCGTCACGACCTTCAAAGGCACCTACCCCGAGTCGATGACGGCGGCGATCGCCGCCTTCCGCGCCGGCAGCGCGCCCCACATCCTCCAGGTGTTCGAGGTCGGCACCGCGACCATGATGGCGGCCAAGGGCGCCATCGTGCCGGTGGCCACGGTGATGTCCGACGCGAAAGAGCCGTTCGACCCGAAGGCCTACCTGCCGACGGTGACGGGCTACTACTCCGACGTGAAGGGCAACATGCTGTCGTTCCCCTTCAACAGCTCGACGGTGATGTTCTACATCAATCATGACGCCTTCAAGAAGGCGGGCCTGGAGCCCAAGGCGCCCAAGACCTGGAAGGAGCTGGTCGCCGCAGCCGAGAAGCTGAAGGCCGCGGGGCAGCAGTGCGTGTACACCACCAGCTGGCCCTCGTGGATGCACATCGAGAACTTCAGCGCCTGGCACAACGTGCCGATCGGCACCAAGCAGAACGGCATGGCCGGCTTCGACGCGCAGTTCAGCATCAACTCGCCGCTGCACGTGCGCCATGTCGCGATGCTGAGCGACATGTCCAAGAAGGGACTCTTTACCTACGCCGGCCGCACCAACCAGGGCGACGCCAAGTTCTCGAGCGGCGAGTGCGCCATGTTCAGCGGCAGCGCCGGCGCGCAGGCCGGGATCAAGAAGGCCGCCAAGTTCGACTGGTCGATCAACTTCATTCCCTACCACGACGACGTGAAGGGGGCGCCGCAGAACTCGATCATCGGCGGAGCCTCGCTCTGGGTGATGGGCGGCAAGAAGCCGGCGGAGTACAAGGGCGTGGCGAAGTTCATGGCCTTCCTGTCCAAGCCCGAGATCCAGATGCAATGGCACACCAGCACCGGCTACGTGCCGATCACCCAGGCGTCCTACGACCTGACGCGCAAGTCCGGCTTCTACGACAAGAACCCGGGCGCCGACATGCCGGTGAAGCAGCTCACCAACAAGGCGCCGACGGCGAACTCGAAGGGCCTTCGCTTCGGCAACTTCGTGCAGGGGCGCACGGTGATCGAGGAGGAGCTGGAAGCCGCGTTCTCGGGCAAGAAGGACGCCAAGACGGCGCTCGACGACGCGGTGAAGCGCGGCAATGACATCCTGCGCCAATTCGAGGCCGCGAATAAGTAATTCGAAGTAGGCAGTGCCTTGGAAAAGCGCGTCGTCTTCCGGTCTGCGTGGCTGCCGTACGCTTTGGTGGCCCCGCAGATCGCGATCACGATCGTGTTCTTCTTCTGGCCGGCGGCGCAGGCGGTCTGGTACTCGTTCCAGCTGCAAGACGCCTTCGGCCTGAAGACGCAGTTCGTCGGGCTGCAGAACTTCGCCGCCCTGTTCAAGGACGGCAATTACCTCGAGTCGTTCAAGACCACCGCGCTGTTCAGCGCCCTGGTGGCGTTCTTCGGTATCGCGATCTCGCTGCTGCTGGCGACGATGGCGGACCGCGTGCTGCGCGGAGCGATGGCCTACAAGACGCTGCTGATCTGGCCCTACGCGGTGGCGCCGGCGGTCGCCGGCGTACTGTGGGCGTTCCTGTTCGCGCCCTCCATCGGCATCGTGACCTACGTGCTGAGGGGCTTCGGCGTCGACTGGAACTGGATCATCGACGCCGACCAGGCGATGCTGCTCGTGGTCATCGCTTCGGTTTGGAAGCAGATCAGCTACAACTTCCTCTTCTTCCTCGCCGGCCTGCAGTCCATCCCGCGCTCGCTGATCGAGGCGGCGGCGATTGACGGCGCGAGCCCGTTCCGGCGCTTCTGGACCATCGTCTTTCCGCTGCTCTCGCCGACCACCTTCTTCCTGCTGGTGGTGAACATCGTCTACGCCTTCTTCGAGACCTTCGGCGTGATCGACGCCACCACGCAGGGCGGCCCCGGGCAGGCGACGCAGATCCTCGTCTACAAGGTCTACCACGACGGGGTGAAGGCGGCGGACCTGGGCGGCTCCTCGGCGCAGTCGGTGATCTTGATGTTCATCGTCATCGCGCTCACCGTGGCCCAGTTCCGCTTCATCGAGCGCAAGGTCCAGTACTGATGGTCGAGAACCGACCCTTCGTCACCTTCCTGTCGCACGCCGTGCTCATCCTCGGCGTGCTGATCGTGGCATTCCCTCTCTATGTCACCTTCATCGCCTCGACGCACACACTGGAGGCGATCGTACAGGTGCCGATGCCCCTGCTGCCCGGTGACCAGCTGATCGAGAACTACAGGCAGGTGCTCACGGCGGGCACGACGACCGGATCCAGGGCGTCGGTCGCCAGCATGCTGATCAACAGCACCGTGATGGCGCTCGCGATCCCGCTCGGCAAGATCGCGATCTCCGTCATTTCCGCGTTCGCCATCGTCTATTTCCGCTTTCCGGCGCGCATGTTCTTCTTCTGGATGATCTTCGTCACGCTGATGCTGCCGGTCGAGGTGCGCATCATCCCGACCTTCAAGGTGATCGCCGACCTCGGCATGCTCAACACCTACGCCGGGCTCACCGTGCCGCTGATCGCCTCGGCCACCGCGACGTTCCTGTTCCGCCAGTTCTTCATGACCGTGCCCGACGAGCTGGCCGAAGCCGCGCGCGTGGACGGCGCGGGGCCGATGCGCTTCTTCTGGGACGTGCTGCTGCCGCTGTCGAAGACCACCATGGCGGCGTTGTTCGTGATCCAGTTTATCTATGGCTGGAACCAGTACCTCTGGCCGCTGCTCATCACCACCGACGAGTCCATGTACACCACGGTGATCGGCATCAAGCGCATGATCGTGGGCAGCGATGCGGCCAACGAGTGGAACCTGATCATGGCGACCGCCATCCTGGCGATGCTGCCGCCTGCGCTGGTGGTGATGCTGATGCAGAGATGGTTCGTGAAAGGCCTCGTGGAGACCGAGAAATAATGGCCGGGGTATCGCTTAGGGACGTGCGCAAGAGCTACACGCCGGAACTGCAGGTGATCCACGGCGTGTCGATGGAGATCAAGGATGGTGAGTTCATCGTCATTCTCGGCCCTTCGGGCTGCGGCAAGTCGACGCTGCTGCGCATGGTGGCGGGTCTGGAGACGATCACCGCGGGCGAGATCGCGATCGGCGATCGCGTGGTCAACAACCTCGAGCCGAAGGACCGCGACATCGCCATGGTGTTCCAGAACTACGCGCTCTATCCGCACATGAGCGTGTACGACAACATGGCCTACGGCCTGCGCATCCGTGGCCTGTCCAAGTCAGAGATCGATGCCCGGGTGCAGAAGGCGGCGGCGATCCTCGAGCTCGCCAGGTTCCTCGACCGCAAGCCGCGCGCGCTTTCCGGCGGGCAGCGCCAGCGCGTCGCAATGGGTCGCGCGATCGTGCGCGAGCCGGCGGTGTTCCTGTTCGACGAGCCGCTGTCCAACCTCGACGCCAAGCTGCGCGTGCAGATGCGCGCCGAGCTGCAGTCGCTGCACCAGCGCCTCAGGACCACGAGCCTTTTCGTCACCCACGACCAGATCGAGGCCATGACCCTCGCGCAGCGCATGATCGTCATGAACGCCGGCCGGGCGGAGCAGATCGGCAAGCCGCTCGAGGTGTACGCGAAGCCTGCCACTACGTTCGTGGCGAGCTTTATAGGCTCCCCGCCGATGAACCTGATCCCGCAGGAGCGCGCCGGCCGCAAGGTGCTTTTCGGCATCCGTCCCGAGCACCTCGATCCCTGCGCCGAGGCGGACGCGATGCTGGTGGTCGAGATCGATCTCATCGAGCCGCTCGGCGCCGACACGCTCGTGTATGGGCACCTTGGCGGCGGCGATGGCACGCGCGTTGCTGCACGCCTGCACTCCTCGGTGGAGGCGCGCGCCGGCAAATTGCCGTTGCGCTACCTGCCCGCGCACGCGCACTATTTCGATGCGGAGACTGGCCTCCGCATCTAGTTTGCTAAAGACGACCCCTTTTCACGAGCGCACCGCCGCGCTCTGCGCCAGCCATGCCTGGCGGCGCTGGGCCGGCTATATCGTCGCGAGCTCCTACGAGCTGTCGCACGAGCGCGAGTACCACGCGATCCGCGGCTCGGCGGCCCTGTTCGACGTCTCGCCGCTTTACAAGTATCTCGTCCGGGGCAAAGACGCGGCGCGACTGCTCGATCACGTAGTGACCAGAAATATTCAGGAACTGAAAATCGGCCAGGTCGCCTACACGCCGTGGTGCGACGCGGCCGGCAAGGTGCTCGACGACGGGACGGTAGCGCGGCTCGACGAGACCACTTTCCGCATGACCGCTGCCGAGCCCAACCTGCGCTGGCTGCACGACAACGCAGTGGGCCTCGACGTCGCGATCGAGGATGTCTCGGAGTCCATCGCTGCGCTTTCGCTCCAGGGTCCCGCATCGCGGGCGATCCTTGGCGACCCCCAGCTGAAGTACTTCCGCCTCACGCAGGGGAGCATTGGCGGTATTCCAGTGACGATTTCGCGCACCGGCTATACGGGCGATCTCGGCTTCGAAATCTGGCTAGTAAAAGATAGAGCCCTCCCCGTCTGGGATGCGCTGATCGAGGCGGGCACTCCGCACAGCATCGTGCCCGCGGGCATGCTCGCGCTCGACGTAGCGCGGATCGAGGCGGGACTGATGCTGATCGACGTCGATTACGTGCCGGCGCGCAAGGCGCTGATCGAAAGCCAGACCTCGAGCCCGTACGAGCTCGACCTCGGCTGGACGGTCAATCTGAAGAAGGAGCGCTTCGTCGGGCGGGAGGCGCTCGCTGCCGAGGCGAGCCGCGGGCCGCAGTGGCAGTTCGTCGGCATCGAGATCGAGTGGCAATCGCTCGAGCGCCTGTATGCCGAGGTTGGACTCGCCACCCGCCTGCCGGCGACTGCCTGGCGCACCAGCGTGCCGATCTATGCCGGCAACGAGCAAGCGGGCTACGCCACGAGCGGCGGCTGGTCGCCGCTGCTGAAGAAGTACATCGCGCTCGCGCACCTGCGCTCTTCCTGGACCGCGCCGGGCACGAAGCTCGAGATCGAGATCACCGTCGAGCATCGCCGCAGGCGCGCCGCTGCTCGCGTCGTGAAGAAGCCGTTCTTCGATCCGGAGCGCAAGCGTGCGTAACTATGATGTGATCGTCATCGGCGGCGGGCATAACGGCCTCGTATGCGCGGCGTACCTCGCCCGCGCAGGCCGCAAAGTGCTCGTCCTCGAGCGGCGCGAGCGCGTGGGCGGCGCGGCGGTGACGGAGGAGGTGTTCCCGGGTTTCCGCTTCTCAGTGTTCTCATACGTGGTGAGCCTGCTGCGTCCGGAGATCATCCGCGACCTGGAGTTGCCGCGCCACGGCCTGCATATCCTGCCCCTCGAGAGCACGCTGACCCCGCTCGAGAACAACGGCTACCTCGCGCAGTGGAACGACCACGACCAGAACCGGCGCGAGCTCGCGCGCCATTCGCTGCGCGACGCCGAGGCCTACGACGAGTTCGGGCTGATGCTGCACCAGATGGCGCGCGCGGTGAAGCCGCTGCTCGCCATGGCTCCGCCGGATCCGACGTCGCTTTCGCTGCGCGAGCTGTTCGGCATGAAACGGCTGGCCGAGCATTTCCAGGGCCTGGGGGCAAAGCGCTTCAACACCCTGACCAAGCTCCTCACCATGAGCTCGGCGGATTTCCTCGACGAGTGGTTCGAGACCGAGGCCCTCAAGGCGACCAAGTCGGCGAGCGGGATCATCGGCACGCTGCTCGGCCCGCGCTCGCCCGGCACCGCGTATGTGCTGCTGCACCACTACATGGGCGAGCTGGACGGCGTATTCCGCGCCTGGGGCTTCGCCAAAGGCGGCAACGGCGCGGTGAGCGCGGCGATCGCATCGGCCGCGCAAGCGGCGGGCGCCGAGATCCGGTGCAGTGCCGCTGTGGAAAGCGTCCTCATTTCCCACGGAAGGGCGAAAGGCGTGGTCCTGGAGGGCGGGGAAGAGATCCGGGCGAAGCTCGTGGTCTCGGGCGCCGACCCGCGGCGCACGTTCCTCCAGCTCGTCGGCGAGAAGCATCTGCCCGAGGCCTTCGTCGAGTCGATCCGGCGCTTTCGCTTCCGCGGCGCGTCGGCCAAGGTGAACCTGGCGCTCGGCGAGGCTCCGGATTTCACCTGCCTGCCCGGCCGCGGCGCGCATCTGCGCGGCGCGATCTCGATCAGCCCGAGCGTCGCCTACCTGGAGCGCGCCTACGACGAGGCGAAATATGGCGAAGTCTCGCGCCGGCCGTACATGGACATCGTGATTCCCTCGATGCTCGATCCGTCGATGGCGCCGCCGGGGAAGCACGTGATGTCGATCTTCGTGCAGTACGCGCCCTACCACGTGAACGGCGGCTGGACCGATGCGCGCCGCGAGGCGCTGGGCGACACGGTGGTCGACACGCTTTCGCAGTACGCCCCGAACCTGAAGCCGGCGATCCTGCACCGGCAGGTGATCACGCCGGCCGATATCGAGCGCATCGTCGGGCTCACCGAAGGCAATATCTTCCAGGGCGAGCTCTCGCTGCAGCAGATGTTTTTCCTGCGGCCGGTGCCGGCATGGGCGAAGTACCGCACGCCGCTCGCCGGCCTGTACCAGTGCGGGGCCGGCACCCATCCGGGCGGCGGCGTGATGGGCGCGTCTGGCCGCAACGCCGCGCTGCAGATCCTGGGGACTGCATGAACAAAGTGATCGTTATCGGCGGCGGCACCGACGCGCTGGTGGCGGCGCAGATGCTGGCGCGCGCGGGCCGCGAAGTGATCACGATCGAGGGCGCAAGCGCACCGCCGGACGAGGGATGGGTGCCGAGGAAAGTTCTGCGCGAGCTGCGCATCGAAGGCCTGAAGCTCGCGTGGCCGGACCCCTGGCTCACGGTTCCCCTGCCGGGGGGCGGGCGACTGGAACTGTGGCGCGACCTGGCGCGCACCGTGGAGGCGATCCGGCGCGTCAGCCCGCGCGACGCAGACCGCTGGCCGGAATTCTGCGATCGCATGGCGCGGCTCGCGCGCTTCCTGGAAGCCGTCTATGCGGCACCGCCGCCCGACCCGCTCAGCGCGGGCTTCGCGTTGCGCGCGCGGCGCCTCGGAAAGCGCGGGCTCGCCGACCTGCTGCGCATCCTGCCGATGCCGGTGGCGGAGCTGCTCGACGACTGGTTCGAAAGCGATGCGCTGAAGGGTGCGCTCGGCGCGGCCGGCGTCCTGCACCTCCTGCAGGGGCCGCGTTCCGGCGGCACGGCGTTCCGGCTGCTGCATTACCACCTCGGCAGCCCGCCCGGGGTTTTCCGCCCGCCGCGCTCGAACGTCATGGACCTGCTGCACAAGCTGCCCCGTGTCGAGTTGCAGCAGGCCGAGGTGCTGCGGATCACGGTGCGCGGCGGCGCGGTCGCCGGTGTGGTCCTGAAAGACGGCCGCGAGCTCGCGGCATCCACGGTCGTGAGCAGCGCCGATCCGCGCCGCAGCCTGCTCGAGCTGGTGGAGCCCGGCTGGCTCGATCCCGAGCTCGTGCGCGCGCTGCGCCACGTGCGCCGGCGCGGCGTGGCGGCGCGCCTGCGGCTCCAGCTCGACCGCTCGCCCGGATTCTCGGCGCTCGCGCTGGCGCCGTCGCTCGACTACCTGGAACGAGCGTACGACCACGCGAAGCACGGCCGCGTGTCGCGCGAGCCCTACCTCGAAGCGCGCTGCGATGCGCAGCAACGCATGGAAGTCCTCGTGCAATACGCGCCTTACGGAGTGGATTGTTCGAATCTCAAGGATGCTGTGCTGGCGCTGCTCTCGGAGCACTGGGGCGACGCGCAGCCGCAGCACTCGGAGTTCCTCGCCCCGCGGGAGCTGGAGCAGTTCGAAGGCTGGCCCGAGGGCCAGCCGCACCATGCCGAGCTGAGCCTCGACCAGGCGCTGTGGATGCGGCCCCTGCCCGAGCTCGCGCGCTACCGCACCCCGATCCAGGGCCTCTGGCTTTGCGGCCCGGCCATGCACCCGGGCGCGGGCATCGCCGGCGCCGCGGGCCTGCACTGCGCGCATGCGATCCTGGGCGGTTGAGCTTTGCCTTCTCCTGGGCGCCGCTTCTGCGATTGCGGCGGAGCGGCTGCCCGGCTACGCCGCCGATAGCTCGACGTTTACGGTTTCCGGGGTCTCTGCCGGCGGCTACATGGCGGTGCAGATCCATGTCGCGCATTCGAGCCGCGTGACCGGGATGGGAGCAGTTGCCGCCGGGCCCTACTATTGCGCGCAGGGCAGCCTGTGGACCGCGTTCAATCACTGCATGACGCCGGGCGCCTGGACCCCGCTTCCCGGAGCGCAGACGCTGAAAGCCCATGCCGATCGCTTCGCGCGCGACAAGCTCGTCGACCCGACGAGCAATCTCGCCAAGGCGCGCGTCTGGCTGTTCGCCGGGACGCGCGATCGCACCGTGGAGCCCGAAGTCGTGGCTGCGCTGGCGAGTTTCTACCTCCTCTTCAATGCGAAACCGGTTGTCGTCAAAGACAAGCCGGCCGGTCACGGGATGGTCACGGAGAACGCGGGAAACGCCTGCGGCGCGACCGAGCCGCCCTTCATCAACGATTGCGACTACGACGCCGCCGGAGAGCTGCTGCGTCATCTTCTCGGCAGCCTTTCGCCGCCCGCGGCCAAGGCAAGTGGGCGTCTTATCCAGTTCGACCAGAAAGCCTTCGCTGAAAATGATGCCCATGCGATCAGCATGGCGGACACGGGATACGCGTACGTCCCGCGCGTGTGCGACGCTCAGGCGTGCAGGGTGCACGTCGCGTTTCACGGCTGCCGGCAAGGCGCGGAGGCGGTCGGGGAGCGCTTCGTTCGCGACGCGGGCTATAACCGGTGGGCCGACACGAACCGCCTGATCGTGCTGTACCCGCAGGCGACCGCGCGGTACTGGTGGGTTTACAACCCGCGCGGCTGCTGGGACTGGTGGGGCTACACCGGCGCCGGCTATGCGACGAAGGAAGGCGCCCAGATTCGCGCGGTGCTCGGCATGGTGGATCGCTTGGCCGCGGCACGATAATAAAGAAAGGGCACGCGCAATGGCGTGCCCTCTCGGTTTGCGGCAGAGCGCTGAACGGCTCTTCGCTAACGCTCAATCATCGTCGTCATCGTCATCGCCGCCCTTTCCGGTGTCCTGGCCGAGCGCGATCTTCCTCGCCTTGCCGGTGAGCTCGATGATGTCCAGCCCCGCACCGTTGCGGTCGACCGCGAGGATGTAGCCGCGTTTGTCGACTTCGAGGTTGTTAGTCATGTAGCCGTCGGGCTCGGTGAAGGCGTTGCTTTCCGGCACATAAAATCCCACCTCGACCGGACCCTGCGGCTCGCGGATGTCCCACGCCCGCACGCCGCCGGTGAAGTAAGCAAGGAACGTCACTCTGCCGTAGAACGGATTGGCGAAGTTCTCCTCGCTCGAATGCACACCGTAGCGGGCGCCGCGCGTGCAATAGTTGCCGCGCTTGAATTTCTCGCCCGCGCGCGGATCCAGCCACATCGTCGACAGCACCATCGGCCCCTGCCACGGGTTCTGCTGAGCCTGGCGCGTCGGCGGCCCGGGAGTGTTGTTCTTCGAGTTCTCGATCGTCACGTCGACAACGAAGCTCCAGTGCGGCGCTTCCTGGCACCGGTCGGCGGTGGACTCCGAGGCGAGCAACACGATGTCGCGCGTCAGGAACTCGGTGAAGCCCTGTGTGGGCGGCCCCTGGTGATAACTCTTCGGCATCATGCCGAACACCGGGAAGCTGGTGTGGCCGCCCTGGTCGTTCGACATGTCGAGACGCGCGGTCTGTGGTGCGAGCAAGTCGGCCACCGTCGGCCGGTCCGGGTCGCCCGACCAGGTCCCGCCATGCGAAGGCGGCAGCAGCTTCTTGCGGTCGAGGATCTGGAGCACGCCGTTGTCGCCCACGCCCCAGGCGAGGTAGAGCCGGTTGCCGATGATGTCGTCCGGGCCTGCACTGCGCGCCAGCTTGCCGGCCGCGTTCGGGTGCTCGAAGGCGCTGATCGGACCGTGGAGCGTCGGCGGCAGCGGTCCGGTGCCGTCCGGCTCGGCGCCCGGCAGCCCGAAGGTGCGGATGTATTGCGGCGCCATGCTCGGGTTCTTCCAGTCCACGATCATCATCTGCTGCCCGACGCGCCACCTCTGGCCCGAGGATGCGGGCACGTCCCTGCTGCCGGGGAGGTAGGCGATGCCGGTCTTGCACTCCCACCAGTGCTTGTGGGTGTTGCGGAGGGCGCGTATCGAGCTGGCGAGCGTGGGCGCGGAGGGGTTCGTGACATCCCACACCTCGTAACCCGAGACGGCGGCGCCGCCACCCTGGACATTTCGCATCATGTAAACCGCATTGGAGGCGCCGCCCGCCGGCAGGTCGCGGCCGAGGCACATGCGGTTCGATTGCGTCTGGGCCGCGCCGTTGGCGGCCGCCGGGCCGGGAATGTGGAAGAGCTCCTTCGGCCTCGCCGGATCGGTGATGTCGACGATCATCGTTCCGTTCGGCTCTACCGCGCCCCCCTTCAGCGGATTGGGTTTGGGGATGTTGCTGTCGGGGCTGATGCTGCTCGGGCCGGCACTGCTATGCGTGCCGATGAACGCAATCACCCTTCCGTCCGGGTACACGATGAAGTTCGGATGGTAAGCGGCCCGGCCCTGCAGGTTCGCGTGGCCGACTCGCCTCATGCTCTTCTGCTCGCCGCTCTGGCTGATGCCGCGCCGGTCGTCGGCGAACCCCGGTGCTGCGCTAAGCGCTAGAACGGCGGCCGCGACGGCGCTCAAGGCGACCCCGGTGCGGGTGCTGCAAGACTTCGACATTGCTCCTCCTCTTGATCGGGAACGACGAAATTTTGATTCTTGGTTCAGGAATGGATGCAGAAAGCGGCGCCACGCTTACGCGAACGCCGTGTGGCCTGCCTCCGCCCTGCATGTCTTCTAGCACCGTGGGATTCGCACCACAAATTGAACTCGTTCATGAATTCATGAGCTCCCGCCATCAATCGAGAAAGGCGGTCGGCCAGCTCTGGCCGTGGCGTACAACAGAGTCGCGCTTGCCGAACATGCGGTTGCGACCAAAGACGCAGCGCAGATGCGCGCGGTGATCGGCATGGTGGAGTGCTTGGCCGCGGCAAGAAAATGAAAAAAGGGCACGCGCAACGGCGTGCCCTATTAGTTTCCGGCAGAGCGTTAAGCGCTCGCCGTTCGCCTCAGCGTATTTCAGTCATCGTCGTCATCATCATGCTTGTCTTTCTCCCTCCCGGTCGCGGTGACGATCACATTCGACTCGTCCGCATTCCAGGTGACCTTGCCCCTGAATCCGGGATTGGATCGCAGCGCCCAGAGCCCTCCGGCGCCCTGGTCCGACGAGCTGCCGAAGACAGTCCCGTCTTCCATCACGAACACGTCATCGGCATGCCCGGTGCCACGCGTGGACTGGCTCCTGACGGGCGGCACATACCAGGCGACGGCCTTCGGGTAGTGGACATCGGAGAAGTCGACGCCCCAGAAGCCGCCTTCTTCCCAGGCGCTGTGGACGACGTCGCCGCGGATATACCGCTCGACATCGTGGGTTCCCATCCGGTTTCCGAGCCGATCCTTCGGGCAGTTCGCGTTCATGTTCAGAGGAGTCCTGAACCCCGAAATCTCCCTCGGGCGGGCCTCGTTGCGCAAATCGATGAAGTGCATATAGCCGAAAGGACACTGGCCGAGCTCGTCGGGAACGACGATGGTCTTGACCCGGCGGCCGCGCTTGGGATTTACGAGGCCCACGCTATGCGTCTGGCCCGGCAACGGAGGCATGGGGATGGTGGCGGTGGTCGGAGGATTCGGGACCACAGGATCGAACGTCGGGCGGTTCATCTGATCGGCCCAGTTGACCTCGCCGACCCTCTCCGGGTTGCGCATATCGGTGATATCCAGGATGACGATACCCTTGTCGCGCACCGCCAAATAGCAGCGGTCATGCCAGACGGTCATGTCATGGATCATGACTACGGGTGCCGGCAGGCCGAGCTGGGGCGCAGGTGCCGGGCCGGCCGCTGGGTTTTCAGCCGACCACCAGGTCCGCATTGCCACTTCTTCGGGGGTCTGTCCCATTCCCGGATACCACCACCGCGCTACGTGCCTCGGGTTTCTGGGGTCTGTGACGTCAACAATCTCGAGGATTTCAGCGATGAATCCGTTCGGCCTGAATGCGGCAAATGCGAATCTGCCGCGGGAATCCTCGTGAAGCCACAAGCCGTGGAACGGCGCAGCCATGGTTGAATGTATGTCGGCAGGCTGGTAGGAGGCCAATCTGACAGGCGCGCTCGGATCGCGGACATCCCAGGTTTCAAGAGACCTGCTTCGCTTCACGACCAGAATGTCGCCGCCCTTGATCTCGATGTACTGCGTGTTGTCGGTGGTGAACGGTGCCACCAAAGGCGAATGTGGCGTAGGCAGGTGCGGCTGCCGCCAGACCACGCGCATCCTCCTCGGATTGGTGACATCGACGATGGTCCACCCCATTCCGCCGTTGCCGCAGTAGGCAAATCTGCCCCGGCGTGTATCGATGACGCGAAACTCGTAGGTCTGATCCCAGCCCGGGGAGCGCGGTTGACCGGGGAGCCTCATGTCGTTGAAGCCGAGGATCTCATAACCCCCTATATCGCCGTAGGTCGGCTGCATCAGCGGAAGACCGTCGTCGTGGAAAGCCCAACTGGCGCGCCCGGTCATGCCTAGACCGGCGCCCACGCCTGCGGCTTGCAGGAACCTCCTTCGATTCATACTCATCATCTCCTCCTTGAAGAGCCTTGATTAGCTGCGCGCGATTTGATCATTGCTTCCTCCTCTGCTGATGTCGGGCCGGTCAATTGCCGTCCATGAACAACGTCGCAAGGGAACGCAGGAAGTGCTTGACTGGCTTTCTTTGTCTCAACACTAGCGCTCTTACCGGACCTATTCCAAACGGTCATCTATTCATTACTGTTCGCGATGAATTTCTTTGCACGATGCTGCGCGGCGGCGCGAATAGCGCTGTGCGAATGGCTCGGATAGTTCGTTTTCCGGATACCTCCCGCGTTGCAACGGATATGTGATATTTAGCCATTACGAGGCGGCAGCCTAGAACGTTCTTGCTGTCGGGGGGCACGGCGTGATTCGGATGCGTTTGCTTCTGGTGGCGATACTCACGCTGGCGGTACCAATGCAGGTCGTGGCCGCAATCTCCACAGAGCTTTGCCTGACCTTCGCAGGTCACGAAGCGGGCACTACGCCGGCGCACGATCATGGCGCGAGTCCAGCCGGTAAGGCGGCCGCAGGGCACGACCACGCCGCGCACGACCATACGGATCACGACGCTTCCGGCGCGACTCATTGCGGGCCATGCACGGCTTGTTGCGCCACCGCGTCCATTGCTGCAAGCCCCAAGACTTCCATCCCCGATGCTCCCCAGGGCGGCATCATCTCGCCGTTGCTCCCTTCGCCCGGTAGCGGGCTGACGTACGAGTTCGACCGACCTCCTCAAGCTCTCTGACGTGTGAGGCTGCGGCGCTGGACCAGCGCCGTCCTGCGCGCCCGCGCGCGCGTGTCCACATGGGGGAGCTATGCAGATTCAATCATCGGCGGTACTGGCCGCTAAGGAGCGCTTGGCGTTCGTCCGCGCGGCGGTATCCGGCATCGAGGTCATGGCGGCTTACCAGTCCAGTCGGCGCTGGCACGTGTTCCACGAGCGCTATGCTTTCGGCGTGTGTCGCAAGGCTGCCGCGGGCGTGCGCTACCGCGGCGTAGAGGAACGGATACACGACGGCGATGTAGTGGTGCGCGAGCCTGGCGAGACGCTCTGCAATACCTTCGTCGCCAAGCCCGCAGAATTCAAAATGCTGTTTGTCGACCCTTCGTTGGTCGCGAATGCCGCGCGCGAGCTCGGCCATTCTGGAACCTTCCACTTTGCGCCGTTTGCGATCAGGAACGATCCAGACTTGTTTCGCAAGCTCTACCGGCTGTGCGCTTCGATCGAAGCAAGGCGCAGCGCGCTTGAGCAGGAATCCTTGTTCGCCGCCACGCTGGTCGCGCTCGCGCGGCATGCGGAGCGGAACACCGGGGCGCCGGAGCTGAAGAATGGCAAGCGGGCAGTCGAGCGCGCGAAAGCCTACCTGAGGGAGCGGTTCAACGAATCGGTAAGTCTCAAAGAACTGGCCGCGGCATGCAGGCTTAGCCGCTTCCATTTGGTGCATGCGTTCACCAGCGAGGCGGGCCTGTCGCCGCATGCCTATCAAGTCCACGTGCGGGTCGAGCGGGCGCGCAGCCTTCTGCAGAAGGGCATTTCGCCGGCCATCGTGGCGACGAACCTGGGGTTCGCCGACCAGAGCCACTTCACGCGGCACTTCAAGCGGATCATGCATGTTACGCCCGCCCAGTATGCGAGGCCGGGCGGTTAGACCCGCAGAACAGTTCCCGCTCGGGAGCGGCTGCTGGGACTGGGGGAGCTACACTGACTCCCGCTATGCCACCAAGGACGGCGCGCAGATCCGCGCCGTGCTCGGAATGGTCGAGCGGCTGGGCGCGCCGCGGTAGGCTTGAAGAAGGGGAAAATCAATGAGGAACGCATGGAAGGTTTTTGCCGTAGCCGTCGTGCTGTTGCTTTCGGGCTGCGGCTACAACACGCTGCAGAGCGCCGACGAGCAGATCAAGGCTGCATGGTCCGAAGTCCTCAACCAGTACCAGCGGCGCGCCGACCTGGTGCCGAACCTGGTGGCGACCGTCCAGGGATTCGCGAACCAGGAGAAGGAAGTCCTCACGCGCGTCACCGAGGCGCGTGCCCGCGTCGGCACGATTCAGGCGACGCCGGAGCTGGTCGATAATCCCGAGGCCTTCGCCAAGTTCCAGGCCGCGCAGGGCGAGCTTTCCGGCGCGCTCTCCCGCCTGCTCGTGGTGGCGGAGAACTACCCGCAGCTCAAGTCCGACGCGAACTTCCGCGACCTGCAGGCGCAGCTCGAAGGCACCGAGAACCGCATCGCAGTGGCGCGCAACCGGTACATCAAAGCCGTGCAGGACTACAACGTGACGGTGCGCTCGTTTCCTTCCAACCTCACCGCGATGGTGTTCGGCTTTAAGACCAAGCCGAACCTCACCGTCGAGAACGAGCGCGAGATCACCAAGGCGCCGAAAGTCGATTTCGGCCAGAAGACGAAGTGATCCGGGCGTTGCTTCTGCTGCTCGCGCTGCTGGTCACCAGCTGCGCGTGGGCGCAGGTCGCGGTGCCGCCGCTCACCGGGCGCGTGGTGGATCTCACCGGGACGCTCACGGCGGAGCAGCGCGCCACGCTCGAACAGACGCTGCAGGCTTTCGAAGCGCGCAAGGGCAGCCAGCTTGCCGTCCTGATGGTGCCGACGACGGCGCCGGAAGCCATCGAGCAGTATGCGCTGCGCGTGGCGGAGCAGTGGAAGATCGGGCGCAAGAAGGTCGATGACGGCGCGATCCTGGTGGTGGCGAAAGACGACCGCGCGCTGCGCATCGAGGTGGGCTACGGACTGGAGGGCGCGCTGAACGACGCCACCGCGAAGCGCATCGTCAGCGAGATCATCGTGCCGCGCTTCCGCGAAGGCGATTTCTTCGGCGGCATCAGCGCCGGGCTCGAGCGCGTGATGCGGGTCATCGACGGCGAGCCCCTTCCCGAGCCCGCGCGGCCGGCACGCAGCGCGCAAGGCGGTGCTTTCGAAATGCTTCCCGTGCTTCTCATTCTCGCCCTCGTCGGCGGCTCGGTGCTGCGCGCCATGCTGGGGCGGTTTCTCGGCGCAACGGCCACGGGCGGCGCGGTGGGCGCCCTGGCATGGATGCTCGCCGGCGCGTTCGGCATCGCACTGCTCGCGGGCGTCCTCGCGTTCTTGTTCACGCTCATGGGCGGGGGCATGGGCCGGCGGTCCTACGGCGGACTTCCGGGCGGAGTCTTCGGAGGGGGTGGCTTCGGCCGTGGCGGCGGCTGGGGCGGCGGCGGCGGGTTTCGCGGCGGCAGCGGCTCCTTCGGCGGCGGCGGTGCTTCCGGGCGCTGGTAGATGAATCTCGGCCGAATTGCGCGCCACCTGCTGGCCATGCCGGGAGCCGTCAAGCGCGCCTTCCCGCCGGCGACCATGGCGGCGATCGAGCAGGCCATCGCGCGCAGCGAGAAGCAGCATCGCGGTGAGGTGCGCTTCGCCGTCGAAGCGGATCTCGACGCGCTCGCCCTCCTTGCCGGTCATTCGGCCCGCAGCCGCGCCATCGAGGTGTTCTCGCAGCTCGGCGTGTGGGATACCGAGGACAACAACGGCGTGCTCATCTACCTGCTGCTCGCCGATCGCGACGTCGAGATCGTCGCCGATCGCGGCATCAATTCCCTCGTCGGCTCCGCAGAGTGGGAGGGAATTTGCCGCATCATGGAAGCCGCGCTGCGCCGCGGCGAGTTCGAGCAAGCGGTGCTCGCCGCGATCGAAGCAGTGACGCGCCTTCTCGCGCAACACTTCCCGCCGCGCGCTGGTGACCGAAACGAGCTCGCCAATCGGCCGGCGGCAATCTAGTCCTTGACCTTCCCATCATGGGAAGGTGCAATCTAGGCGCTCCTTAAACTAGCGAAAGCATGGAACACGCCCACCACGCTCACGGCGCCACGCCCTCATTGAACCGCACCGCATGGTCGGCGACGCTGCACTGCCTGACCGGTTGTGCAATCGGCGAAGTGCTGGGCATGGTGATCGGCACGGCCTTGGGTTGGGGCAATGGTCCGACGATCGCGCTCGCCGTCGTGCTCGCTTTCTTCTTCGGCTACGCCTTGACCCTGCGGCCACTACTGTCGGCCATGTCGTTTGCGGCGGCCGTGCGCCTCGCGCTGGCTGCGGACACGGCCTCCATCACCGTGATGGAAATCGTGGACAACGCGATCATGCTGGTCGTCCCGGGCGCCATGGACGCCGGACTGGCGAGCGTGCTGTTCTGGGCGAGCCTTGCGATTTCGCTCGCGCTCGCCGCGGTTGCCGCCTTCCCGGTCAATCGCTGGCTGATCGCCCGCGGGCGGGGGCACGCGGTGGTCCACGCTCATCACCATCATTGATATGTTGCAGCACTCTGAAGCTGTCGAGCGCGGCCTGATGGACATCGGGCGTGCCGCGGACGAAAGCGGCGTGTCGGCGAAGATGATCCGCCACTACGAGGCGATCGGACTGCTTTCGAAGGTGGCTCGTACGTTCGCGAACTACCGCATCTACACGCCCAACGACGTGCACACGCTGCGCTTCATCAAACGCGCACGCGCGCTCGGCTTTTCGATGGACGACATCCGCGAGCTGGTCGGGCTGTGGCAGAACAGGTCGCGCTCGAGCGCCGCGGTGAAGAAGATCGCTACCCGGCACACCGGCGAGCTGAGAGCCAAGATCCGAGAGCTTCAATCGATGCTCGACACGCTCGAGCATCTGGTGCATCACTGCCATGGCGACCACCGCCCGGAGTGCCCGATACTCGAGGACCTTGCGAAGCCGTGAGTCATGACGCGGAATGCATTGCTTTGGGGCAGGAAATGCGCCGCTTGGGGGAACCTCGCGGGTCGAAGGCCGTCCAATTCGTGCGCTAAAATCCGCAAAGATGCCGAAAAAGCTCGCTCGCCTGCTCGTAGCCGTTGCGGTGATCATTGCCGTGCCGATCCAAGGTATGGCCGCGATCAGCGCGGGGCTTTGCATGACGCTCGGACACCACGACGTCACCGACGCGGCGATGCACGATCATCTTGACGAGCAAGGCGCTTCGACGGCTTCAAGCCACGAGCATCAAGCCGATGATGCTTCGGGCAACGCGCACTGCGGACCCTGCGTGGCGTGCTGCGCGTCTGCTTCAATTTCCGGATCCATTTCGACTTCTCCACGAGCAGCGCCGGAAGTCGCTGTTGAACCGGTCTCCCTGCTCAACCCGCCCGCCGTTCTGCGGGCGCGGCTCGACCGACCACCCCTCGCTCTCTGACGTCTAGACGTTTGCGGCGCTGGAGCTGATGCGCCGCGCCGCACGCGCTCGCGTGCACAACCTGACGTCGGGAGAGGCATGTACAAGGGAATTGCTTTTGCGCTGGCGGCCGCGGTCGCCGGTGCTGCAGCCGCGCAATCCGCGGCGAAGCCGGATCCGGCGGACCCGAAAGCACGGGTGCCGGCGCTCGAATACCGCTCGGCCTTCGAAGGCTATCAGCGCTACGCGGAGCCCGAGGTGTCCCGCTGGCGTGAGATGAACGATGAAGTGGGCCGGGTCGGCGGCCATGTCGGCATGCATCGCCAGGGCGGCGCTTCGAAGCCCGCGCCGAAGCCACCCGCTCATGGAGAGCACAAATGAGGGCGCTGCTGGCGGTGCCGCTCGCGATGCTCGCCGGTTGCGCCAGCCTCAGCTCCGACGGCGGCTTCTCGTCGGTCGAGCAGGCGGTCGAGAGCCGCACCGGCGCGCAGGTGAAATGGGTGCGCTCGGAAGACGAAGCCAACTCGGTGCGCACGCGGGTGAAGGAGCTGCTCGTCAAGCGGCTCAGCGCCGAGGATGCCGTGCAGATTGCGCTGCTCAACAATTCCGGCCTGCAAGCCCAATACGCCGAGGTCGGGATCGCCGAAGCCGACCTGGTGCAGGCGAGCCGCTGGAGAGGGCCGACGTTTTCGTTCGCGCGCCTGCGGCGCGGCGATGAGATCGAGTACGAGAGGAGCGTGTTCTTCGACGTGCTCGGGTTGATCACCATCCCGCTGTCGGTGCGCGGCGAGCGCAGCCGCTTCGATGCGGCGAAGAGCCGCGCCGCCGCGGAGGCGCTGCGCGTCGCGCTCGAAGCGCGCAAGGCTTGGTTCGGTGCTGTGGCCGCTCAGGAGAACGCGAAGTACATGGAGCAGGTGAAGGATGCGGCCGAGGCCAGCGCGGAGCTCGCGCGTCGCATGGCCGCTGTGGGCAATTTCTCCAAGCTCGACCAGGCGCGGGAGCAGGCGTTCTACGCTGGCGCCACTGCCGACCTCGCGCGCGCCCGGCACGCCGCGCTTGCCGCGCGCGAACGACTGACGCGACTGATGGGCCTTTGGGGCGAGGACCTCGTTTTCGCCCTGCCCGAACGGCTGCCCGAGCTGCCCAAGGAAGCGCGCCCAGGCGGCGATCTTGAAGCGCAGGCGCTCGCCCAGAGGCTCGATGTCCAGGCCGCGAAGCGCGATACCGAGGCGCTGGCCGGATCGCTGGGCCTGACCAAGGCGACGCGCTTCATCAGCCTGCTCGAGTTTGGGCTGCACAGCAACAGCGAAACGGGTCGCCCGCGCCAGCGCGGCTGGGAGGTCGAGCTCGCGATCCCGATCTTCGACTTCGGAGCCGCGCGCACCGCACGCGCCGAGCGGGTGTACATGCAAGCGGTGAATCGCACGGTGGAGGTCGCAGTCCAGGCACGTTCCGAGGTGCGCGAAGCCTACGGTGCCTACCGCACCGCGTTCGACCTCGCGCAGCACTACCGCGACGAGATCGTGCCGCTCAGGAGGCGCATCTCCGAGGAGATGCTGCTGCGCTACAACGGCATGCTGGCGAGCGTATTCGAGCTGCTCGCCGATTCGCGCGAGCAGGTCGGCGCGGTGAATGCCTACATCGAATCGCTGCGCGGGTTCTGGCTCGCGGAATCGGACCTGCAGATGGCGCTCACCGGCCGCTCGCCGGGAGCCATGCAAATGACGCGGACTGCGTCGCCGGGGGCGGCGCCTTCCGGTGGGGGGCATTGAGATGTCTTCTCGAAGACGGTTTTTAGCCAGGTCGGCGGCAGGCTTTTTCGGCGCCGCCCTGGTGTCGCGCGTCGGTGCGGCTTCGCTCCCCGAGGCGCCGAGCCGTGAGACGGCCGAAATGGCGCCGCCGCTCGTACCGAGCATTGGGCGTCCGTACAACCCGGTCGTGACGCTGAACGGCTGGTCACTGCCCTGGCGCATGAACAACGGCTGGAAAGAGTTCCATCTCGTCGCCGAGCCGGTGCGGCGGCAGATCGCGCCTGGCATGAACGCGCACCTCTGGGGCTACAACGGCCAGTCGCCCGGGCCGACGATCGAGTGCGTCGAAGGCGACCGGCTGAGGATTTTCGTCACCAACAAGCTGCCCGAGCACACCACGATCCACTGGCACGGAATTCTGCTGCCGAACGGCATGGACGGCGTCGGCGGGCTCACACAGCCGCACATCGCGGTCGGCAAGACCTTCGTCTACGAGTTCGAGATGAAGCACTCCGGCACCTTCATGTATCACCCGCACGCGGACGAGATGGTGCAGATGGCGATGGGGATGATGGGCTCGCTGGTGGTGCATCCGCGCGACCCCAATTTCATGCGCGTGGATCGCGACTTTGCCTTCCTGACGGCCTCGTACGACATCGCGCCCGGCGCCTACACGCCGAAAGTCGCCGAGATGACCGACTTCAACCTGTGGACGTTCAACAGCCGGGTATTTCCGGGAATCGACCATCTCGCCGTGCGTCGGGGCGACCGGGTGCGCGTGCGCATCGGCAATCTCACCATGACCAACCACCCGATCCATATCCATGGCCACAACTTCACGGTCGCGTGTACCGACGGCGGCTGGGTACAGAAGAGCGCGCGCTGGCCGGAGACCTCGGTCGACATGCCGGTGGGCGCGCTGCGCGCGATCGAGTTCGTCGCCGACAACCTAGGGGACTGGGCATTTCACTGCCACAAATCCCATCACACGATGAATGCGATGGGACACAACGTGCCGACCATGATCGGCGTCGATCACCGCGGCGTCGCCGAGAAGATCCTGCGCCTCGTGCCCGACTACATGGTCATGGGCGAGCGCGGCATGGCCGACATGGGCGAGATGGAGATGCCGCTGCCCGACAACACGCTGCCGATGATGAGCGGAGCGGGGCCGTTCGGACCGATCGAGATGGGGGGCATGTTTACCGTGGTCAAGGTACGCGAGGGCCTCGCGCGCAACGATTACAAAGACCCGGGCTGGTACCAGCATCCGCGGGGTACGCAGGCTTACGAATGGACCGGGCAGGCGCCCTCTGCCGAACGTCGGCCCGCAGCCAAGCCGGGAGCTCAGGAATTCAAGGTTCGTAAACCGTCCGGCCATGCCGGGCATTAGTGTCAATTGAAGTCAACTGAAAGGAGAAGCACCCATGTACTACCGTACTACTGCCGTCGCAGCAATGCTGGCCCTCGCGGCCGGAGCCGCCTGGAGCCACGGCGGCAGCCATGAGAACAAGGCGGCCGCGAAGCCGGCTCAAGTCAGCACCGAAGAGCACGCCTTCGGCCGCGCGGGTAATCCCAAGAAAGCCACCCGCACGATCCAGGTCGGCATGGACGACACCATGCACTTTACGCCGGGCGACCTGGTGCTGAAGAAGGGCGAGACGGTGAAGTTCGTGGTCCGCAACGACGGCAAGATCATGCACGAGATGGTGATCGGCACGATGAAGGAGCTGAAGGCGCACGCCGAGGTGATGCGGAAGTTTCCGAACATGGAGCACGACGAGCCCTACATGGCGCACGTCGCGCCCGGCAAGACGGACGACATCGTGTGGCAATTTACCCGCGCGGGCGAGTTCTTCTACGCCTGCCTGATCCCCGGTCATCTCGAAGCCGGGATGATCGCCAAGATCACGGTGAAGTAAACCAGCGAATGGAGAACGGACGATGAAAAGATTCTTTGCAGTCATCCTCGCCGCGGCGTTTGCGGGAACGGCGATGGCACAAGCGCTGAGTGACGGTGAAGTACGCAAGGTCGACAAGGATGCGAAGAAAATCACGATCAAGCACGGCCCGCTCGCCAACCTCGACATGCCGCCGATGACGATGGTGTTCCAGGTCAAGGACCCGGCGATGCTCGAGCAGGTGAAGGCGGGGGACAAGGTGAAGTTCCAGGCGGAGAACGTGGGCGGCGCATTCACCGTCACGAAGATCGAGCCAGTGAAGTAGCGGCGGCGATGCGGGGCTAGCTTAGTGGTAAAGCACGGCCAGACCCTGGTCGGGACATGAGTTCGAGCCTCATCCCCCGCTCCCTCACGAAGGAGTGCGAATGAAGAACTTGGTGGTCTTAGTCCTGGTCGCGGCCGCCACGGCGGCCCAGGCGCAGCATCAGCCCTACTCCGGGCAGCAAGGCCGCGAGATCAAAGCGCTGTCGGCCGAAGAGATCGAGCAGTACCGCGCCGGGGCGGGAATGGGCTTCGCCAAGGCGGCGGAGCTCAATCACTATCCCGGCCCGATGCACGTCCTCGAGCTGGCGGACAGGCTTGAACTCAGTCCCGAGCAGCGTGCAGCCACGAAAAGCTTGACGGATGCGCACAAGGTCGAGGCGCGCGCCATTGGCGCAAAGCTCGTCGAGGCGGAAAGCCGGCTGGAAGCCCTGTTCCGCAGCGGCAAGGTAGAGCAAGCGGTGCTCGCGAAAGCCGTAAGCGAAGCGGCCGGGCTACAAGGCGAATATCGGCTCTCGCATCTAGAAACTCACCGTCGCATGCGCGCGCTGCTCACGCAGGAGCAGGTCGCGCGCTACGACCAGCTGCGCGGCTACGCCAAGCCGGCTGCGGGCGCTCACCGCCACTGATTCAGCGCGTTTGCAATTCAATCCTTTCTACGAGGACGGTGAATTTCGAGCCGGTGTCGTCGCCGTCGGAGCTCAGCCAGACCGCGAGCGATTCAAGGGGCCGTTGTAGCCGGTAGGCAAAATCAAAACGGCCGTCTGTGCCCGGCGCGGCGACGACTTGCTCGACGATCAGATCGCTCAGCGGATGCTCTCGCCGCGCGCCGACCTGCGTTTTCTCGGTGCCAACATTGAAGAAATGGATGCGCGAGATGCCGCTTCCCTCGGGCGCCAACTCGAACAGCTTGCGCACCCAGGGCGCGGCAAGCCGCCGCTGGACGAAGTTCAGCGTGCGTTCGCCTCGCTCTACCAGGCCAACGCGCAAGGCGTAGTCGTCGAAGTTCTTTTCTCCCTGGCGTCCCGCCGGCACGCGCAGAGCTCCTTCGAGGCGGCCTTTGACGCGAATGCCTGTCACCCGGATTAGTCCGGGCAGGGGGTAGATCAGCGGCATCGCCGAGCCGTCGACCGCGATCTCCAGGCCTTCCGCGGAGAAGCGCAAGCGATGCGGCGGCAGGCTGCTGTATCGCAGAACCTGCCAGCTCGCCTGATCGCCGAGCCGGACGAAGACCGGGGCGCCGGGCGCGGGCTCCTGCCCGCCCGCGACCTTCGCCGCAAATGCTAACGTAATCGCCGTTGCCAGCAGCAGCATTGACCTTCCCGTGGCTGGAACGTACATACTCGCGCTGCGGCAATTACAGGAGTAACCACACCGAAATCCTGACGCGATCGCCGCCACCGAGGATGACACCACATGTGAAAGCCAACGACCCCGTTTGCGGCATGACGGTCGATCCCGCGAAGGCGGCGGGCAGTGCCGAGCACGCCGGCAGCAAATACTTCTTCTGCAGTAAGCATTGCCTGGCGAAGTTCCAGGCCGACCCGCCCAAGTACGCCGGCAAAGCGCCGGCGGCGCCCGCGCCCGCTCCCGCGGGGGCGGAATACACATGCCCGATGCACCCGGAGATCGTGCGCGATCGCCCGGGCAACTGCCCGATCTGCGGCATGGCGCTCGTGCCGGTTGCGGGCGCGCAGGAGGACAACGCCGAGCTGCGCGACATGACGCGCCGCTTCTGGGTGAGCGCGGTGCTGAGCGTCCCGCTGCTGCTGGTAGCCATGGCGCCCATGTTCGGCGTGATGCAGCCGCTGCGCTACCTCGAATTCATTCTCGCCACGCCCGTTGTGCTCTGGGGCGGGTGGCCGTTCTTCCACAAGTTCTGGCTGTCGCTCAGGAACCGCAGCCCGAACATGTACACGCTGATCGGCCTGGGCGTCGGGCTCGCCTACCTTTACAGCGTCGTCGCGCTATTGGCGCCGGGCATGTTTCCGCAGGAATTCCGGGAGCATGACGGCCAGGTCGGAACTTATTTCGAGGCCGCCGCCGTGATCGTGACGCTGGTGATGCTCGGGGAGGTGATGCAGCTGCGCGCGCTCGGCCAGACCAGCCAGGCGATCCGCCGGCTTCTTGCGCTCGCGCCGAACACGGCGCTGCGCATCGAGCCGGACGGCCAGGAGAAGGAAGTCTCCCTGAACGAAGTCAAGGTCGGAGACCGGCTGCGCGTGCGCCCGGGCGAAAAGATCCCGGTGGACGGCACCTGCCTCGAAGGCGCGTCGAACGTCGACGAATCGATGGTCACCGGCGAGCCGGTGCCGGTACCGAAGAAGCCCGGCGACCGCGTGACCGGCGCCACCATTAACGGCAAAGGCACGCTCGTCATCCGCGCAGAGCGGGTCGGAGCGGACACGTTGCTCGCCCGCATCGTGCACATGGTCGCCCAGGCGCAGCGCACCCGGGCGCCGGTGCAGCGGCTGGCAGATCGCGTCGCCGCGTATTTCGTGGAAGTTGTGATCCTGATCGCCGTCGTGACGGCACTCGTGTGGTGGTGGGTCGGGCCCGATCCCTCGGCGGTCTACGCGCTGGTCAATGCCGTGGCGGTGCTGATCATCGCCTGCCCCTGCGCGGTGGGGCTCGCCACGCCGATCTCGATCACCGTGGCGATGGGTCAGGGCGCGCTGAACGGCATTCTCTTCCGCAACGCCGAGGCGGTCGAGAAGCTGCGCGAGATCGACACGCTGGTCGTCGACAAGACCGGCACGCTCACCCTCGGCCGCCCGCGGCTCGTGGATTTTCTTGCCGAGCAAAACAACGATGAGAATCTGCAGCTGATCGCGAGCCTCGAGCGGGCGAGCGAGCACCCGCTCGCCCAGGCGATCGTGAGCGGCGCGGAAGCAAAGCGGCTCGCGCTTTTACCGGTCGAGGATTTCGCCTCCGTGACCGGACAGGGCGTGGTGGGCACGGTGAAGGGCCGCCAGGTCGCCGTCGGCAGCGCGCGCTTCATGGAAGCGGCCGGGATTCCGAAGGAGATGCTCGAAAAAGCGGAAGCGCTGCGCGGCCAGGGAAAGACAGTTCTCTTCGCCGCCATCGACGGCCGCTTCGCAGCGCTCGTCGCGGTGGCCGACCCGATCAAGGAAACGAGCGTCGAGGCGGTCCAGGCGCTCAAGGCGCTGGGCGTGCGGCTGGTGATGCTCTCCGGCGATGCGAAGAAGACCGCGCAAGCCGTCGGCGCGCAGCTCGGCATCGACGAGGTGATCGGCGAGATTCTTCCCGAGGACAAGGCGGCGCACGTCAAGGCGCTGCAGGAGAAGGGGCGCAAGGTGGCGATGGCGGGCGACGGCATCAACGACGCGCCCGCGCTCGCGCGGGCGGACGTGGGGATCGCCATGGGGACCGGCACCGACGTGGCGATCGAGAGCGCGGACGTCACTCTGGTCAAGGGCGACCTGCGCGGCATCGCCAAGGCGATCCGCCTTTCGCACGCGACGATACGCAACGTGAAGCAGAATCTCTTTTTCGCTTTTGTCTACAACGCGCTCGGCATTCCGGTCGCCGCCGGCGTCCTCTACCCGGTGTTCGGCCTGCTGCTGTCGCCGATGTTCGCCGGCGCGGCGATGGCGATGAGCTCGGTGTCGGTGGTCACCAATGCCCTGCGCCTGCGGCGCGCGCGGCTTTGAATGAAGGCTTGACCTTCCAGCGACTGGAACCTTTATCGTGCGCGCCTGTCGCATACGAAAGGAGATCCACAGATGGAAGTCCAATCGGCGCGCCAATACCTCGGCGGACGCCGCGCTCTGATTGTGCTCGGCGTCGCGGCGCTGGCCGCGGCGCTGTTCTTCGGCTGGGGCTGGCTCGCCGCGGTCGGCGTCGCTCCGATTCTTGTTGCCCTCGCGCCCTGCGCCGCGATGTGCGCGCTTGGCCTGTGCATGATGAACAAGAAACCATGAATATCGGAACCGTCGCCGAAAAGTCCGGCGTGCCGCCGAAAACCATCCGCTACTACGAGACGATCGGCCTGATCGAGACCGCGGAGCGGCGGCCGAACGGCTACCGGTCATATTCGGCGCGCGACATGCAGACCCTCAACTTCATCAAGCGTGCACGCTTGCTCGGCTTCTCGGTCGACGAGGTGCGCGGGCTCCTCGACCTCTGGCGCAACAAGGGGCGCTCGAACGCCGAGGTCAAGGCCTTCGCCGCGCGCCACCTTAAGGCGCTCGATCGCAAGATCGAGGAGCTGCAGGCCATGCGCGGGGTGCTCACCGACCTCATCAGCCGCTGCCGGGGCGATGCGCGGCCCGACTGCCCGATCCTCGACCGGCTCGGCAACGCCTAGGGCAAGGACGTCTGCGGCCGCGCGACCAAAGAGGTAGAATCCACTGCCCATGAATCTCCGAGCCTGCCGACGCATTTCGATCTGGCTCATCGCCTTTCTTGCGTTCGCGCAAGCGAGCGTCGCGATCGCCGCCTGCTCGATGGACCGCGGCTCGCTTGCGCCGATGCTCGAGATGACGACGGGCGACTGCGGTGACTGCGAAACTGTGGTCCAGCCCGACGCCGCGCAAAACGCCAACCGCTGCGTCGCCCACTGCACATCTGATCTGCAATTGTCGGGCTCGCACGCGCTGGCGGTTCATCCGGCCGACGTGCCCCTTCTGGTCCTGCCGCGCGCAGAGGTGTACCGCCTGCCTCGGACCATGGCCGAAGTTTCACCGCCCGGCGCGATACCCGTCCGCATACTCCTGCATTCCTTCCTGATTTGATCTCCCGGTAGCGCCGTCGTTCCGGCCGCGGCACTGTGCCGCGTGTTCAACGCCGTTTGGAGATCGACATGTCTGCAGTTCGCACTGTCGTTGTAAGCATCGCGCTCGCGCTTGCCGCGGTGCCGTCGTTCGGGCAGTCGCTTTCGCTCGAAGAGGCCCTCAAGGCAGGCGAGGCGCAATCGCCGCGGCTGGCGGCGCAGCGCCACATGCTCAGCTCCACCGAAGCCCAAGTCGGGCGCGCCGGCGAGCTGCCCGATCCCAAGCTGCGGCTGGGAATCGAGAACCTCCCCGTCACCGGCCCGGACGCGTTCCGCTACGGCCGCGATTCCATGACCATGGGTCAGATCGGTCTGGCGCAGGAATTTCCGAACAGCGCCAAACGCTCGGCGCTCAACCAGCGCGCGGAACGGATGCGCGACGTGGAGAGCGCCAACCTCGCCGCGCAGCGTGCGGCGCTGCATCGGGACGTTGCCTTGGCCTGGCTCGAGGTGCACTTCGCCGAACGCATGAAGGCGTCGCTCGAGCGGCTGGCGCGGCAGCTTCAGCTCCATAGCGAGACCGCGTCCGCTGCGGTCTCCCGCGGCAGGCAGAGCGCCGCCGAGGCCTTGATGGTGCGACTCGCCTTCGAGCAGGCGAACGACCGGGTGATCGAGCAGGAACGCATGGCGGCGCGCTCGCGCATCATGCTTGCCTCGTCCATCGGCGACGAAGCGAGGCGCCCGCTCGGCGAATCGCCCGACCTCTCGCGCTTCGCCCATCCGCGCGAGCATCTGGTGGAGCGGCTCGCGGAGCATCCGCAGCTTCGGGTCGTCGGCCAGCGGGAAGGCCTTTCCCGCGCCGAGGTCGAGCTTGCCCGCAGCACACGGCGGAGCGACTGGATGCTCGAGGTGGGCTACGGCCAGCGCCGCCCGTACTTCGAAAACATGCTTACCGTGATGGTCTCCGTCGACCTGCCGTTGCGCGCCAGCGCGCGCCAGGACCGCGACATCGCGTCGAAGCTCGCCGAAGTCGAGCAGGCGCGCGCGATGCGGGCGGATGCGCTTCGCATGCATACCGCGGAAGTGCGCGG
>Ga0208185_1000170_pt1 | contig 41921 bp, 35 predicted proteins | sample EasRivMeERMLT700_FD_187532 | JGI IMG/M metagenome (GOLD analysis project Ga0208185, IMG submission 187532) | Soil microbial communities from meander-bound floodplain in the East River, Colorado, USA - East River MetaG ERMLT700 (SPAdes) (version 2) | ecosystem: Environmental > Terrestrial > Soil... | reverse complement strand
GAGCAAACGCCGCTTCACGAAGAGGTGGACGCGCTGTACGACCCAGACCAGGAACCCACCCGCCACCCTGAATACGCGGTCGACATCGCTCTCAAAACATTGAAACGATGTCTATGAACCCCACACGAAAACAATTTGCCTTCGTGTCCTTCGCCCCTTCGTGGTTGAAAAGATCCTCGTGACCTTCGTGGTTAGGACGACTAACTTTTGAGCGTCTCGAGTTCTTTGCGGGCGTCTGCGACATACGGTGACCCCGGGTGGTCGTCGACGATCTGGTTGAACGTCTTCCGTGCCTCCTCGGTGTTCCCTTTAACCTGGTAGGCGCGCGCGAGCTCCATCAGGATTGCATCCTCCGGCAGGTTCGCGTCCTTCTTGGCGGCAAGCTCCTTCAACGTGGCAATCGCCCCGTCGACTTCACCGCCCTGAACCTGCGCATCGGCCTTTCCGAGCTGCGCCATGCGTCCGTAGAGGGTGTCGGCGCCGGCGCGCTGAACGACCTGGTCGAACTGCGAGATCGCGTCCTTCTGCCTGCCGAGCGACGCGAGCGCTGACGCGAGATGATACCGCGCCGTGATTCCCGCTTCAGTGTCCGGATATGCGTCGGCCGCCGCCTGCAGCTTCGGCAGCGCGGCAGTGAGTTTCTGCGCTTCGGTGTAGAACGTCCCCGTCGCACCAATCGACGCCGCCGCCGGCGCTTCGCCAGGGGCCGTGGGACTGGTTACCGGCACGACCGCTGTGTTCAGGACGACCATCGCGGCCGCCAGCAGATCCTGCCCCTGCCCCTGCTGCCGGTTTCGCCACGAGAGAACGCCAAACGCGATGCCAATAATGACGATGATGGCAAGAAGCGTGAGTTGGATCTGCTTGCCGCGGGGCTCGACCCATTCGCGCGTCGCGCCGATAGCCCGCGCCAGGTCGTTCTCTTTCAGTTCGTGACGATGTTTGGTCTTCATAGGGATCCCTGTGGCCTGCCGTCTACTGTCTAGGGTCTACCGGCTACCGTGCCTACGCCCCGAACCCGCTCTTACGGTAGACGGTAGACGATTCTTGGAGCTCAGACGAGTTTACCGTATCAACGCTTCGTTTCCAGGTACGCCTTCGACGCGGCTTCATCCCTGAGCGGCGTGGCCTTGTCGGGGTCGATCCGGACCATCAGATACGTAATGTGGTCATCGATCTTCGTGAACTGGTGGCCAGTGCCGGCCGGAATGACGACCACGTCGCCGACCTTGAGCTGATACGTCTGGCCATTGCGGATTTCGGAACCGTTGTTTCCCGGGCCGTTGAACAGGCGGACGGTCTCGAGCGTCGCGGGACGCCGCTGCATGTTGGTGATGTCCGGACCGAGCTTGAGCGTCGCCGACCCGTCGATGATGTGGTAGACCTCGCTGACGAGGTCATGTTCGGCGACCGAGTCCTTCGCCGGCGCGTCCAGCTTCTTGCGATACACCATGCCGATGCCGACATGCGCCTTGCCGATCTCGATATCCCTCACCTGCTGATCGACCAGATTCTCCGCGATCGCCTTCTTCGTGTACGCCTGGAGTTCAGAAACCGGGATGTACGTCCCCGGGCACATCTTGCACGTCGGCTGCGGGTTGCTTTGCTGCGCCACCGCCCCGGCAACGACGCAAAGGGTCGCCGCGAGTCCTAACACGATCATTCTCATGCTGACCTCCTCAATCGTCCTGCTGGGACAAGCCACCGAGACGCGTTTTCTCCGCGCGTATGGTACGTGGGGGGACGGTCTACCGTCTACCCGTGAGTCCGCCTCGCGAGTGTAAAGTATCGGGCTTCGAGAGGATGCTCACTATGCTTCGAAAAACAAGCTCTGTCGCGATGATGTGCTGTGTTGTGGCGGGAATGCTCTCGTTTGTGCCCTCGCTTCTCGGCCAGGCAGATCCGACGAGCGTCGGCTTCATCGGCCCCTACAAAACGGCTGCGGAGAAGAAGGACCCCTCGAAGCTGCCGATTATCGGCGCGTGGAGGATCAATCTCTCCAAGTCTGACCCAGGTATTCAACCGCGCTTCACACCCACGGCGATGAACATCTTCATCGCCGAGAATGGCGGCATCAGGCAGGAGGTTTACCAGGACTATCCCCCGAAGGTGAATACCTTCAAGACCGTCTTCGACGAGAGGTATCGCAGCTGGTGGTTCAAACTTGACGGACAGAATATCTACAAGGATCCCCAGGGTCCGAACGGCCAGGGCCAGACCGTCGCCATGTGGCTCGCCGATCGCAACACGCTCTATCGCGAACGAGCGACCAAGGGTGTCGTCGACGAGAAGGTCCTCTATCGCGTATCGCCCGATGGCAAAACGCTGGTCTGGACGAGTTTCATGAACGTAAACGGGAACAGTGGTCAGAACGTCTGGGATCGAGTCGAGATGCCGCCAAGAACGAATTAGGGATCGCAATTCGCAGTTGGCTCATTGGCTTGCCCGCCGAAGCTCGCTCACCTGAGATGCGAGCGAAGGCTGGCGTCCCCGGACGGATTTGAACCGTCGGCCTCGCGCTTAGGAGGCGCGCGCTCTATCCAGCTGAGCTACGGGGACGTTTTGTAGCGAAGGCGTCAGTTTACCAACGGTTGCGCGGACATCACAGCTTCCTCGTTGCAGAAAGGCGGGGGGAACGAATATCCGAATTGCAGCGCTCACAAGCGCCATCCGCGCGAAGCATCTGACCGCCAGCCGCAGCTCACGCAAATTGTTAGGCACGCGAAGGAAGGCGATCGCAGGCATTTCCACGCAACAAGCCTGGACGAAATCGGCAGGTGTGACGGATTAAGTCGGCCCGCTGGCAGACTGCCGTGGCGAGCAGGCACGCGGCGTCTGGGCAGCTCCGTTTTCATCTGACATTTCGGGAGTTCGACTGGCTCTGGTTGAGCATGGATTTTGCGAATACGCCGGTCGTATTCCCCCTGTAGAAATTTCCTCTTGAGGGCACGCCCATGAGACGAACTGCAACAGCGGTAACCTTGGCAGCGGCCCTGGTTCTCTGGCTGAGCGGCACCGCTCAGGCCAGTCCGATCCTCGGGAGCTTGTGGGCCGTGTCCGAAGCGGCTTCTCAGAATGCCATCCCCGCGAACGTCCCAGGCACGGCTCCCGACGTGACGTTCGAAGTGAACGCGCCGCTCAACTTCAACGCGACTGGCGCTACCGTCAACGCGTGGCTATTGAGCGGCGGTGCCTTCAACATCGTCGGAAGTGGAGCCGCCCTGAGCCGATTGATGGACACCGGCACGCAGGGAACCATCGTCCAATTCCTCGGTACTGTGACCGTCACAACGGGTCAAATGTTCACCGTGACGCATGACGATGGACTCACATTAATTATTGGGGGCCTGGACCTCGGGTTCGATCCCGGTCCGACGGCACCGGTCCAGTCAACCAAGATCTACACCGGGCCATCCGGCAACTTCCCGTTCCAATTGGTCTACGGTGAATGCTGCGGAGGTCCGGCTGTCCTGCAGGTCGATCTGCCGTTTCAACCGCAAGCAGTTCCAGAGCCGACGACCTTGGTCCTGCTCGGGAGTGGATTGGCGATTGCAGGCCTCCGGCGCCGATTTCGACGGGTTCAGTAACTTCGCGCAAGCCAGTTCACACAACGCGAACTGACGTCGCCCTCACGAGCACACGAAGCCGGGTACCCATGCGGGTGCCCGGCTTTGTTGTGTGTGCCTCAAGCATGTCGCGCAGCGCCGTGACCAGCCCTGTCAACCGCTAGCGAAATGCTGCAGCGGCTTACAAAGTCCTGCACAGTTTTCAAGTGCAAGGGGCGGTAAGCGCGCCATGACGTTGGTCAGATTGATCAACAAAACCCCGCCAATCCACCACAGGGATCGATCGTAGGTTCGCGTGAGCCCAGTCCGAACGCGGCGCGGCCGGCGCACAGGACGGGATATATAATCGGCGCGCTTTCCTCTCGGTCCTTTGGCGTTGCCGTACTCCGTTATCTCTCGGAGGTAATGATCATGCGTTCGACGACCCTCGCGCTCACGAGCTTCGCGGCTGCGGTTGCGCTGCTCGTCCTGCTACCGGCAACATCATCCGCTCAAAGTTCCATCGCCGGCGTCGTCAAGGACGACACCGGGGCAGTCCTCCCCGGCGTGACTGTCGAAGCGGCCAGCCCCGCGTTGATCGAAAAGACACGATCAGTGGCGAGCGACGGTCAGGGTCAGTTCAAGATCGTCGACCTGCGCCCGGGCGTGTATACGGTCACGTTTGTTCTGCAGGGCTTCAGTACCTTCAAGCGCGACGGCATCACGCTGCAAGCAAGTACGGTGGCCACGGTCAACGGCGAGATGAAAGTGGGCACTCTCGAAGAGACGATCACCGTCACGGGCGAGGCGCCGCTCGTCGACGTGCAAAGCTCGGTGCAGCAACAGATCGTCAACCGTGACCTCCTCGACAACCTGCCGAGCGGGCGGATGATGTGGAACATCGGCGCCACACTCCCGGGCATCGTCGCGAGCGGGCAGGACGTCGGCGGAGCGGCCGGCATCCAGCAGATCCGGATCACTGCGCACGGCTCGGACGCTTTTCAGACGGTGACGCAGGTCGACGGGATGGAATTGAACACCATGGGCGCCAACGGCAGTGCCGTGCCCTACTTCAACGACGGCATGGCGCAGGAGATGACGTTCCAGACGAGCGCGATGGGCGCCGAAACGTCGGCCGGCGGCGTGCGCGTGAACATCATCCCGAAGGAAGGCGGCAATGACTTCCGGGGCGACACGTTCTTTGGAACGATTCCAAACCGGCATTTCTCGAGCAGCAACCTCGACGACAGCATCATCCGGCGTGGCCTGACGACGCAGCCGGCCGTGCTGTTGACGCGCGAGTTCAACCAGTCGCTCGGCGGGCCGATCGCGAAGGACAGGCTCTGGTTCTTCGGTACATTCCGGTATCTGCTCAGCAACAACTCCGTGGCCGGAGCGTTTTACGCGGACGGACGCCAGGCCGTGGACGACAACACCCTCAAGCAGGGTCTTGGCCGCCTGACATGGCGCGCGAACGCGAATCACAAGCTGTCCTACTTCTACGAGCTGACCAAGAAGTTTCGCGGGCACGACGGCCTCGCGGCGGGTGTCGACGAGGTCGCGGCCAACCGGCGTCCCCCCGTGCACTACTCGAACCTCCAGGCGAAGTGGACGGGCACGCTGAGTCCACGGCTGCTGGTCGAAACCGGCTTCGCGCGGAACGTCACCAAGTTCAACGTCGTGTACCAGGAGGGGGTCAAGGAGCCGCCATTCACGCCTGCCTGGTACGCGAAGGCATCGCGGCAGGACACCCTTCTGAGCACCCGCCACGTGGCGGGCGCGGTCGAGCAGTACAACATTCCGATCCGGAATACGCTGACCTCGTCTATCGCGTACGTGACCGGCTCGCACGCGTTCAAGTGGGGATACCAGTGGGGATTCGGATTCTACGACCAGATCCGCGAAGCCAACGCCGACCTGATTCAGGTGTACCGCGCCGGCGTGCCGACGTCAGTCCTTGTCCAGAACACGCCGGTCTTGTCAAGGCCGGTCATGAAAGCCGACCTCGGCCTCTATGGACAGGATTCGTGGACGCTGCGGCGGATGACACTCAACTACGGCCTGCGGTGGGAATACTTCAACTCGTACATCCGGGCGCAGGATCAGCCCGCGGGCCGCTTCGTGCCCGCCCGGCACTTCGACGAGGTGCACGTCCCGTCGTTCAAGGACCTCTCGCCGCGCTTCGGGGCATCGTACGATCTGTTCGGCGACGGCAAGACGGCGATCAAGGGGAGCGTCAGTAAGTACGTCAGCAAGTTCGCCACCGACAACACCAACGCGTACAACCCGATGTTCCTCGCCAGCGACAGCCGCACGTGGAACGACCTCAATCGGGATGACATCGCGCAGGACAACGAGATCGGACCGAGCAACAACAACGCGTTCGGCATCCGGCAGTCGCGCAACCCCGATCCGAACCTCAAACGGGAGTACAGCATCGAGTACACCGGCGTGTTGCAGCGCCAGTTGACGAGCGGCATTTCTGCGAGCATCGGTTACTACCGGCGCGGCTTCCATCGGCTGCAGCAGCAGGACAACCTCTTGCAGTCTCCCGGTGACTACACGCCCGTGACGATCGCGAACCCCCTCGGTGGCGAGCTGCTCACCGTGTACAACCTGGATCGCACGAAGCAGGGGCTGGTCAACATCCTCGACACCAACACCGTCAATGACGCCCGGACGCAGACCTACAATGGCGTCGAGTTGAGCGCCCAGGCACGGCTTGGCGAAGGACGCCTGACCGGCGGGTGGACGCACGACCGCACCGTGATCAAGAACTGCAGCCTGGATGACCCGAACAGCCCGATCCCGGCCGGTGCGCTCATCGACACCGCGGCGGGACGGTTCTGCGACGAGACCAAGCTAGGGTTGCCGTTCATCGATCAATTCAAGCTGTCCGGCGTGTATCCGCTATGGTGGGGCATTCAGCTCAGCGGCTCGCTCACCAGCTATCCTGGCCGGCAGCTCTTCGTCAACTACACGGTGGATCGCACGATCATCCCAACGCTGACGCAGACCAGCGTGCTGGTGCCGCTGATCAAGCCGGGTTCGAAGTACGCCGACCAGTGGAACCAGCTCGATCTGGGGTTTGCGAAGGTGGTGACGTTCAACTCGTTCCGCAATGTGCGACTGCAGGTGGACGTCTTCAACTCGCTGAACGCGAACACCGTGCTGAACCAGAACTTCAACTACGGGCCGGCGCTCGATCGGGTAACCGAGATTCTGCAGGGCCGCGTCGTGCGGCTGGGCGCTCAGTTTCACTTCTGAAGGAGAGCATTCATGCGCTTGACTTCACACCTCGTGACGGCATTCGTTCTGGCGCTCGCGGGATCTGCATTCGCCCAGGATGCGTGGACTGAGTTCACGTCCCGGCAAGATGGCTTCAGGATCACGTTCCCGGGGACACCGAAGGTCCAGGACACGACGTGGACCTCGCAGATGGGCTACGCATTGCCGGCACGTGTCTTCAGCGTTGACCGTGGCCGTGAGCACTATTCAGTCACCGTCGCTGACTACCGTGGCATCGAGCAACAAGGCATCGCCCGATCCATGGCCTGCGTGCCGGGCGCCGAGACGTGCTTCGGAGGACAGACGCGCATTGTCGGTTTGGGCTACTGGAAGAGCGACGTGCACGGCGCGATCACGTATGCGACGTTCAAGCTCCTGCAACGGGACGCCAAGTTGACGGGCATGACGTGGAACTGGACTGAACAGGTTGAAGGCACGCTCCTGCAGTTCACGAACAACGCCGATCAGTCGCGCACGTCGGCATCGATTTATATGCACGACAACAGGCTCTACATCGTCGAGGGGACGGTGCCGAAAGGGTCTGTCGAGCCGGAGTTGTTCAAGATGTCGGTCGGATTCCTCCGCCCGGACGGAACAGGCTCCAACACCTACTCCTCCGTCTACAGCACGTATGTGGGATTGGGCGAGTCCCCGCTTCCCGATCTCTGCGGCCTGCGTGGATGCAACGCTGTCGGTCTGGGCGGTGGCGGCGTCGCCATCCAGGCGCCAAAGGTCCGGACCAGGCGCGAGGACTTTCCTGGCCTCGCCAACTACTTCCCCATCGATGGGACCGCTTCCAATGGCAGTCAGTTTCAGTCGCGCGCCCTGGCAATTACGGAGCTCTCGAAACGGGGGTTCAAGGCTGTCATCGATGTCGCTGGTGGACCTGATGCTGAAGCCGAAGGCGCGGCGGTAAGGGCTACGGGCATGAAGTACTTCCTGCTGACGATAGATCTTGCCGGTTCGCCCGGGCAGTACGACCCAGCGAAAGTCGAGCCCGTCCTGAAGGCGATGACCGACCCCGCGAACCAACCGGTCTATTTGCACTCGGGCAACGGCCATCGAACGGCGATGCTCTGGATGATCAAGCGGGTCGTGGTTGACGGGTGGAGCGTTGAGCAGGCCGGCGCCGAAGCGACCATGATCGGCCTGGTCAACGATAACCCGGCGGTGCCTACCCAGTGGAAGTTCGCGCAGGACTACATCACCGCCCATTCCAAGAAGTAGCGAGGGAATATGACCGACCGTCCGAAGATCTGCATCGACCGTATTCTGCCGGCCGATCTCATGCGCCACCGGCCCACGACCCGGAGCGGCGGCCGCGACCGTGCCATCGCGCCCATCGGCAAGACCTGGATGAACGGATCCAAGCTGCAGGTCCGGTTCATAGGCGGCACGAACGCGCAGAAGACTACGGTGCGCGAGCAGGCCGGCTGGTGGGCGCAGCACGCGAACCTGACGTTCGACTTCAATGACGCGCCCGGCGCCGAGATCCGGATCGCCTTCGACCCAAACGACGGAGCCTGGAGCTATGTGGGCACCGACTGCCGGGGCATCCCGCTCAACGAAGCCACGATGAACCTCGGCTTCATGGACGGAGGGACGACCGCTCACGAATTCGGCCACGCGATTGGTCTCGCGCACGAGCACCAGAATCCGGCCGGCGGTATCCAGTGGAACGAGCAGGTTGTGATTCGCGAACTGGCCAAGTCGCCGAACTTCTGGGACGAAGCCACCGCGCGCCACAACGTCCTGCGCAAGTACACGGCCGATCAGATCAATGGGACTCGGTTCGATCCCGATTCGATCATGCTGTATTTCTTTCCCGCCGCGTGGACGCTCAACGGCATCGCCACCAAGGCCAACGAGTCGCTGTCGGCCCTCGACAAGGCGTTCATCGCCGGCGCCAAGATGTACCCGAAGACCGGTCAGACCGTGGACGCGCCTACTGAGCTCGTGGTCAACGCAGCGCGGCGCACGGCCGCGTCGATTGGCAAGTTCGGCGAAGAGGATCTGTTCGCGTTCAACGTCACGAAGGCTGGCCGGCACGTGATAGATACGAGGGGTCCGACCGACATCGTGATGAAACTCTTCGGTCCCGGTAGCCCCACGGCGCTTATTGCGGAGGACGACGACAGCGGCGTGGACTACAACGCGCGGATTGCGGCCGACCTCATCGAGGGCCGCTACTTCGCTCAGGTGCGGCACTACAACCGCACCAGCGGCATGGGCAACTACACCGTGCGCGTCGCGCGGGCGTGAACGAGCGAGGATTCGGCGAATAGCTCAGCGCTTCTGGGCGCTCAGGGTGTTGTACACGTTGGCAATGTTCACGTCATTGTCCTCGTCGTACTCGATCCACGCCTTGTACTCATCCATGATGGCGGCCGCCTGGAGCTGTGCGACCGTCCGGCCCGAGGCGATACCTGCGGACACCCTGGCGCCCAGGTTCTCGAAATACTGCCGGTGAGCGACGATGTCGGCCTTGGTGCCGACGGGGCCGTGGCCCGGAGCGGCGATCGTGAAGTCGAGCGCTTCAACCGCCTTGATCGCGTTGACATAGTTGGAGACTGACGCACCGCCTGCCAGCGTGTTTGACCCTGGCACCATCTTGACCGCCATGAAATCGACCCCGAACACCACACGCTCCGCCGGAAAGAACAAGACCGTCAGGTCGGGTGCATGCTGGGTTGGCCCAGGATGAATCAGTTGAACGGTTTTCCCGCCCAGCGTGATCGTCCGACGGGCGGTGTACGTGGATTCGGGAGGGACTACGGCCTCGTATCTCCTGGGTGCCTCCGCGTTCTGACCTGCCGACGCCTTCAGCGCGGCGTTGAAGTTCTCGTGGGCAACGAGCTCCGCCGTGTCATTGAACACCGCGGCGCCGGAGGCATGATCCTGGTGGTGATGGCTGTAGAGCACGTATCTGACCGGCGTATTCGGGAAGCGCTCCGCCAATTGGGTCTTGATCCAGGCCGCTGCCTCGACGTTGATCGGATCCGCCAGGATGATCCCCGCGGGGGTCACGAGAAATACCGTGTAGTGGTCGTTGTTCTGGGCGCGATAAAGATCGCCAGTAATTCGCGTAATGGTCCGCACGGGCTGTCCCTGCGGTTGTTGCGCGAAGGCTGAAGGAAGGCACGTGATCGCTAACAGCGCGACGAGTGAGAAACGGGACAACTGATCTTTCATGCACGTCCTCCTGGAAATTCTTCTCCTGTGGCGGCGAGAGGTCATTCTAGCAATGCGCTACTGCCTGCTCGCAAGGTCAGGCCGCACATAGATCGTGAGGTTCGGCCCCGGCCGCTGAATGCCGGCGAATCCTGTCAGCGGCAGATAGAACTCGTCCTGCCAGTCATACACAGCGCCTTTCGCTGACAGATCCTGGGCATCGACGACGTAGAGCGGCGTGTAACGGGAGGCAAGCGCCGTGGCTCGAGCGGGCATCACGGCTCCAGGATCGAAGAGCGATCTCGGCACAACTATCATGTCCGGCTCCTCCACCTCCGCAGGATCGTCCGCGACCGTCGTCGTTCTGTAGCGGGACGGCGCGTCGGGACCTTCGGGAAGGAAGAATAGGTTCGTCGAGCGCCGTCCGACCTCGGCGATGCTGGCCCCGCTGGGAAACCGGAGCTCCACCCACCTGGCCGCGAGCACGCGGCTGTCGGTCCGCGCGAGAAGACGGTCGAACTGCACCACGGACCATGCAGAGGGCGCGACAACGAGCAGCGCCAGGCCCCAGGTCGTCATCGGCGCCAACGTCGGACGACTACTCCATGAAACTACTGAGCGGCCCGCGGTGACGACAGCGAACGCCGCAGTCAGGCACAAAAAGGGGACCACTGGCAGGATGTAGCGGGCGAACACAGTGTAGCCGCTGCCGATGGCGGCGTAGTACGCCACTGGAAACAGGGACACCATCAGGCCCTCGCGTGGCCGTTTCCACAGCAGCAGCAGTAGGCCAGTCAGCCCCGCGACGAGCAGCGGGAGGCCGAGTCCGTAGCGCAGGGACGAGGTGAGGTGCACCACCCATCCGCGACCGAGCACCACACCGTGCCCTGTCGCAAGATGCGCCGAGATCGCGCGCAGCGCGGCGATGAACTGCTCGTACTCCAGAATGGAATACGGCGAGGTCAGTGCAAATGCGAGGAGCATGACCGCTGTAAAAAGCGCCGAACCGCCGACCCTCGCCGAGAGCGTTCTCCTGGATGGGTCAGTCGATCTGAATACAGCCCAGAGCGCCGGCAATGCAACGATCACCGCGTTGTACTTCGTCGATGCAGCAAGACCAGCTGTTGCGGCGGCAACGACCAGGTCCCGTCTGCTGCTGGATTCCGAGAAGCGCACGATGAAGAGGAACGACACGAGGACGAGACACGTCGCAGTGACGTCCGTTACTCCGAAATGCGAATCGCGGACATGCAGAAACGCCAGCGCTAGAAATAGCGAGGCGATGAGCGCCGTCCGATCGCCGAAGAGGCGTCGCGCCACCCGGAACAGCACCCAGACGGAGGCCAATCCCGCAGTTGCGCTCAACAGGCGTGCGGTCAGGAAGACCGGTGACGCGTCGGTGACGATCGTCTGAAAGAAATGGTATTCCCCTCTGAACCAGCCCAGATACAAGCCCGTTTTGAAAAACGGCACCAGCGCGGCGGCCGTTTCGTACATGAACAACGCTGGCCAGTCGAAGAAACGGGGATTGAGGTCGCGGCCGAACATCCGGGTCGCGATGTTCACCACCGCCTCTTCGTCAGGACGGCACAGTTGGCCCGGAAGGCAGAACGCTATTGCCCAGTAGCGGACGACGGCAGCCGCGACGAGGACCGCGGCAAGCGGCGCGTGCTTTCGCACGCGGCCATCTTACGACGGCCGGCTGAAGCCGACCCCACATACTCGTCACCTTCCGGCCCCGCGTTCTGGTTGTATCGAATCGGCTGTGACGTTGTGTGCACTACGTCGAAGCCGCATCGAGTCAGCGGCGAGTTCTCGCGTTAGCGCGCCACCGATAATGTTCTGCTTCGCAGCCGACTTAAGCCCAGACGAATCCTGTGATCTCGCCTGTTGTTAGTCACTTGCAGCCTCGTCAGACACGGCACCGCACTTGCCCTCCATGCAGATGGTCGTCATGCATTTCGTCATGCCCAGGCTCGAAACACTTGGGAGAAGGAAGTAGGAAATGACTGGTCGTAAAAGTGCGGGTATTGCAGTGCTCGCGTTGAGTTTTTTCTCCGCGCAGGCGGCGCAAGCCAGCCCGATCACCTTCACCGCCAGCAGCGGTACGCGCGCGGCGTCCGCCACCTTTGCAGACTCCGGCGGAGATCTCATCGTTACACTTACAAACACGTCGAGCGCGGACTCGCTGGTCCCGATCGACGTCTTGACCGGCGTGTTTTTCAGCAGCAGCAACGCGAATCTCCTCACGTCGCTGTCTGCGGTTCTTGGACCCGGAAGTATGGTGTTCGACGACCCCGATGGCCAGCCCGCTGGTGGTGTGGTGGGCGGCGAATGGGCGTACTTGGCAGGGCTCGTGGGAGCGCCAGGCGGTGCGACGAGAGGGATCAGCAGTGCGGGACTTGGTCTCTTTGGTGGCGCGACATTCCCAGGCGACGAATTGGGCGGACCCGTAAACGGGGCCCTTGACGGACTGCAGTACGGGATCGTCACGGCGGGTGACCTCGCGGGAACCGGCAACACCGGCCTGCTCAAAGGCGAGGGGTTGATCAAGAACTCCGTGGTCTTCGTCCTGGGGAATTGGGGCGGAGCAGATGCCTCGAAGGCGTTCTCGAACGTGTCGTTTCAGTACGGCGCCGCCCTCGATGAGCCAAACATTTCAGGGAACGGAGACGGAGGGACTACCGCGCAGGCTGTGCCAGAGCCTGCGAGCCTGGTGCTCCTTGGATCGGGTCTCGCCGCGATCGCGATGCGCCGCCGCCGCGTAAAGCGGAGCTGAGGGCAAGGGTAGAAAGGCGGACTCGGAGATCGTAGAGGCGGACCTTTAGGTCCGCCTAGTACTGCAACACCGAATAGACGTCCTCGCCTACGAGCTTTGACTTCCCGTTGAGGAACGTCAGCTCGATGAGAAACGCGAGGCCGTGCAGCTCTCCACCAAGCTTCTTCACGAGCTGCGTGGCGGCTCCTGCCGTCCCTCCCGTCGCAAGCACATCGTCCACGATGAGCACGCGCTGACCTTTCTCAATTGCGTCGGAGTGAATCTCGAGCGCATCCTTGCCGTATTCGAGGTCGTAGGTCACCTTGAGCACCTTTGCCGGGAGCTTGCCGGGCTTGCGGACGGGGATGAGGCCGGCGCCGATGCGCTCAGCGACCGCCGCGCCAAGAATGAAGCCGCGGCTCTCGATCCCGACCACCAGATCGATCCCCTTGTTGACGTACGGCGTCGCGAGCGAGTCGATGGTGGCCTTGAAGCCCTGCGGATCGCGCAACAGCGTGGTGATGTCGTAGAAGAGGACGCCCGGCTTCGGGAAGTCGGGGATGTTGCGAATCTGCTGCTTCAAATCCATTGTGATCATAGATGTCCAGTAACTGGTCTTAACCACGAAGGCCACGAAGGATCGAAGGCACCCAGAAACCTTTCGTGGTTCACTTGATCCTAAAACCCTTGAGCGTCCCTGCCGCTTCATCGTCTTGCACGTAGACGTTCTCGACGCGCGCGCCCGGGGGGCCGGATCGGATCGCGCGTTCGACGCGCGTGACCGCGTCCTCATCGCCCTCGACAAACACCTCGACTCGTCCGTCCGGCAGGTTCTGCACCCACCCGGCCACTCCTTCTCGCGCAGCGGCATTCTGCGTGAAGTAGCGGAAGCCGACGTTCTGGACACGTCCGCTGATCACGAACCGCCGTGCAACTCGCATGTCGGGAAGGAAGGATTATAGTGTCGGCGCCCTCAGGCGTGAAGCGAGGAGACTTCGATGGCAAAGAAACCCCGTACACCGCGCACCACTGGACAAAAAGCCGCAACCGGACGACAAGGGTTGTCGGTCCACCTCGGGCTCAACGCCGTCAGCGCCGTCCATTACGGCGGCTGGAGCGGAGAGCTGATGGCCTGCGAGTTCGACGCAAACGATATGGCTTCTCTTGCGAAATCGCGCGGAATTAGACCGACCGTGCTGCTCACCAGGAACGCCACGCGCGCAAAGGCGCTCGCCGCGATCCGCCTGGCAGCAAAACAGCTCAAATCGGGTGACTTGTTCTTTCTCACCTACTCGGGTCACGGCGGACAAATCCCCGACGTCACCGGCGAAGAAGAAGACAAGAAGGACGAGACGTGGTGTCTCTACGATGGGCAACTGATCGACGACGAGCTGTACCTGGAATTGAGCGGATTCGCGTCGGGAGTACGGGTGCTCCTGCTCTCCGACAGTTGTCATAGCGGCACCGTCGCGCGAATGGCTCTGGTAGGGCCGATGCTGGATCCGCCGCCGGGTGGACGATCCAAGATGATGCCGCCATCGGTCGCGATGCGGACCTACCGCGACCACCAGGGGTTCTACGACCGCCTGCAGGAAGGAGTGGCCAGCGCAGCGGGCAAGACGGGTCTTCCGGACCCTGACAGCGCGCTCGCGAATGTCGCCGTCAGCGACCGGCGAACCGGCGTCGTGAAAAACTTCAGGCCCTCGGTGATCCTGATCTCAGGCTGCCAGGACAATCAGACCTCGATGGACGGCGACCACAACGGCGCGTTCACCGAGCAGTTGCTCCAGGTGTGGAATCACAGCGCGTACAAAGGCAACTACGCGAAATTCCACGCGGCGATCAAAGCCCGCATGCCCGCCACGCAGTCGCCAAACTTTTTCACGCTCGGCTCCGCTGCCGCGTTTGTCACTCAGCAGCCCTTCAGCGTATAAGGACGGCGCGCAACGCTCGAGTCGCCTGTTGCCTGCTATATGAACCACGAAGGTTCCGAAGGCCACGAAGTAAGAGAATTCATTTTCTTCGTGTCCGTCGTGTCCTTCGTGGTTGTGTGCTCTTAGAAATCCGCCTGGAGGATTTATGAATTCGAAAGCATCGTTCGCGCTTGTGTGCTGTGTGCTTGCCTCGACGATCGTGCTGGCGCAGGGCCAAGGTGGTGGCGCCCAGAATCAGCCGCCGCCTGACCCGACCCGCGAGCTCACCACGCCTGACATTCCAGGTGTCGTCGCCGGCGGCACGAAAGTGCAGTTCATTCGGGCCGGCTTCAACGGCACCGAAGGCGTCATCGCGATGCCGGACGGCAGCGTGCTGTTCACCGAGCAGGACGCGAACAAGATCATCAAGGTCGATCCCGCCGGAAACCTGTCCACCTATCTCGAAGACACGAACCGCACCGTCGGCCTTGCCTACGATTCAAAGGGACGCCTGATTGCGGCGCAGTCGAGGGAACCGAGGATCGGCGTCCTGTCTCCGACACGCACGGTGCTCGCCGACTCGTTCGAAGGCCAGCCGCTCGTCCGTCCCAACGATCTCGTCATCGATAAGAAGGGCGGCATCTATTTCAGCGATCCAATTCCAAACGCGCAGGCGCAGTTCCGCGATCCGCCAGCCGGACGAAAGCCGCTGCTCTTTTACATCACGCCTGCGGGCAAGGTGACGAAGCTCACCGAGTACGTTACTGCGCCAAACGGTGTGCAGCTCAGCCCCGATGAAAAGATCCTCTACGCCACCAACGGCACTCACATCGTCGCGTTCGACATTCAGCCTGACGGCAGCGTGACCAATCCCCGGAAATTCGCGGACACCGGCGGCGACGGCATGGCGATCGACAACGCCGGACGTCTCTATACGGCGGTCGGCGACGGCATCCGCGTCGTCAGCCCACAGGGCCAGATCCTGGGGACCATTCCGACCCCGGTTGGGATGCAAAGCGTCGGGTTCGCGGGGCGCGACAAAAGACGATGTTTGCCGTAGGCCGGGGCGCGGCGTACAGGATTCAAATGCTTGCAGAGGGGATCCAGAGCCGCGCGAAATAGAAATGTACTCTTCGAGCCAGCTCAACATGACGATCTAACCACGATGAACACGAAGACAACGAAGGTCACGAAAAACCGTCAGCGCTTCAGCTCGGCCTGCCAGTTCAACACGATGGTCACGGGCGAAGGCGCCGCGGCCTCGGCCTCGCTGGGTGTGTAGAGGAGAAATCGCCCATCGGCGCTGACGTCGTAAGGGAAGAAACCCACCACCCTCGTTTCAAAGAGTGGAACGGCGACGCCGGGTTCGAACGGCGGTCCGACCTTGACGGGCACGGCCATCATTTTGCGATCGGGCGCGATGTAGTACAGCTCTTTGCCGTCCCTGCGCCATCGCGGCTTATCGCCGCCCGCGGTCGAGATTTGCCACTTGCCAACGGCCGCGGCGGGCACACGATCCGGCGCAAAGCCTTGTACGTACACCTCGCGGCGGCCTGATTCATCCGAGCTGTAGGCGATCCACTTGCCGTCAGGCGAGAACTGACCGAACGTCTCATCCGCCTGTGTCACGAGGAACGGAATCGGCTTCTGCTCGCCTGGCGGTGCCTCGATCGGAAGGATCCACAAGTCCTGCCGCTGCGCCGTTTTGGGAAGGTCAAACTCGCGGCGCGGAAACTTGACGCTTCCGGCGCGCTGACCTATTCTTCACGCAATCTTTCCCGTCGACGGCCGGTTCCGAGCCTTCTTACCCTACGCAGGAGATCCCACATGTCGAGGCAGGTACTTGGAATCGCGACCATTGCGGCCGTGACGGGACTCACCGGCACCCTCGCGATCTCGTTGAACGCTCAGCAGGCCCCGCGTCCGAGACCGCGTGCGGCCGCCGTCGAACCGCTGCCGGCGCCGGGTGGGGAGCTCAAGACCGTGCTCTACAACTGGGCGAACCACATGGGCATGCTCCGCGGCGTCCAGGAGAATGACGCCATCGGCACGCTCGACTACGTGGGCACCGGCACCATCAACGTGGGCGGGCAGCCGTGCAGGCTGACGAAGTACCACGCCGAGATCAACTACCAGATGTCGGGGATGCGGGAGGATTTCGCCTGCACGCTGCCCAACGGCCAGAAGCGTGAGGAGATTCGCGTCATCGGCGGGCAGTACGCATGGAACGAGATCGGAGGGCCCGGCGCGGGGCTCGTCCCCGGCAAGGGCACCGCAACTCCGACACCGGAAGCCTACAACGAGCGGGCGATCCGGCTCTGGAGCGGTCCGCAGGGAGCGGTCAAGGCGGCCAGGCTGAACGGTGGCGCCGAAACGAAGGTCTCGGTCGAAGGCGAAAAAACGGTGCTCACGTATCCGATTCCTGGTGTGACCGGAGCGATGGCCAAGGCCACGCTCACGTCCGGGCCGGTGAAAGGCGTTTGCACGAGGAACTGCGCGGAACGCATTGACGTGCGGCAGGGCGACACCGTCACTGAATTCACCTACTCGAACTACAAGGACTACAACGATCCCGAGGAACAGCTCGACGCCTTTTTCGCGGGCCATATCGTCGAGAAGCGCGGCCCGCTCACGGTGCTCGATCTCACCGTCACGAGGACGAACACTCCCAATCTCTACGTCGTCGTGCCCGTGCCGCCGGCCGTGAAAGCCGCCGGACCTGCAGTGCCCACGAAGTGATCCGGGAGTGCCCGTAGAGCCAACGCGAGATTCGTACTGATCAGAGAGGGGAAAAAGCGATGACCTGTCGATTTGTTCGATTCAGCACGATCACGGGGTGTGCCGTGGCGGCTGTCGTGGCTCTTGGACTTTCCACGTTTGCCGAAGCCCAGTACGGAGCGCCCGCGAGCGCCGCGCCGCAGAACCAGGCGGCACCGGTCCCCACACCGCGTACGCCGGACGGAAAGCCGGATCTCAGTGGCTTCTGGGGCGGCGGAGGCGGAGGCGGCGAGGATGGCGGAGCCAAGACCGACGAAAAGGGCAATCTCGTGGTGCTCAACAGGTCGCGTGGCTGCCACCCGGGAATGAAGATCTGCACCGCCCCGGTGAACCAGTCAAACGACAGCACGTTCATCGACCGGTTTGACGCGAACCGCCCAATCTACAAGCCTGAATACTGGGCGAAGGTGCGGGATCTCGATTTCAACTCAAACACCGTCGCGCCGTATTTCGTGTGTCAGCCGGCCGGCGTACCCCGAATGGGACCGCCCGTGAAGATCGTGCAGACGGCAAACGAAGTGATCTTCCTTTACGCGCAGCAGGGCGCCTCGCCGACCGACTTCAGGGTGATCCCGACTGACGGCCGTCCGCACGACCCCATCAGGGCGCAGGACCTTCTCTTCTACGGCGACGCCGTCGGCAAGTGGGAAGGCGACACGCTGGTCGTCGACGCCGTGGGATTCAACGATCTCACCTGGCTCGCGCAAGGTGGCTACTTCCACAGCGACCAGATGCGTGTCGTGGAAACGTTCCGCCGCGAGGGGAACACGCTCCGCTATCAGGCGACCGTCTACGATCCCGAGGTGCTCGTCGAGCCGTGGGTGATGAACCCGCGCATGCTCCGGCTGAATACCAGCAAGAACGCGGTGATCGCCGAACAGAACCCCTGCGAGGAACACTCCCAGCAGAACCTGGTCGGGCATATCCGACATTGATCATGAAAGGCGGACCTAACGGTCCGCCTCTACGCAACACGGGCAGGGTCGTAGAGGCGGGTCTTTAGACCCGCCTCACCCGCCCTCCGTTACCGCGCTCGGCCCTTATAGCCCGTCGAGAGCATCCGGACCTTCCACGCAACGCCGCGGCCGACCAGATAAAGCGTCTTCTTGTCTGGCCCGGCGAATGTGAGGTTATTGATCACGCGGGCGGCGGGGATCGTGCCCAGGTGTCCTGCAAATACGTCGCGCCACGCCCGTGTTCACTCTCGTGCTCAGAGGTCGTTCGGGTTGTCGGGATTCTCGTGATACAGGACCACGACGCGGCCGTCGGGGAACTTGAAGTCGATCACGCGACCCGAGTTGGCTCCATTGCGCGCCGGCGCGGCGGTGACCTTGTAGGTGTCGCCGAGCTTGAACGCGCGGGCCAGGCCGGCCTGCCGGATCGGACCTGCGCCCGCGGCCGACACTTCCCACTTGATGATCGTGCCGTCCGGCTTCTTCACGTCGAAGAACCACCGGGTATGCGGGTTGATGAGCGCGAAGCGCGTCAGCGTTCCGGTGAATTCGACGCGCTTCGTCGTGTGAATTCCGCCTGAAGCGCGTGGTGCGCAAGCGCGGGAATGGCACTGAAGAAGAGTGCGAGAAACAGCGCGAAACCATAGGTCCTGAGTCGCATAGCCAAGAGCCTCCTGACTGGCCTCCATGCTTTTAACGCCCGCCGCAGCGTCGGGCGCAACCTACCACCGGGAAGTGACCCTGTCAACGAAGCGGGTTCCTGAGAGGCATCGCCAGCTTCCACGGCCGCGTACACACCGCCGGTTCCACCCGCATGTCGTTGGTCTCGGGATAGTCCTGAGATCGAAGTTCTGCCGCCAGTGCGACCAACAGCCCGGCAGGTTCGGATGCCCGGACGCGGTGCGGGGTGCAGAGTCAGAACGCTATGCGGAAGTCCAATTGTAGGCGCCGAGAGGCACTGCGAAGCCGCGCTAAATAATCGGCCAGACAGGGCTTAGCCTGTGCTAGCATCGCGCCCGAATCTGCCAGCAAGAGACGGCGGAGACCCCCAAATCTAGCGAGGAGAGGCATATATGACCGCCCGGAGTTTCTTCGTGTGTGTCGCAGCATCTGTGTCACTTGTGGTTCTACCGGTAACGGCCTTCGGGCAGGCCGCGCAGAGCGGCTTGTCTGGCGTCGTGAAAGACTCGTCGGGCGGTGTGCTTCCGGGCGTCACGGTCGAAGCCGCCAGCCCTGCACTCATTGAAAAGGTGCGCTCGGTCACGACCGATTCCAGTGGCCTCTACCGTATCGTCGACCTCCGTCCCGGCATCTATACCGTTACCTTCGCCTTACCGGGCTTCAACAGCGTGCGCGTCGAAAACTTCGAGCTGCGCGCCGACTTCAACGCCACGGTCAACGCCGACATGAGAGTCGGCGAGTTGAACGAGACGGTCACCGTCACCGGTGAAGCGCCGCTCGTCGACGTCCAGAGCACCACGAAGAGCGCCGTCTATAACAAAGAGGTCATCGAGGCCCTGCCGAACAACCGGCAGATCCAGAGCCTCGCGCAGACCATTCCGGGAGTCGTCGGCGGGCAGAACATCGACGGCCCCGCGTCGCGGAGCCTTTCCGTGCACGGCAGCCGCATTGCCGAGACCAACAGCGCGATCGACGGCATGTCCGATCGGCGCGGTTCAGCTGGCGGCCAGGCGGTCACCTTCTACATGAACGAAGGAAGCGTCCAGGAGGTCAGCGTCCGTACGGACGGTGGCGACGCCGAAGCGCAGTACTCCGGCGTCTGGATGAACGCCATCCCTAAGGAAGGCGGCAACGCGTACAACTGGTCAGTCGTAGGCCTGTTCGCCAACAAGGACCTGTCGGCGAGCAACCTGTCTCAGCAGTACATCGACCAGGGACTGACGGCAGTCAACAGCATGAAGCGCACGTGGGACTTCAACCCGAACGGGGGCGGCCCGATCATCAAGGACAAGCTGTGGTTCTACGGCGCGTACCGCAACAACCAGATCGAGCGGTATGTCGCGGATGCCTTCTACTCGAAGGATCCGTTGTCGTGGCAGTTCGTCCCTGACAAGACGCGACAGGCGGCCGATACGCAGGTCCATCGCAACTACGCGCTGCGCCTGACGTGGCAGGCCTCGCCGCGCAACAAGATCAATTTCAGCTACGAGAAGGATCGGCGCATCACGCCGCTCCGCCGCATCGCGGCTGCGGTGTCGCCCGAAGCGACCACCTACACGCCGTTCTTTCCGAACGCGATCTGGACGGTCGTCTGGCGCGTCCCGGTCAACAGCAAGCTGCTGCTCGACACCGGCTTCATGTCGTACGAGCAGGACTGGGACGAGCGGCGGCAGATCAACCCGAAGGTCGATTTCGGCACAATCTCGGTCACGGAGGACTCGACGGGACAGATCTACCGCGCGTCGACGATCTACGGCCACAATTTCGACAATCCGCTGACGTTCAGGTCGTCGGCCGCCTATGTGACCGGCACGCACAGCTACAAAGCCGGCTTCACCGTACGCCACCGCGGCAACGGCCCCACGTGGAACAACACGTCGGTCAACGGCGACATGAACTACAACTTCCTCAATGGCGTACCGCGCCGCGTGACGCTTTTTGCAACGCCGATCGAGCAGCAGAACGACATCAACGCGGATCTCGGCATCTTCGCGCAGGATTCGTGGGCCATGAGCCGGATGACGATCAACTACGGGCTCCGATTCGATTATCTGAAAGCAAGTGTGCCGGCGCAGCATCTGGCCGCAGGCAGATTCGTCCCCGAGCGAAACTTCGCGCCGGTGAAGAACGCGCCGAACTGGAAGGACATCAACCCGCGCATCGGCGTCTCGTATGACCTCTTCGGCGACGGCAAGACCGCGCTGAAGACAAGCGTCGGGCGCTACATTAGCGGCGGCAGCCTCGCGTCGAACGTCAATCCGGTGAACACGTCGGTCAATAGCGCGACGCGGACATGGACCGACAATGGGGATTACATCCCGCAGTGCGACTGGAACAATCCGGCGACCAACCTCGAGTGCGGACCGCTGTCGAACCTGAATTTCGGCAAGGTCAATCCGACCGCGACGCAGTTCGACAAGGAAGTGCTCGAAGGCTGGGGCGTGCGGCCCTACAACTGGAGCGTCAGCGCCGGTGTCCAGCGTCAGATCGGTCGCGGCGCGTCGGTCGACGTCTCGTACTACCGTCGTTGGTACGGCAACTTCACAGTCGTGGATAACCAACTTGTTACGCCGGCGGACTACGATCAGTACTGTGTAACGGCGCCGAGCAACGATTCGCGCCTCCCGATCGCGGGGCAGCAGGTCTGCGGCTTCTACGACATCAAGCCGGCCAAGAACGGCCAGGTACAGAACCTGGTGCGCCTCGCGAAGCACTATGGCGATCAGAAGGAGGTCTACAACGGCATCGACGCATCGGCGAACTGGCGCGTGAGGGGGCTGACGCTCTTCGCGGGCCTCACCACCGGACGCGTTGCGAAAAGCCAGTGCTTCACCGTTGATGTGCCCGCGCTGTACCTGACGGTGGTCAGCCCGGCGGTGCCGACAGCGACGAACCCTCAAACGCCGATGGCCAACTGCGAGGTCGTGCCGCCCTTCCTCACCCAGTACAAAGGCTACGGTGTGTATCAACTGCCGTGGGGCGTGAGCGTGAGCGGCACGTACCAGGCGGTGCCGCAGCCGGCGAGCGCCGGCGAGTTCACGTCAATCACCGCTGACTACGTGGCGAGCAACGCCGAGATTCGACCGACGCTCGGACGCGACCTTGCGGCCGGTGCCAACGGCACGGCGACGGTCGACCTGCTCAAGCCGTTCGCGCTGCGCGGTGGACACACCAAGCAGTTCGACCTGCGGGTCGGCAAGCTGCTCGCCGCGTCCGGCAAGCGGCGCGTCCGCCTGTCGATGGATATCTACAATCTGTTCAACTCGAACGACTGGCAGACAGTCACCACGAGGTTGAGCTCGAGCGCGGCGTTAAACCGCTGGCAGCGTCCGACGCTGATTCTGCAGGCCCGTTACTTCCAGCTCGGGACGCAGATCGATTTCTAAGGTAGGCCGTAGAGGCGGGTCTTTAGACCCGCCTCTACATTGACGACGTGATGAACCACGAAGGGCACGAAGGACACCAAGAAATCTAATCCTTCGTGCACTTCGGATCTTCGTGGTTCGAAATTTAGGTCCGCCCTGGGAGAATCTGAATGCGAATTTTGGCGTTTGTTACGACCCTCCTCATCGCATCGTCCGCGTCCGCGCAGGCGCTGCAGTGCAACGTCGCCGGCTTCACGCCCTCGTCCGGGATTGCGGCAAGCCTGGCAACCGACACGCTGACCCTCACGTGGGACGGCGATCAGGGCCAGGAGGTGCGCATGCGGCTCGGAGTCGTCGCCGGGACGCCGACGATCCGCGACATCGCGGTCCGCGCGAAGGGCGGCGTATGGAAGATCGCCGGCGCCAACATGACGCCAGACTACCGTGTCGTCGCGGGCTTCCGCCGCGTCACCGAGCAGCAGCTCCAGCCGCTGAGGCAGCTCAAGATAGACATCACTCCCGCGCTGGTCGAGAGCATCAAGTGGGACGCGTTCTGGGACGCGCCGCTCAATACCGAGAAGCTCGAGGACACGCGCATGAACGCGATTCCTCCGCCTGACGGCGTCGCCGGTCAGCCGGGGCTGCCGCGCAAGCCCGAAGAGATTTCGCGCGCGACCGCAAGCTACGACGTGAAGGCGTGCGAGGTCACTTCCAAGGGCGCCAGGGTCGTCGTCTCATTCCCCGGCGTGAACCTGGGCGTCTTCGCCGGCCGGCTGGAATACACGATCTACAAGGGATCGAATCTGATCGTGCAGACGGTCGTTGCGAAGACCGAGATGCCGTCTGTTGCCTACAAGTACGAAGCGGGGCTGAAAGGGCTTGCGATACAGCCTGCGTCGCGCATGGTCTGGCGTGACATGGCGAACAACTGGCAGGAGTACCGCTTTGGCGGCGCGCCAAACAGCGGGCCGGTCACGCTGAAGGCGAGCAATCGTCTCGTCATCGCCGAGGGTGCTGAGGGATCGATTGCCGCATTCCCACCTCCCCACAACTTCTTCTGGTCGCGCGAGACGGCGTTCAACCTCGGATACGTCTGGTACCGGAAGGATGGCGCGTCGAGCTTCTCCTTCGGCGTGCGCGAGCCGGATCATGAAGCGAATCCTCACGAGACCGGACGCGGCGAAGAGGACACAACGCAGAATTTCGCGCTTCGCAGCGCGCGGCCCGGCACCATGCAGCGGATGCCGGTCTACCTCTACGTCAGCGCTGGCGCCGGTGAAATGGCTGCGCGCGGTGCGCTCGCCTTCACGCGCGACGATCGCTTCAAGCAGGTGCCCGGCTACCAGGTAATGGCTACGCACTTCCACAGCGCGCTGGTGGGACGGCTTCGCGCGATGGGCGGCGATCTCGATGTGCGCCTCCCCGATCTCGACGTCGTGAAGGCGGCGGGCATCAACATCTTCGCGCCGATCGATGGTGGCGGCCTCGGGTTCGGCAATGCGGCCGGAGATCGTCTCGCGAACATGGCGGACTACTACGAGGTGGCGCGCCGGCACTCCGACAAGAACTTCCTCATCATGCCGAATGAGGAAGGCGGCGCCGCCGGACTTGGCGGGCACAACGATCTGCTCATCTCGCATCCCCTCTTCTGGGTCCAGTCGCGCCCGGCCGGCAAGCCGCTCGTCGAGCAGCATCCGAAGTACGGCAAGGTCTACAACATCGGCAGCCAGGCCGACATGATGGAAATGGTACGCCAGGAGAACCTGCTCATCTACATGCCGCATCCCCGGTCGAAGGGCTCCACCGGCTACCCCGACGCCATCAAGGACAAGCCCTGGTTCCTCGATGAGCGGTACCGCGGGATCGGCGTGCGATGGGGCATGGGGCTCGACGGATCTGAGGCGCGGCTCTGCGAGTACCGCTGCCAGACACTCTGGGACGAGATGAACAACTGGGTGGCCGACCTGCCGACTCCGCTCAAGTACATCCAGGCCATCACCGAAACGTACCAGCAGGGACCTGGTGACGATGTGTATGCAAACAGCCCGGTGAACTACGTGAAGCTGGACGCGCTGCCGGCTCCGGGCGACTGGAGTCCGATCATCGACGCGATGAAGCGGGGCGACTACTTCTGGTCGTCGGGCGAAGTCCTCGTCCCCTCTTATTCAGTGCAGGGCGCCGGCGCGAAGCGCACCATCGTCGCAGAGGTTGAGTGGACTTTCCCGCTCGAGTTCGTCGAGGTTGTGTGGGGCGATGGCACGAAGACCGATCGCCAGATCATCCAGACGACCGATGCCGGGGCATTCGGCAAGAAGCGCTTCGAGATTCCGTTCGACGCGACGGGCAAGAAGTGGGTGCGGTTCGCCGCGTGGGACGCGGCGGGCAACGGCGCGATGGTGCAGCCAATCAAGCTGACGACCGGTACGACCACAACGACGCGATGAGCACGAAGAACACGAAGAACACGAAGAACAATTCATTTACTTCGTGTCCTTCGAGTCTTCGTGGCTGTCCAAGTATTTCGTGATCGTCGATCGCTTTCGTGACCTTCGTGGTTACTCGTTCTGCCGTTTCGCGGTGAATTGATTTCGCCGCGGCCGCCGTCCCCGGCGATGCCCGTCCTATGCTCCCAGCCGCGGGAATAACGCTGACGCGTTCCCACGTTCAATCGCCTGTAATTGATCGAGTGGGATCTTGGCGGCGCGCAGCTCTTGAAGAGTCTGGCCGACAGTCACGAAAGGAAAATCAGTGCCAAACAGAATTTGGGAGATGGGAACGTAGCTGGCTAGTGCCGTGAGAGTCGGTGACGACGCCGAATTTGCGACCTCGAAAAATAGTTTCTTGAACTCCGCGTCGACCCCATTAGGCGCGACCTGCGACAGATTCTTTACCTCTGCCTGCGCAAGGGTTCGAATCCGGCCGGCCATGACTGGCAACGTGCCGCCGGCATGGGAGAAGATCCAGCGGATGTTTCGGTATCGGACGAAGGTTCCGCTGAAAAGCAGATCCAACACCGTCCGGGTCGTGTCATGGGGATACTCGATCACTGCCGCAGACACGTAACTACTGAGATTCCCGCAGCAATTCGCCGTCGCAGGATGAACGTAGACAACCGCCCGGCGGCGGTTCAGCTCTTCAAAGATCGGCGCGAATTGCGAGTGCCCGAGCCATCGATCTCGATAGTTCGTAAACAGGTTGATACCATCGGCCTTCAATACGTCCAGCGAATATTCAATTTCTCGAAGACTCCCTTCAACGTCCGGCATCGGCAGGATGCCAAACAGCCCGAAGCGACCAGGGTGGGCCTGCATGATCTGGGCTCCCTGATCGTTGTACCGCCGCACGATTGCGCGCGATTCCTCCGGGTTGGCGCCGAGAGCGGCAACCCGGATCGACGTCGACAGCACGGCCGTCGAGACGTTGTTGGAATCCAGCTGGTCGAGGGTCCTCGCGAGTGTCCACTGTCGCACGGGAACAGGAATCGGCGGCTCGCCCGCCGGCGGGCTCTTCAGCCAAGCCTCAACGAAAGACGGAGGGTAGAAGTGGTGGTGCACGTCGACGACGCGACGCGCGTTCGTCGCTGTCACCGGAGAAGGCGTCTGCCCGATGAGAAGAGCCTCGGGGAGAAGACAAGCCCCTGCCCCCATAGTGGTGAGGGAACGGAGAAACCGGCGCCGCGAGGAAGTGGAATCCATATCCGCCCTTCGATGATCGGGGCGGGATTATACAGGAACCTCCCGGTCAGCCACGAAGACGATCGGCGTTCATTCGGGGAAGCATCGAAGTTGTCTCGCGAATCCGTCTCACATTACGACGCGCCAAAACGGAATCCCGATGTGATGATTCCGTGACAAAGGCGGCGGTACGTTTCGTTGACATCGTCGAAAGAGATGCTATAGGTTGCGTGGCTCAACAGCGATGAGTTTAGAGGTCACTATGAACCGGTATTGCGTTGTGCTCCTCGGCATAGTTGTCGTCCTGACGGTTGGGCGCTCTTTCCTGGATGCCCAGACCAACGACAACGCGGCGGGCATGCCGTGGGAGGCCACGCGAGCTGCAGCCTTCAAAAGATTTGAAGGGCTACCTATGACCGCCCAGAAAACCGAGCCTTTCAAGATTGTTGACAATGTGCACTACGTTGGCCTCGAAACGGTCGGCTCCTACTTGATCCCGACGAGCGAAGGCTTGATTCTCCTGGACGCGACCTATGCGGACACCGCCGACCTCGTACTCGATAGCGTCCGCAAGCTTGGCCACAATCCGGCGCAAATCAAGTACGTGCTGATCACTCATGGGCACGCCGACCATTTTGCGGGCGCCGGACGGATCAAGCAGGTCACGGGCGCGCGAGTGGGAATGGCGCTTGCGGACTGGGAAAACGTCGAACGTTTGCAGAGGGACCCAGGTCAGGGCAATCAATCCAACGGTGTTCGTCTGACGCGAGACCTTGTCATCAAGGACGGCGACATGCTGACCCTGGGCGACACCCAGCTCTGGTTCTACCTGATATCCGGTCACACCGCCGGCAACCTCGTGGCCGAGATACATGCAGTCGCGGGCGGCAGGCAGTTTCGGACGGCGATTGGAGTCGACTTCGAGCCGTCTCCGGGAATGCTCCCTGCCTCGCTGAAGAGCATCGAGCGTCTCAAGGAATTGGGCCCATGGGACGCAATGTTGCCCTCACATCCCTACTTGGCACCGGTTGCGATCCCGCTGACGGCGCGGCAGATGCTCGGCGTGGACGCGCTCCCTGCAAATCCCACCAAACAGCTCGGCCTCGTGGGTGCGCAGCGCGTCAACGCGTATCTGGATCAAATTCGGATCGCGATCCAGGCCAGGCTCGCGAGATAACCGTCGGTCGGGCAGACGCCTGACAAGGCTCGGCCATCGCTGTCGGTCAAGGGGCGACGACCGCGTTCCAAATCTCGAGCTGATCCATCTCGCCGACGAAGTTGTCGCTGCCCGGAAAGTCACTGCCGATCGCCATGGACGCTATCGACGCCGCAATCTTACCGGCCTGCTTCACCTCCGCGACGGAGATCCCGTTGAAGTAGATGTGCATGACGGCTCCGTCAAAGGTGCACGCGACTCGCGTCCACTCGCCGAGCGGAACTCCGACCGTCGAGTACGCCTCCGGGCGACCCGTGAGGCTGCACCGGATGATTCCATTCTCCTGCACGTACATCCGATAAGTCGCCTCGCCGTCGATGATGCCCATGCGCGCTTCGCCCTCAGATTTGCCCGCAAGTGCCTCCCGACGGCTAACCGGGAATGACGAGGGGCGGATCCACATCTTGATCGTCATCGCCGACAGGTCGAGACTCGGGTGCTGGGCCACCAGGACTCTGCTCTTCGACGCAAGGCTCACGGCCTTGCCGGCTTTGCCGGGCACGTAGCTGACGTTGGCCGAGTTTGCATGGTTGCCATATGAGGATCGATCCTTCGTATCGCCGTCGAACGTAAAACACGCGCGCAGCCTCGCATCCGCCGCAGCACATGAGAACTGGCTGGCGTCGGTCGAATTCGCGTTTGCTGACGGGGCGGGCTGCTGAGCGAACATCCGGCCATTGGTCAGGTCGCCTCCTTCAGCACCCACAAGCGCGACAACGAACAAACATAGACGTGTCCGCATGTTCACTCCTTACATGACGGTATTGCGCTTCAGCGAACTGTGCTTACAAGGATCAGCAATGCCACGAGTGCGCCTCCGGCCAACCACGACAGCTCGGCGCGTCGTGTGACAACCAGCGATCCCAGGCAGAGAAAGGCGCCCGCCGCGAAGAGAAAACGCCAATAGAGTTCTTCGGTGCTCTCCTCTTCCTGGGCGCCGGGGATGCGGCGGCGAATGCTGCTGATGATCTTGAACGCCACGGAGGAATCGGGTTCGCGGCCGATCTCGAAATACTGGCCACCGCCGATGCGAGCGATCTCGGCAAGCGAGGCGCGGTCGAGCACGGCGCGAATCGGGGGTCGTGGCAGAGGGTCCGGGATGATGCCGCCGGCCGTTGTGCCAACACCGACGACATAGACAGGAATGTCCCGCGTATGCGCCTCGGCGAGCGCCGTCGCCACCTTCCCGCTCCAGGCCTGGCCATCGGAGATCACCACGAAGGCTTTCGGGTTCTTCGTCGCGCCGAACAGCTTCTCGTCCATCTCGACGAGTTGCATCCCCCATGACACGCCCTGTTCGATGTTCGTGTCCCAGGTCGCCTCATCTTCGATAGGAAACGGCGAATGGTCACCGAGGTGATCGATAAAGAAGAACAGCGCATTGGGATCTTTCGTGAGGCGGATCTGTGGGGCGGCGTGCGAGGCAAACAGCGCCAGCGCGACCCGATCGCCCTTCCAGCTCAGCGCCTCGCCGAACGCGCGCAGGAACTGGACGGATCGCCGCCAGCGGTCGGGCGCCACATCTCTGACAGACATCGACGCGGAGCCATCCTGCAGAAGAACGATGTCGGCACTGGCCCTTCGCACCGCGGAAATGCGCGCGACGGGTCTGGCGAGGGCGAGGATGCACAAGGTGGTCGCGATGCCCAAAGCCAGCCAGAACGCGAGATCGCCGAGCAGCACGTGCCGTTCGCGGACCGAAAGCACGCGTTCGCGCCGGTACCGTCCGGCGTCGGCACGTCGGCGTAGCACTTGCCAGATCCACAGCACCAGCAGGACGGCTGGCGCGACGAGCAGCCACAGGTAGGGTGTCTCGGCAAAGCTGAGCGTGCTGAAATCGATCCAGCGCAGCATCGCGGTTATCCCTTGCGAACCCTTGGCGCGCCTTTGGCCGCATCGCCGTCCTCTCGCTCCTTCTTCTCCTGAGGAACGTACGTCTTGAACTGCTCCTCGCTCTTGCCCCTCTCTATTTGCCCTTCAGTGCCAAGGGGACGGTCGGAGCCGGGAGGCGGAAGGTCGCGCCGCCGGCGTCCCATCTCGTTTCGTAACCGTATGAGGTACTCGTAGTTGTAAGCCGCGTCTTCAAGGTACAAAGCGTCTTCCTGTCGCGCGGCATTCGTCACAACCGTGAGGTAGGCATTGATACCCGCGTCGAGCATCTGCAGCGTGGCTGCTCGATCCTTCGGCTGCGCCTGTCCGCTCCGGAACACGGCGTTGGCGACGATCAGCTGCTGCGGTATGTTGTCGGGCGCCACGTCGGCAACGGGATCGGCGCGACCGGCCGGAACCAGGGCACCGTACTCGCGCTGCCAGTACCGAAGCGCGGCCTTGCGCGCTCGAACGTCGTTCAAGGGATCGGCACCAACCCCGGGCAGATGGCTCGCGTACTCGTAGTAGCGCTCAACAGTGTCGAGGGCGGCAACTGATGTCTCGTAGTCCACGGTGACGAGCGTCTCCTGCGCACTGGCCATCTCGCGCTCGACTCTGCTCGTTGCAAGGCCCACGCTCCCCAGCAGCGCCAGGACGGCTGCTCCCACCAGGTAACCGGCAATCCCTTTCATCGCAACCTCCAACACATCAGCGCACGCTGCACCGTACCATGCCTAGAAGTGGTTCATACCAGGAGGACTACGGAAACACCCTGAAGTACCGGAATCCGAGTTTGAGCAGCCCGGCAGAGAGCCAGAGCGCAACCGCGATAAGCGCATAACCCGAAAACCTCGGCCGGTACGCCGTGTATTCGCGAACGTCGATGCGCCCCGCGGAGAGCCTGTCGATATCCTCCACCGCGCGCAAGATCGTGCCCTCGTCTGCGGCCGGGTAGAAACGGCCTCCCGTTCGCTCGATAGCCGGCTTCCACAACGCGTCCTCCTTGACGTCACCAAACTTGCGATTGTAGGCGGTCCGGATCATATAGACGGGAATCTTGGACTTACGCGCCGTGGTCACGAGCTGATCGATCGCTTTGCCTTTGAGAGACAGCTGACTGTCGATGCCATCGCTGAAGAGCACCATGAGATTGCCGGAGGCATTGAGGAAGTCGAACGTCTCAAACAGCTTCGTCCCCTCTTCGATGCCCTGGAGAATCGTCGTGCCTCCATCATCAAATCGCGCCCAATTGACCGGATCGCCGATGAGTCGAATGCTCAGTAAGACATTCTCGTAGTCGGTGGTGAAGGGCGTCACGACGTACGCGTCGGTGCCGAACTGAATGAGCGCGATGAGGTCGCGATAGGGACCGTTCATGCGCAGTTTCATGAAACGCTCCGCCGAGGCGACCGCCGTGAAGAACGCGCGGTCCGTCGTCGGTTTCAGTTGCTTGGTCTGGAACGGCAGGATCATGCTGTTCGACGCATCCACGACGAGGGCGATCCGCCGGCCCGGATACGACCGCTGTTCGCGCGTGTACGCGGTGTGCGGATCGGCCAGCGCGACCGCGAAGAACGGGACCCCGAGCAGAAACAGGAGAAAGGCGGCGTGGCGGGCGGCCGAGAGCGGAGTCCGCCGCATGACCGAGAGGATGGCGGGCACCCCGATGGCCGCGCGTCTCGCGTGCTGGAAACGTGCCCCGCGGGCGAGCAGCATCAGCAGCGAACTCGCCAGCAGGACGATCAGGACGAGAAACGCGGATCCGGCTTCCGTAAAACTCAGATCGGTCCAGCGCAGACCCAGCCATTCGGCGAACGTCCGGCGAACGACAATCAGAAGATCGTTCAGCGGCCCCATGCACCTATCCCGAAAGCGGCGGGGATCTGCGCCAGCCTCTGGGCGGCGCGCGCCGGCCACAGCCGCGCGCGGCGCAGGCGCCGCAACGCGTGGCTGCCTGTGTCGACCGTTCGATCGAGCTCGTCAGCATCGAGGCTTCCATGACGCCCGTACCGGGCGGCATTGAGCACAAGCAGGGACTCACGGATCCGATCGAGTCCTTCCTCCGTGGCGGCGGTCTGTCGATGTCCATTTCCCCCGGTGCGCAGACGGTCGATCGCGTCGGCGGTGGTAGGCGCGAATACCAGGGCGCGTCTCCGCCGCACAATCCCGTGGCGCAGCGCGATCTGACCCTCTCGTGTCGGGGTCTCGACGTCGACCATCGTGTGGGTGACGGGCTGCGACAGCGCGATCGCGCCGGCGATCCGGAACGGCGCGAGGGCACGAGCCACGAGACTCGGATTCCAACCTCCGCGCGCGGCCTCCGCCTTCACCCGTTCGAGCTCACGCAGACAGCCCTGTAGCACGGTCCTGACCGGCAGGGATTCCGCCACCGCGGGCCCACGCTTTCGAGCTCGTTCCACGACGCGTACGCAGGCGACGACCAGCAGCACGACAGCGAAACCGAAACAGATTGCTGCCGTTACGAATCCGACGGTGGATCGAAAGCGGTGGGCCTCGATGTCGCCGAACGTCTCCCGCGATGCGTCCCTGATGTCTGCCGCCTGTGCAGGCAACAGGGACATGACCCGGATCGGCATTGACGGCAGGACATATGCGCGTTCGACGCCCTCCACGCTCTCCGTACCCCCGGACTGGATGCGATACTTGATATTGGTCGCAGGGATGTTGACGTCCTGCCCGAAGAACTCGTCGCCCAGCAGCCGCACGGTGTACACGTACTGGAAGTAGCGCCAGGGCGGCGCCAGAATGTCCTCGTGACGGGTGCCGGCCAGAACATCGAACGGCGTGAGTTGGATCGAGGTCGGCTCGATCTCGCTCACGTTGGGCGCGACCGTAAAGGCGCTGGTTTCCGCAGTCCGGCAGGTGAGCGTCAGCGTGAATCGCTCGCCGATGTGCACCGCGCTCTTGTCGGTCCTCCACCAACAGGCGAGCGGGTTCGCCTCGATCCCTCCGGGATCCGAGCCGTTTTGAGGCGCCTGGGCCGCGTCAGCCGTTCCGAGCCACGCGCCCCACACCGCCAGCATTACCGCCACACCGACGCGCCACGATCTCCAACTCATGAATGTCTCGTATCCCCCTGGCTGCGGGCTACTTTACATCTTGCGCAATCGCCGTTCGGCGACGAATTCGACGAGCACGGTCTCCATTTCCCACCGGTCCAGGCCGACCCGAACGATGTCGAGATCGGACTCTCTGGCAAGGCGTTGAATTTCCTCTTGCCACTCCTCGATTCTGTCAGCGAGCTTCCCCAGTTCCCGGCGGGAGAGGATCCGCGTCCGCCCGGTTTCCACGTCGAAGATTTCAATCCACCCGGCTGACACGTCCGGCAGCCGGTACGCGAACCTGACGTCCACCATGATGAGGAAGACGTCATGCACAGCATTCAGGAGAGACAGTTCCCCGATCACGCGCGGGACGTCGGCGAACAGAAAATCCGATATCACCGGCACGAGTGACGTCTTCCGAAGGTGGCCCGCGATGGTCGCGGTGAAGTCGCTCAGGTGGGCCGGGACGTCGCGTTCCTTTCGATGCTCGTACAGATCGAGGCAGTGCAGGACGTGCGGCTTGCCGATGCGCGGCCTCGCGGCCGCGACCTGGTGGAACCCCTCGTCGAAGGTGATCAGCCCGAACAGGTCCTGAAAAAACACCGCCGACAGGCCGATGGCCGCCACCGAGCGCGCGATGGCTGCGGCGATCGGCGTGCCGTGCGTACCACACCGCGTCGACAAAGAGGCATCCGCCACGGCGATGATCGTCGCGTTGCTGGGCTGCTCGAACTCCCGCGTGATCATCGGGCTGAAGTTGGTCAGCGACGATTGCGCCCAATCGATCGAAGAGGTTCGATCACCCGGTTCCCAGTCGCGCACGCCGACGAAGTTGAAGCCGGGACCTTTGAACACACTGGCGTGATCGCCGAGCGTAAATTCCTTCATCCGTTTCAGAATGAAAAGCTCGATCTCGGCAATCTCGGAAAGGTTGACCAGCGGTTCGGGTACCGGGTTTTCCGTCACGGAACCGGCACCCGATCAACAACGTCGTTGATGACCATCTCAACGGTCACGCCGTGGCTGGCGGCGTGCGGACCAAGCCAGACACGGTGTCCGAGCACATACTTCGCGAGATCCTGCACGTCCTCGGGATACACCTCGTCCCGCCGCCGCCGCAGCAGCGCCCATACCTTCACCAGCCGCCCCCAGCAGATGGTCGCGCGCGGTGAGGCCCCGAGGTCCACGCACTTCTCCACCAGTTCGGATGGCGAATGGTGATGCCACTCGGTCTCGGCGTGGTACGGCCGCGTAGCGACCACCAGCCGTCGAATGTATTTCTCCAGTGCCTCGTGCAAAAACACTTCGCGCGTGATGACTGCGCGCAGCTCGATGATCCGCTCTTTTGACATCAGCGGCTTCAGATGGACTTTCTTGAAGTCGAAGCTGACCAGCTTTTGCTCTTCGTCGGGCGACAGGTACGGAATGTTCACGATGATCGCGAACCGGTCGACCGCCGCCTCCGACAGTGGAAACGTTCCCTGCCCCAGCTCCACCGGGTTCATCGTGGCGATGGCGAAGCTGAACGTCGGCAGTTCGTAGGTGACTTTGCCGACGGTGACCGTGCGGTCCTGGAGCCCTTCGAGGAACGCGCTTTGCGACTTCAACGGGATGCGGTTGATCTCGTCGAGCAGAATGACCTCCGCGGACGCCAGCGGCCCGAACTCGGTGATGAACGCGCCGGTCGCCGGATTGATCATCTGAAAGCCGACCACTTCGGTGGGCTGCAAGTCGGCGCGGCCCTGAATGCGGGCGAATTTCGCGTTACTGATGGCGGCGAGAATCACGCCAAAGAAGGTCTTGCCCACGCCCGGAACACCGCGCAACAGCAGGTTGCCGGAATTGACCTGCCGTTTCTGATCCTTGTCGTACGTCGTCGGGATTTCCGACAGCAGAACGACATTGGCGAGGGCCTTCTCGGTGTCGTAACCGATCAAGGCTTTGCTCGCCTCGCCGACGATGGCGTCGTGCAAGTCGATCGATTCCTGGAGATCTGGATGCAAGGGCGGAGCATTATATGTTGCGCGCCAGGAAAAGAACTCCCATGGAGCATTGACAAAGAATAGGCAATCTCCTACCGTGGCCGCGGTCGTCGGCGTTAGTCCGTGCGGAACCCTTGCTGCGAGGTTCTCCCGTGAAACGTTGGTTCGTAGGATTCTTGCTCGGCCTGACGGCCATCTTCGCACTCACGCCGATGCCCGGCCTGGGGCAGACGCCGGCGACGACACCATACACGCCGCCGCGCACACGGGACGGGCACCCGGACTTGCAGGGCATCTGGCAGGCCCTCAACACGGCTGCGGACGATCTCGAAGCCCACAACGCAAGCCTCGGCGTGCCCCCTGGACCCGGCGTGGTGGAAGGGGGTGCGATCCCCTATCAGCCGTCGGCGCTCGCGAGGAAGAAAGAGAACTTCGAAAAGCGCGCGACGCTCGATCCGGAGACCAAGTGCCTCCTCCCGGGGGTTCCTCGCATCACCTACATGCCGGGGCCGTTTCAGATCGTCCAGCAGGCCGACAAGGTTTCCATCCTTTACGAGTACAGAAATGCCGTGCGCAACATCTACATGAATGGGAATCCGCATCCCCGCGGGCCGATCGAGTGGTGGATGGGGGACTCGCGCGGTCGCTGGGAGGGGAATACCCTCGTGGTCGATGTGATTTATTTCAACGCCGACACGTGGTTCGATCGGGCGGGAAACTTCCACAGCGAAGCGTTGCACGTCGTTGAGCGCTACACACCGACGACCCCTTATCACTTGCTTTATGAAGCCACGATCGAGGACCCGAAGGTATTCACGCGGCCCTGGAAGATCAGCATGCCTCTCTACCGGCGACAGGAAAAAGAGGTTGAGGTGTTGGAAAATGCGTGCCCCGCATATCTTCTCGAGCGGGAATGGGACAATCCGACCTCGACATATTTTCGATAGGCGCTGAGTTGGGGCATTTGAAGTGAGGTAGTCAGGTGAGTCATCGAATTCTTGCCGCCGTTACGACGCTGACCGTGGTGCTCGCGCTCTGGTTGGTGGTGCCGGTACATCTGTCCGGGCAGGCCTTTTGGCCGAAGGACACGCCGAAGATCCCGATGGCCCCAACGTGGATCGCCCAGAAGGCAAAGCTCCCGCCCTATACTCCACCGCGGACACCGGACGGCGTGCCCGATTTCCAGGGTATGTGGGACGGCGCAGGTGGTGACGGTGCCGCCGACATTGAAGATCACGAGTACCTCGACGTGACGACACCGGCCGAAGAAACCTTCATCTCTGATCCACCGGATGGGAAGGTCCCCTACCTGCCGTGGGCGCTCGCCAAACACAGGGAGATTCGGGCGGGGTTGGGGCGGGGCTGGCCAGGCGAGTCGGGTCCACGCACCCACGGCGCGCCGCGATCCTTGTGTCTGAATTCCATGCCGCGCGTCAATGTGGATGGCGGTCAGGAGATCATTCAGAAGCCTGGCTACGTGATCATCCTCGCCAGTACCATCGGGAATTGGCACCGCGTCATCCCCACCGACGGGCGTCCGCATGTGGGCCCAAACGCGAAGTTCTGGCTCGGGAATTCGCGGGGCCGCTGGGAAGGCGACACGCTGGTCGTCGAGGTGACCAATCTCAATGGCCGCGGGTGGTTTGACACCGCGGGGAATATCTACACCGAGAATACGCGTATGGTGGAACGCTGGAGGCTGGTCGACGCGAACACGATCGATTACGAAGTGACGATCGAGGACCCCACGATCTATACCAGACCCTGGAAGATCAACCACCCGAAAAGGCGTGACGGAACTGATAAACGGAACCTTAGAGGTACCGCCTTCGCCGCGACAGCGCCCTCGCAGGCGGCTGCGGCCGGCTTTACAGAAAACGTGCGCCCCGCGGCCGTCGACCCGTATGAAAAAGAAGTGTGGGAAACGGCGTGCTTCGAGGGAAATCACGAGAACACGGTTACGCAGCACGAACTCGGCTTCAAGTGGTTCAAGGGCGTGACTCCTCCGAAGTGATCGGCGCCTGCTGACTGAGCGTCAGGTTCCGGCAACAAGAATCAACCACGAAGGCCGCGAAAAACACGAAGCGCTTCGTGGTTGAAAACTCGAGCTCCAGGCAACAAACGGCGAGGAGGAGACTGGTGGGAACGAAATCGACCATCGTCAGTTGGTTCATCGTCGTTGGAGCGCTCGTCACATTGCCCGCCGTCGGGCACGCTCAGGAAGCGGTGGTGAGCGGCACGGTCACCGATTCCACCGGAGCGGTGCTGCCCGGAGTGGCGGTGACCGCGGTGCACGAGGCCTCCGGCAACACATTTGAGACGGTCACCGACGGGCGCGGTACTCCAGGTGCGCGTGGGCGCGTTCAGCCTGGGCGCGCAACTCGCCGGGTTTACGACGATCACGCGGACCGGGCTCGTGCTCCTGGTGGGTCAAACGGCGAAAGTAGATCTCCAACTCGCCCCTTCGCAACTGGCGGAGACGGTGAGCGTGACCGGAGAAGCGCCACTGGTCGACACCACCACATCGAGTCTGGGCAGCAACATCGATCCGCGGCAGGTCGCGGATCTGCCAGTACTCGGCCGGAGCTGGATGGATCTCACGTTGCTGGCGGTTGGCGCCCGGGAGAACGGAGTAACCGCCGACGCGCCTGGTCTCAACATCGGTTCCGGCGGTTTCCAGATCAATCTCGACGGCCAGCAAGTGACACAGGTCTACTCGTTTGCCAATGGCCAGCACCGAGTCAGCCGCGATGGCATCGCGGAGTTTGAGTATGTGACCGGTCGGTTCAGCGCGACCCAAGGCCGATCGAGCGGGGTCGTCGTGAATGCGATTACGAAGTCCGGCACCAACATCCCCTCTGGGAGCGTGTCCGGCTTTTTCCGCAACGACCGCTTCAATGCCGCCGACCACATCGCCGGGTACGTGCTTCCCTACTCGAATCAAGCGGTGAGCACCACCTTTGGCGGGCCGATCCGGAAGGATCGAGTCCATTTCTTCGCTTACTACGAATACGAGCGCGAGCCGCAGACCTACACCTATCAATCGCCGTGGCCTTCGTTCAATATCGACCAGACGGTCACGCGAGAGGAACATAAGCCGGGTGTGCGTCTGGACTACCAGCACTCGTCGAGCACTCGCCTATCCGCGCGCGCGGGGGTGCGGCATGCTGTCGTCCCGTTCGAGGATGGGACCGCTGGCGGTGCCGTGCGGCATCCATCGGCAGGCCAGGCCAGACCGGTGGATACGACGAGCGTGTTGGGCACGCTGACGAAGGTTCTCAGTAATCGCGCCGTGAACGAGATCCGGGGCGGCTTTTTCGGCTTCGAATCAAGCTTGACGTCTCCCATCGTTTGGAAGGGTCACCCGGCCGCAGCCAGACTCGGCGTCACAAGCGGGACTCCGAATATCCGTCTTCTGGGCTATACGATTGGGCAGGATGGCACGAACGCGCCGACGAATTCCGGCCAGGACTACACCTCGATTAAGGATGATTTCACGTACTCGTTGACGAAGGGAGGGCGACACGATCTCCAGATGGGTGGTGAGTACGGTTACATGAAGATGTGGCTGGGTAACTGCCGGCAGTGCATGGGCATCCTTGATGCCCGAAATGGCCCCCCTCCCGCCAATCTCGAGGCTCTCTTCCCGGTCTGGGACAACCCCGACACATGGAACCTGACGCCACTGTCATCCATCACGCGGATGTACACGCTGGGTTTCACGGACGAAATGTTCACGTATGTTCCGCGCCACGTCATTGCGGGATGGCTGCAGGACAACTGGGCGCTCACCAGCCGGCTGACAGTGAATCTCGGGATGCGGTACGACCTGGAAACCGGGGTGTTTGCGGAGTCGACAGAACTCCTGCCGTGGCTGAAGGGGAACCGTCCCCACGACACCAATAATTACGCACCGCGCTTCGGGTTCGCCTACACCCTGAATGACCGGACGGTCGTGCGCGGGGGGGCCGGCAAGTATTTTGGCGAAGTCTCGGACCAGATCGCACACGGAAGCCCGGCGTGGACGAGGACGTTCACTCTGGACGTACTGAACGATGGGCGCCCCGACTTTGCCTCGAACCCATTCAACGGGCCGATCCCTTCGGTTGCGGACATCAAGGGCAAGATGTGCGATGTCAACCCATCTGCCGCCGGATGCGTTCGCCGATCGATCCAGAACAATCTGGCGAGTGACAACCTGCAGGTCCCGTACAGCTATCAAACGTCGATCGGCCTGCAGCGACAGGTGGGGAACACGGTGGGAATTGAGGCCGACTATGTGTTCAATGTCCACCGGCATGAACTCTTCAGCCGCAACAGCAACCTGACTTACAACCCCGCGACGGGGGCGAACTATTCGTCCACGGTCATCCCCACTCGACTGAATACCAACTGGGGCAACATCTCGCAGTTCTATTCGGACGGCCGGGCAAGCTACCAGGCGTTGCAGGCGGGCCTCACGAAGCGCTTCAGTCAACGGTGGCAGAGCTCGGCGACCTATCTCCTCTCGGGCACGTGGGACGAGATCCCGGCGCCGGACGTCGGGTTCCCGCTGGCGGTGGACATGGGCGCTGAACGCGCGCTTGCGGCAGGTGACCAGCGTCACAGGGTCGTGTTCAACGGCATTCTGGAAGCGGGATACGGGTTCCAGCTAAGCGGGATCTACTTTTTCGGATCCGGCCAACGTTACTCCACGATATACGGGGGCGATCTTCGGCGGCAGGGACTGAACCCTACCAACCGGCTGCGGCCCGATAACACGCTGGTGCCGCGCAATAACTTTGTCGGCGACCCGATTCACCGGGTCGATCTTCGAATCCAGCGACGGTTCCCGCTGGGCGGCCGGGCGGGAATCGACGGCATGCTCGAGGTCTTCAACCTGTTCGACCGCGCCAACTACGGAACCTGGATCACCGACGAGGCCAGCAGCAGCTATGGGAAGCCGAGCACGAATACCGGCATTGCCTATGCTCCGCGGATGCTGCAGCTGGGATTACGAGTGGAGTTCTGAAAATGAAAAAGCGGATTCTTGGTTTGCTTGCGGGTGTCGGTCTCCTTCTGGTCGCCGCTCCCGTGGCGGCGCACCATTCATTCGCAGCGGAATTTGATTCGGAGAAGCCGATCGAGCTGAAAGGGACGCTCACGAAGATGGCGTGGGTGAACCCGCACGGGTGGATTTACATTGACGTGAAGAACCCGGACGGTACTGTGACCAATTGGGCAGTCGAGGCGGGCGCCACCGCCGGACTGCTGAGGCGTGGCCTCCGGCAGACCGACTTTCCGGTCGGGATAGAGGTGACCGTCAAAGGTTACCTCGCGAGGAGCGGGAAGCCGGTTGCCAACGGCCGGACCGTGACAATGGCGGACGGGCGAAATTTCTTCCTGGGGCCCGAGAATTCGTCCGGCCCCCCACGATAACCACGAAGGTCACGAATAGACGCGAAGATCACGAATTCCCTTTGTTACGTTTCGTGGCCTTCGAGTTCTTCGTATCTTCGTGGTTGCTTTTCTAGCCGCCGGATCCCGGATCCCCGATCCCGGATCATGAACGGTCAGCGCTGCGTCGCGGTCCAATCAAAATGAAAGCTGACTACCTCCCCTGACCTGAGCGTGTCAGACGAGGTCGATCTGCCAGTAAGCGCACGGCACGCATGGGCTGCACGCTTTCAGACATGCGGCCGATTTGCTGCAGCCCCCCGGCTCGCTAGGCCGCGTCGTCGGGCGGCTCGGGCGGGTCTCCACCGAAAGGCGACGACTGCCACGTTGACCGAGCGCGTGCCGCGTCAGCAATGTCGGACCATGGCGTTCCGGTCACCGCGCGATGCACAAGCGCCGTGTGATCTGGCGCGCAATGCTGACACTGAAATTGCAATCCCCGGAATCCCTGCGACAATGCCGGCAGAGGCATCCATCCTTCGCTCTGCCATCGATCATCGGAGATGCGTGAGGCGTGATGTGAACAGGCGACCTCGCCGCGGATGGACCAGTAAAGGCCGGTCGCCGTTATTGGCAGAACCATGTGGGCTCCTCGCTGCGATATTTTTGCAAAGTGAGTGCTGAATTTCCAGAGGTCGACGGCCGGCGGCGGTGTTAGGGACGGAAGGAATTACATCGCAACCTCTTCAGCGAACACCGCGGCGAGATCGATTTCGAAGCCGGCAATGACAGACGACGCGCAGCGCCCTTCCGAGACCACGATCGGCTGGTTGCACCCTATCTCGGTGAACCGCGACAATTCGACGGTCTTCGCGAGCGGGTCGAGAATCCAATATTCAGGCACGCCGTAGCGCGCCATCAACTGCCGCTTACGTCCGCGATCGTTGCGCGCCGTGGATGGCGACAGGATCTCGAACGCAGCATTGGGGGAAAAGCGAACGACCTGCACCGGATCGAGGCGACGCACGCTTTCCGGCCTGAACGCGAGGTGGTCTCAACACTGCCCTCCTGCGTAAGTGCGTGTGCGCATTGCGGGGTGAGCGCATTTGCTCATGAAATTGGGCAGGCACGAATTCACACCAGATCCTAATCTCCTTGTCCGTTCTGGCCGATTAACTGTAAGGGGGGCGCTCGTCCGCGCTCGTTCTCCGACCGTGCCCGGGGCTGAGGGGCAGGTTTTCCGTCCCAGACTCAACCTGTCCGCGCCGAAGGCTGTCATTTCTCTATGGATCAACACGATTCGGGCACTCGCGGGGACAGCGAGGGACTGTGGGACTGGAATCTGGCCTCCGACCGGATTCATTTCTCCCCTCGATGGGTCTCCCTCATCGGCTGTGAAGACCATGAGGTCGGCAACACGCCGGAGGAATGGCTCCTGAGAGTCCATCCCGAGGATCTCGACCAGGTGTTGAGTGAAATCGAGGCCGCCCGGGCGCAGGGGCCGCCCGAGTTCGGCTTCCGTCACCGCTTGCGCCACAAGGACGGCGCGTACCGTTGGGTGTCGTGCCGCGGTGAGGCTGTGCGGGAGGGCGGGCAGGCGGTCCGTTTGATGGGCTCGCACGCAGACGTGACCGCGGACACGGTCACCGATCGGGTGACCGGACTTCCCAACCGCCTGTTGCTGCTCGATCGTTTGACGCACTCAATCGAGCGGGCGAATAAGTACCAGGGGTTTCACTTTGCCCTGCTGCTCCTCGACCTCGGCCGGCCGGCAACGCCTGCGGGGCCATCGGGGCCGGCCACCACGGATCCACTCCTGACTGCCGCGGCCCGGCGCCTGGAAACCTGCCTGCGCATCGGGGAGACGACGCCCAGCTTGCGCCACAACGATCTCGTGGCGCGAGTGCAGGGTGACCAGTTCGCCATCCTGCTCGATGGCTTGAAAGATGTCGGCCACGCCAAGGTTGTGGCCGATCGCATTCTCGGGGAGGTCCTCGCCCCCTTCACCGTGAGCGGCCGCGAGCTCTTTCTGTCGGCGAGCGTTGGCCTTGCTGTCAGCGCGACCGGCTATACGAACGCCGATGACGTGTTGCGCGATGCGGAAACCGCGCTCCATCGGGCACGAGTGATGGGTGGATCCCACTGCGAAATCTTCGACACTGCCATTCTGAAATCGGAACGAGCGGAGCTGCAGTTGGAAGGTGACTTGAAGCAGGCGCTCGATCGCCGCGAGTTCCACCTCTTCTACCAGCCGATTGTGTCGCTTGCGTCGAATCAGATCATTGGA
>Ga0208185_1000169_pt1 | contig 42272 bp, 55 predicted proteins | sample EasRivMeERMLT700_FD_187532 | JGI IMG/M metagenome (GOLD analysis project Ga0208185, IMG submission 187532) | Soil microbial communities from meander-bound floodplain in the East River, Colorado, USA - East River MetaG ERMLT700 (SPAdes) (version 2) | ecosystem: Environmental > Terrestrial > Soil... | reverse complement strand
CTGCCGCCCGGTCTGATGCTGCCGTCGCAGGAGGTCGCTGCGCCTGGACTGGCAGCGTTCAAGCCGATCAAGAAAGAGATCACCCGCGCCGAGCAGGCATTCGACGAGGCGACCGAGGCGGGCCGCTCGCCCAGCTCGCTGTTCGATGTGTCACCGCAAACGCTGAAGCAGACGCCAGATGTACCGCAGTTCTATCTGCCGCGCGTGCCGCCAAAGCAAACCGAGCGGCTCGAGCCGGTGTCGCGCGGCGGCATCCAGCGACTGGAGCGCGCCGCGAACGACGCGCCAGAGGCAAACTGGGGCTGGTATAATCTGATGCAGGCGCGCGACATGATGATCTCGATCCACGGGCCGCGGAAGGGACCGCAGGTGTTCGAGGCGTGGCTCGACAGCCTCGCCGGGACGTCGATGCTCAACCCGATCGACAACAACATCCGCTCGTCGACGTGGTACCTGCAGCAGGTCTTGCAGGGAAAGCCGTTGCCGAAAGTGATCGCTATCCCCGATCCGCAGACCGGCAAGACGGTGCAGACCATGGCGGGTGGCCCGCCCGCCGGCTACGGCGCGAAGAGCCAGATCCAGCACGCCGATCGCGTGCAGGAGTACATGACCCACAGCTACGACCCGGTCGCCAATCCCAAGCCGATCTCGTACCGCACCAACCTGTCCGGCAACTGGCTGCCGCGCACGGTCGACACCCACGACATCCGCAACATGGTCGGCATGCCCTACGCCAAGACGGCGTTCGGCGAGAACTCCAGCCTGCTGCCGGGCGAGTATTCGTACCTCGAAAGCGTTGGGCACCGAGCCGCCGATCGCGCTAAGACCTCACAGGCGCCGCAGCAGGCTGCGACCTGGGTCGGCGGCGGCGAATATACTGGGCTGAAGTCTTACCCGGCACCGCTGCTGGAGGCACTGAACCGTCGCGCACAGGTCACCGCACAGGTGTACGGCATAACCCCGGAACAGGCACTGCATGACGCCTTTACCGGCCGACGCGCGTTACTGGGCATTGGCGGCGCTGCCGCTGTCGCGCCCGGTGTCATGGGCTCGATCGCCGACCAGGACAACTATTGAACCGTAGAAGGAGCACGACCATGGCCCAGAGCGCACTGACCGTTACCCCGCCGAACCCGACGCCGCCGACCAACATGGTCAGCGTCGGCGCAACGCCGCCGAACCCGCCCAACTTCACGAAGAACACCTACAACGATCCCAAGAACTGGGGCGTCGGTACGCCGACATCGCCGCCGCCCTATTACGACGACGGTGCTGCTGGTCCACTCACTGCGTTCGCCACCAACAAGGCAGCGCTCGCGAGCGGCTCCGGCGCGACCGCGGGCGGCACCGAGGGCACCTACCCTGGTGCTGGCGGTGTGACGCCGCCGAACCCTAACCTGGGCGGCGCCGTGCCGGCCTCGACCAGCGTGCCGCACGAGGCTGCCGGCACCGAGGTGGTGGTGACTGCGCCAGGATCCCGGCCGGAGGCGCCGACAGTGGCCGTCTCTGTGCTCGGCGCCTACACCAACAACCCGAACCGCGATCATGCATCGAGCCTGTCACCGGCGACCAATGCGGCGTTGTCGGGCATCACCCCAGGATCGAGCGCGTCCGGTGTCGGCACCACGACGCTGAGCGTCACCGGCACGAACTTCACCAAGCAGAGCGTCATCCACGTCAATGGCGTGCCGCAGACCACGACGTTCAACTCGGCGACCTCATTGACCGCGCCGAGCGTTACCAAGAAGACGACGGCGGGCCCGTGGCCGGTCGTGGTCATCACCGGTGGCGTCGTGACAACCGCGCCGCAGACCTGGACCTTCACCTGATCGCTTTGCACAAGGAGGCACCACCATGGCCCTCATGAAACCCGACAAGACGGAAGACCCAGCCCCGCCAGCTCGGCGGCAGGAGCGCGCCGGCCAGCCAGCTCAGCAGCCGGCGCCGGTGCGGGAGGAGAACGACGACAAGCGGCGCCAGCTGCTGGTCGATCGGCCGCACGACTTCATCGAACGCACTCGGCCGGAGGACAGGTTGCCGCCGGAGATCAGCCGCGGGCAGATCACGCGCGACAACATCAACCCGAACATCCCGAGCGCGGAGCCGGGACAGGGCCCGATCGTCGACCCCAACACGCTCGGCATGGAAGGCGTGGGCGGCGGCGTCGAGGCTCCGACGCAGCAGGAGACATCACCGGGCGAGACGCCACATGGCAGTGGCTCGCTCGCCAGCATCAACGAGCCGGAGGGCTCAACGGTCGGCTCGCTCAATCCTGGCGGTCCTGGCGGGCCGCCGGCACCGGGCGGTGAGGGCGAGACGGAGCTGCCCGACCTGCTCGACCTCGACCCGGATATCGCCACGATCGGCGACGCCGATCTGACGCTGACCTGCACCGGCGAGGGCTTCACGGCCGACAGCGTGATCACGTTCAACGGTGGCGACGAACCGACGACCTACGTCAGCGACACGACGCTGACGACGATCGTCAAGCCGTCGCTGGCAACGGTCGCCGGGGAGTTTCCGGTGACGGTCAAGAACGCGGCCGGCGAGAGCGAGCCGCTGATGTTCGAGTTCGTTGAGCCGGCTCGAGCCGCGACTGCCAAGGCCCGACCCAAGAAGCCGGCTAAGGCACCCAAGCGCAAGAAGTAGTCGGGGGGAGGTTGGCGGGCATGCCGGGTGCGACCGGCATGTCCGCTGGCTGCAAATACCGGGCGGATTAAATGCCGATCTACAAGGTGGGGCCAAACCGCTGGTCAACGCGCGATCCAAACGAGGCGCCGCCCGCTAGGTCAAAGCTGCCGATGCCGCACGTCATCTCGGACGAGATGCCGCCGACCGAGCAGGTCGACGGGCGGTTCTACACTAGCAAGGCCGCGTTCCGCGCGACTGGACGCGCGCTCGGGCTGACCGAGGTCGGCAACGAGAAGCCAAAGCCCAAGCCGCGCGCCTCGCGCACGCAGGCCGACGCGCGGCAGCAGGCGATTAGGAAAGCGATCCATAAAGTCCGGTCACGCTGACCGGAAACACATAAGGGGATACCATGTCCGACGTTGGCAGCGCGCCTCCGCCTACCTCTGCGCCCGCCCCAGCTCCAGCGGCCCCGGCCAACGAGGCCGTGATCAATCCGAACCCGGTCGCGGCACCGGCACCGGTCGGCTCCCAGGCACCACCCAAGCCGGAAGGCACGCGGCGGGAGGCGATCCAGCGGGCGTTTGAGCGCTCCAAGGATCCCAATGCGCCCAAGCCGGGCCCAGCAAAGCCGGGAATGGGTCATAACCAGCCGCCCGAGGATACAAAGGTTGAGCGGGCTAAACCTAAGGATAGGGGCGGCGATGAGGGCGAGGCCGGCATTGACCTGCGCCGGCCGCCGAACGATCAGCCGCGCGACCGCGGCCGGTTCGCGCCGCGTCAGCAGCAGGATCCGGCGCAGGCGCCGGGCCAGCAGCAGCAGCCAGGACAGCCCGGGCAGCAGGCTCGGGGGCCGGCGCCGCAGCTCCCCGAGGGCGCGCCCTACCGGGATCCGCCGCAGCGGATGAAGGACCACGCCAAGGCCGAGTGGGCGAGCGCCCCGGAGAGCGTGCGCGGCGAGGTGCATCGCATGCACCAAGAGTTCTCCAACGCCTACGCCCGCTACAAGGGCGACCACGACGTCATGAACACGATCCGCCCGTACCACGAGCTGGCGGCGTCGCATGGCACGACGCTCGACAGGGCGCTCAACAATTACGTCTCGATGGAGCAGAAGCTGCGCACCGACGTGGTCGGCGGGCTCGACATCATCGTCAACAATCTCAACTTGAAGGCGCCTGACGGCAGCCGGCTGGGGCTGCGCGACATCGCCTACCATGTGCTGTCGCAGACCCCTGATCAGCACAAGGCGCTGCAGACCCAGAACGCTCAATCCGCCCAGTCGAACCAGATCGGGCAGCTGCATCAGACCGTTGCGACCCTTGCGCAGAGCGTCCAGCAGATGCAGTATGAAAAGCAGTTCTCGTACACCCGTTCGGAGGTTGACCGGTTCGCCGACAGCCACCCGCGGTTCGACGAGATCTCGCATCTGATCAAGCAGGAGCTGGACTTCGGCTTTGATTTGGAAACGGCCTACCGGCGTGCCGAAATGCTCGCACCGGACCCAGCGCCTCAGACGCGCACCCCAACGGCTCAGACCCGACCCTCTGATCGAAGCATCTCTGGCGCGCCGGACGCAGGCCCCTCAAACGGGACGTCCAGCAAGAAGCCGGCGAAGCAGGTCAGCCGCCGCGACGCCATTGCCAGCGCGATGAAGCGCGTCAACGGCTCGCTCTGAAACCGTTCAACGTGGGGACACCACAATGCCAAACATTGCTTCAGCCGCTGCCTATCAGCAGGTGCTGTCGATGGCGCTGGAAGAGCGCTCAGCGAGCTACCAGGATCTCGTCTCGAACAACAACGCGCTGCTCGCCGTCCTGCGCCGCAAGGGGATGTGGAAGACCTATTCCGGTCCACGGATCCGCGAGACGCTCCAGGTCGGCAAGCAAGTCGCCCAGTGGTACTCGGGCTTCGACGAGCTGCTCAATCCGGCGATCGATCTGTTCAACGACGCCTACTACGACCCCAAGATGGTGGTCGTGCCGGTCATCCTCTCGATGCAGGAGATCCTGAACAACGAGGGCGACAACCAGCTGATGGATGTCTACGACAACTACATCGACGCCGCCGAGCGTTCCCTGGAAGACACCATGGATGCCGCGTTGTATGGCGACGGTACCGCCAACGGCGGCAAGCAGCTCACCGGCCTCGCGACCGCCGTGCCGATCGTGGTCAACAGCGGCGTCTACGGCGGCATCGATCGCGCGACCGCGGTGATCTGGCAGACCAAGACCTACGACGCCCAGACCGTGAACCCGGCGATCGGCACGCAGGTCACCAAGGACACCGTCCGCCCGCTGATCAGCTCGATCATGACCAAGCAATCGCGCGGTCGTGACTACGCCGACCTGATCATCATGTCGCCTGAGCACTACGCGGCGTACGACGCGGCGACGATCGCGATCCAGCGTCAGACCAACGAGACGTCGCTCGGTAAGCTTGGCTTCTCGGCGCTCGAATACATTGGCGGCGGCAAGCGGGCTGAGATCGTGCTCGACGGCGGCATTGGCTCCAACATGCCGGCCAACACCTCGTTCGGCCTCAACACCGATAGCTTCCGGCTGCGCTATCACCCGCAGCGTAACTTCGACAAGGTGTTCGACGGCGAAGGCCAGATGCCGATCGACAAGGATGCGATCGCTCAGTTTATCGGCTGGATGGGCGAGCTGACGATGACCAACCCGATGTTCAACTGGCGGCTCTACGACAGCAACCCGGCGACCTGATCACCAACGACCCTGGGGGTGAACAACCATCCCCTCCCCAGGACTGGGGCCGCCACGGGCGCAAGCCTTCCCCGTGCAGGTGGCGGCCTCAACCTCGCAAACCCCACTCCCTCAGACGGAGAACCTTATGTCTATCGATCCACGAGATCCCGACGCTTCGCTGGTCGCGCTGTTCAAGGACCACGCCATGCCGAACGCCGCCAAGTCAGCGGCCGCTGGTCGGCCGATTTACGACGACGTCGAGGTTGTCGAGATCCGGTTCGCCGGCTCGCGCTCAGTGAGCGTATTCCCGGCGGCAGCGTTTTCGCACTGGGCGGTCAATCCGCACACCGGCGAGCAGATCAAGGTGTCTTACGCCGAGCGGTTCTCTCGGCAGTATCAGCAATTCAAGGCGCACGCCGCGCAGACCAAGAGCGGTACACCGCTGGCGTTTGCGCAGTTTCTGACCGAGGGGCGCCGCGCCGAGCTGCGCGCGCTCAACATCTACACCGTCGAGGCGCTCGCCGCAGTCGACGGCCAAGAGCTGAAGAACCTGGGCCACGGCGGCCGCGAGATGAAGAACGCGGCGATCGAATACATCAAGGCCGGCGAGGCGCACGCGCCGAGCACGCAGCTGCAGGCCGAGCTGGAGGCGCTGCGCGCCGTCAATCAGACGCTGATCGACGACAACGATGCGCTCAAACAACGCACGCTCGCTGTTGCCTCCGGCGAGAGCCAATTCGACGACATGACAACCGATCAGATCCGCGAGTACGTCACCACGCACACCGGTCATGCGCCGCAGGGCAACCTGAACCGCAAGACGCTGCTGCGCATGGCGATGGATGCTCGACCGGAGAAAACCAAGGCAGCCTGATGTCGCTGTTGACGGTGGTGCGAGATGTCTGCGCGGTCGTCGGCGTCGAATTGCCGACCAGCGTCTTCACGAGCATCTCCGCCAACCGCACCATGCAGGAGATGGTCGCGCTCGCCAACGAGATGGCACAGCGCATTGCCTTCGATACGCGCGAGTGGACGCGCTTGCGCAAGACCCACATCTTCGCCGGCACTGGCGTGCTGGGTGTCGACGGCTTCGTGACCGGCACCGGCGAGTTCGATCTGCCGGCCGACTACCAGCGCATGCTGCTGTCATCCAACGTCTGGCACTCGTCCTACACCCAGAGCCCGATGCGGTTCATCGCCAATCCCGATGAGTGGGTGAAGCGGCGCATCAGCAACACGGTCGAAGGTCGCGGCGAGTGGACCCTGCTCAACGGCCAGATGGTGATCCGCCCGATCATGCTGGTCGGCCAGGAGGCGATGTTCGCCTACCTGCACCGCAACTGCATCAAGCTGGCGGCCGGCGGCTTCGGCAGCTCGTTCCTGGCCGACGACGACAGTTTCGTGCTCAGCGAGCGTGTGCTCAGGCTCGGCATGATCTGGCAATGGAAGGCCCAGAAGGGTTCGGCGTACGCCGAGGACATGGGCACCTACGGTGATGCCCTGAACGTCGCCTCCGGCGCCGACAGCCCCGCTCCTATCCTGGTCGATCGGCCGGTGTTTGGAGGGGGCAATGCCCTTTACTAACGACGGCCGCGCCCCGCCGGGCACAGCTGCCTTCAGCGTCGCCCTGGAGGGGCCGATGGGCCCCGCCGGGCCGCCCGGCTCTTCCGGCTTGCCGGGGCCGCCTGGGCCCAATGGCGCACCAGGGCCCGCAGGCCCGCCAGGGCCGCAGGGCGTGCCTGGGGTCAGCAATGTCCCAGGGCCCGCAGGGCCCGCAGGCCCGGCCGGCCCTGCCGGGCCGCAGGGCGTCCCGGGCGTCAGCGACGTCCCCGGGCCCGCAGGCCCGCCCGGCCCGCAAGGCGATCCGGGGCCCACGGGCGCCGACAGCACCGTGCCGGGACCAGCAGGCCCGGCTGGCCCGCAGGGCGACCCTGGCCCGGCCGGCGCCGACAGCACCGTGCCTGGGCCAGCTGGTCCGACAGGCCCCGCGGGCGCCACGGGCGCAACCGGCTCGCAGGGCCCACAGGGCCCGCAGGGTGACCCTGGTCCGCAGGGTATTCAGGGCCCGCAAGGCATCCAGGGCCCGGCCGGTGCGCCGCAGACCCCGAGCGACGCCGCGCCGTTGATGGACGGCGCCGCGGCCGCGGGGTCGTCGACCGCTTACACGCGCGGCGACCACCGCCACCCGAGCGACACGACGAAGCTCGACACGGCTGGCGGCATCATCACCGGCAACCTGACCGTGAATGGCGTGGTGCGTGCTGGGTCGGCGGTCGGTATCTATTACTTCGGATCAGGCGACAACTACCTTTACTACGACGGCTCCGCCTACACGCTGTGGGGCGGGCCGCTGAACATCAGCGGAGCGTTCTCGTCCGGCGTTGTCGATATTAGCAACGACCTGTGGGTCAAGCGGTCCCATCTCAGCCAGCCAGCGCAGGGGCTGATCCAGTTCGGTAACACCGGGTCGAGCTACATCCTCTTCGACACCGTGTCGTTTGCCTTCACCCACCCGGTCTATCTGCTGGACAAAGTCCCGGTCTATGCCAACCACGCGACCAGCAAGGAGTACGTCGATGCGTTGGCTGGCGGTAAGCTGGCCGCTGCTGTCGAGGATCAGACCATCACCGGCGGCGCGCGCATCACGCCGAAAGACCTTGGCAACCTGTCGGGCGTCACGATCACGCCCGACCCCGGCGATCGCCCGATCCAGAAGATCACCAACAACGGCGCCGGTACGATCGCGCCCGGCTCGAACACGGGTCAGTACACGCTGACGGTCATCAACGCATCCGGCGCGGGCGCGATCACGACGTCGGGCTGGACTAAGGTCGATGGCGCGTTCGACACGACGACGACGTCGAAGTTCTTGTGTTCGTGCATCGTCACCGCTGACTTCTCGTGTCTCACAATTCTGAAGGTGGTCTGATGCTGCTGGTCCCGCCGCCACTGTTTCGCTCTGTCACGCCCGCGCTGGCGCTGACGTATATTGGCAATGCGAGAGACACCACTGCCAGTGCAAATGCCACAATCACAAGAAGCTTCGACTTTGGTGCGGCATCAGCCAACCGGCACGTTCTGGTTATCGCCTCTATGTCGTACTTCAATAGCGACCCAATCACGACCTGCACCATTCTTGGCGTCTCGGCCACGCTCATCAAACACCACCTCGCCAACGCTGAAAAGGCGGCTGCGTTTCTGGCGACGGTCCCGAGCGGCAGCGTCGGCAATGTTGTTGTGTCAACAGCGGCCGCGCAATCGCTCGGTGGCTGGGCAATCGATTGCTATAGGATCGACCAAGGAACACTGCCTGTGATGGTGGACAGTGAGGGGGTGACGAACCACACGACGCAGAACTATTCGAATAGCGGCATTGTCGTTCCTGCAGGTGGTGGCATCGTCGTTGCGACGCGCTGCGGGTACTGGGGTGGCGCGCGAACTTTCACTTGGTCTGGGCTGACCCAAAACAGCAACGGGGCGCGGGTGACCGGCTATGGCGCGACAGTTGCGTCACAGAAGTTCGACAGCGGACAGAACCCGTTGAACATTGGCGTGAACTGTTCGGGATCGATATCCGGCGGCAGCGCCGCCTTCCTCGCGGTGTGTTTGCAATGAGCATTCATCAGTACGGCCGACGTGCTCCGGTCCCGCAGCAGGCGATGCAGCGGCTGCAGCCGACGCTGTTGCCGGCGCCGACGCGCGGGATCTGCCTGCACGAGAACGAGGCGTTCATGCAGCCGGGCGGGGCGATCGTCCAGGATAACTGGGTGTCGACCATGCGCGGCGTGAAGCTGCGCGGCGGCTACATCCGGCACTGTGACCTGCATGCGCTCGACGAGCCGGTGCCGCCGGTGCCGAGCCCGCTGCGCCTGCCGGTGATCTCGTCGTTCGAGTATAACAGCGGCAACAACCAGCACATGTTCGCCGCGCAGCAGACCAAGCTGTTCGACGTCACGTTCGGCGGGCCGATCCTGGTCAAGGCCGGCCAGACGTCAGGCAACTATGCGGCCTCGCAGCTCGCCAACGCGAGCGGCGACTATCTGATCGCGGTCAACGACGCCGGCGACGCCCCGCTGCGCTACAACGGTGCGGCCTGGGAGACGCTCGACGCCGGCGAGATCACCGGCCCGCTCGGCAGCACGGTCGAGGCCGGCGGCAATCTCGTCTACGTCTGGAAGTATCGCAACCGCCTGTTCTTCATCGAGGGCGGCTCGATGAACGTCTGGTACCTGCCGCTCAACGCGGTGCAGGGCGCGCTGTCGCTGGTGCCGCTGTCGGGCGCCGCGACCAAAGGCGGTCGGCTGCTGTTCGGCACCACTTGGTCACTCGACGCTGGAGATGGTGTCGACGACAAGATGGTCGTGGCGACCACGGAGGGAGAGCTGCTTGTGTTTACTGGCAGCAACCCGGCGGATCCCGCGAACTGGCGCCAGGAGGGTCGGTTCGAGATCTCGGCGCCGCTCGGCATGAACGCTCACCACCCGACCGGCGGCGACCTGCTGATCGCGACGGTCGACGGCCTCGTGCCGGTGTCGGGCGCGATCACCAAGGACAAGATCCAACTCGAGTTGGCCGCGATCTCGCGCCCGATCAAGCCGATGTGGCGCGCCGAGGTGATGGAGAAGCGCGAGCATCCCTGGACGATGGAGAAGTGGGACGAGTACGGCGGCATGTTCGTGACATGGCCGTATGGTGTCGCCGGCAAGCGGCTGTGCGCGGTCATCAATCTCGCGACCGGCGCCTGGGCACGCTTCGTCGGATGGGACGCGACGTGCTGGATCAAGCTGCGCGGTGAGCTGTACTTCGGCACCCAGTCCGGCATCGTGATGGCGGCCGACCGCACCGGCTACGACGACGGCAATCATGCTAAGATCCCCTACGTTGCGACCCTGGTCGGGGGCTGGGGCGCGCTGCGATCACAGCCGGCGACGACAACATGGCTGCAGGCGCGCGCCTCGTTCTCTGCGACCGGGCGCGAGCCGTTCAAGCCGCAGCTGTCCGCTGCGACTGACTTCGTTCTCAAACTGCCGCCTCCGCCGCAGGCGGGCGCGGATCCTGGCCTGCAGGAGGTGTGGGATCAGGGCCTGTGGGATGACGCGCGATGGGATCAGCCGACCGCTGTCGCTGCGCCAGCTGTGCGCAGCACCGGTTGGGTGTCGATCGGCAAGAGCGGGTTTGTGCATGCGCCGATCGTCCAGGTGACGGTGGCGCAGCAGGTTAAGCCGAGTGTGGAATTGATCGCGATCGCCGCCACGTTCGAGCCGGGCGGCATCAACGTATAGGGAGCGAAGCTATGGCACTGCCAATCGCAGCACCGGCAGCCGCCGCAGCGGCAGCGGCTGCCGCCCCGGCCGAGCAGCCGATGGGCGACATGTTCGCCAACTATAACCCCGAGGGCTCACTCAACGGCCTGTTTGCACCGGCCTACATCAAGGGCTACGCGCCGAGCGAGCAGGCGGTGTCGGCGTGGCACGCGCAGAACAACCCGGTGAGTTACAGCGATGTCGACGCGCTGCGCATGCCGAACCAGTGGCAGCCGCCGCAGAAGACCAGTCGCTACGGCACTGACGTCTATGGCGCCGGCAGGATCCCCGACAAGCTGCGCTATGGCGACGACCGCGGGCAGGTCGACCCGCTGGCGCTGATCTCGCTCAGCCAGGGCGGGCCGTACGACGTCGAGGGCCGGCGCAACGCGATCGCGCAGCGCATCCAGGAGAACCAAGCCGCAGAGGCGGCATACAAACCCGAAACCAAGGCATGGTGGATGCCGTGACGCTGCGTTACGTCTATGGCTATGACGCCCTGATCTCGCAGTTCGTCGCGAGCCTGATCCCGCATTGCCGGCGCGGCTTCGGGGAGTGCAGGACGATCGGCGTGATCGACGAGCAGGACCGCCTGATCGCCGGCATGGTCTATCACAACTACGATCCCGAGGCCGAGATCATCGAGATGAGCGGCGCCGCGACGACGGCGCACTGGCTGCAGCGCGGCATGGTCGGGCGCATGCACCAGTATCCGTTCCACCAGTGCGGCTGCCAGATGGTGGCAATGCGGATCCCGGCCGAGAACGAGCGGCTGCTGCGCCAGCTCGCGGTCTACGGTTACAACTTCATGCTGTTTCCCAGGCTGTTTGGCCGCGAGCGCGATGGCGTGATCGCCACGCTGACCGTCGAGGACTGGGCAGCGAACAAGTTCAACAAGCGGCTGAAGCATCATCTCGTTGATGCGCCGATCGACGTCGAGGAGGCTGCGTGATGGATCTGCAAAGTCTGGCCCAGCAATACTTGCCGCAAGCGACCAATGACCAGCGCAACGCGATCACGCAGGCGCTGATGAACATCCAGAACCCGCCGCCGCGCTCGGCGATGCCGCAGCAGAGCCCGAGCATCCCGGCGCCGGGTGGCATGCAGCCTCCTGGCGTGCAGCAGCCAGGAGCAGCTCCGGGCATGGCGCCGCAGACGCCGGGTGCCGGCATTGCGCCGACGCCTGGGCTGATGCCGCAGTCGATGACGCAGCCGATGCAGCCGGGCGGCATGGTGCCGGGCGGGCCGAACTTCGGGGCGCCGCCGATCCTGGGGCAGGGACCACAGCCGCAGACGCCGAACATGATGCAGCCTCCCGCGATTGGTGGCGGCGGGCCGACCTACTGAGGGTGAAGCATGGGTAAGCCGTCAGCACCGCAGCCGCCGAGCCCGGTCGAAACCGCGCGCGCTTCGACGTCGACCAACGTCGGCACGTCGATCGCCAACTCGTTCCTGGGCAACGTCAACCAGATCACGCCCGATGGGTCGCTGCGCTACGACACGACCGGCAGCTACACCTGGAACGATCCCTATACCGGGCTCGCGGTCAACATCCCGACGTTCACGGCAACGCAGACGCTGAGCGAGCAGCAGCAGGCGCTCAAAGCGCAGACCGATGCGGCCAAGTACAACATGGCCGGCATGGCAAACACTCAGTCCGAGCGTTTGTCGAACCTGCTGTCGAATGAGATCAATCTCGGGGACGCGCCGAGTGCCGGCGACAGCAATTGGATCGGCAACATCCTGGCGCCGCAGACGACGTTCGACGAGGCCGGCAAGCAGAAGCTTGCGCTCGGCGACTACGGCCAGCAGCAGACCACGTTCGGCGACGCCGGCGCGATCACCAAGAGCTACGGGCCGCAGGACGACTTCAGCAAGGACCGCGGCCGCGTCGAGGAGGCGTTGTACGGTCGACTGAACCCGCAGCTCTCGCGCGAGCGCGGCAACATCGAGCAGCGGCTCGCCGACCAGGGCATCCGCTACGGCAGCGCCGCCTACACCGCGGCGATGGACGACTACAATCGCCAAGCCAATGATCTTCGCCTGGGCGTGACCGCTGCCGGCGGGCAAGAGCAGCAGCGCATGATGGACATGGCTGCGCAGCGTGCCGGGTTCGAGAACGCCGCGCAGCAGCAGGAGTACACGCAGCAGTTCGGTCGCGGTCAGTTCGCCAACGAAGCGCAGAAGCAGCAATTCCAGGAGATGCTGCAGTCCGGTCAGTTCGAGAACCAAGCGCAGCGCGATCAATTCATGCAGGAGGCGGCGCGCGGCGAGTTCGCCAACGCTGGGCTGGCGCAGCAGGTCGCGCAGGCGCAGTCGCGGTTCAACGCGCAGAACATGGCGCGCAATCAGTACATGTCCGAGCAGTATGCATTGCGCAATCAACCGATCAACGAGATCAGCGCGCTGCTGTCGGGATCGCAGATCAACAACCCGAACTTCGTCAACACGCCGAACAATCAGATCCCGACGACTGACGTTGCGGGATTGATCAACACGCGCTTCTCGCAAGACATGGACATCTACAAGCAGGAGAGCGCGAACTACAACGCGATGATGGGCGGCATCATGGGCATGATGGGCGGCATGATGAAGATGTCGGACGAGCGCATGAAGGACGACATCGATCGCGTCGGCACTGTGTTTGCGACAGATCCCGACAGCGGCGACAAGAAGAAGCTGCCGATCTACGAGTACAGCTACAAGGACGATCCTGCAGACGAGCGTCACGTCGGCCCGATGGCGCAGGACGTCGAGAAGATCGATCGCGGCGCCGTCAAGACGCGACGCGGCATCAAGTACATCGATGAAGGTCGAGTGATGGGCTCCATCCTGAGGGCGGCATGACATGGCGAGATCAGAAGGCGTTGACGAAGGTGCAGGCCTTGCCCCGCTGAGTTTCATCTTCGGCGGCAACACCAACCTGACCTACGAGGAGCTGAAGAAGCGACGCGCGATCGCCGCGGCGCTGGCCGCGCGCCAGAAGGGCTTCCCCAAGAACATTGGCGAGGGTCTGACCTATCTCGGTGAGAGCATTGGCGAAGCCGGCCTCAACTGGCGGCTCGCGCAAGCGGAGAAGGCACAGCAGCTGCGCGACCAGGGCGTTGTCGGCAACGCGCCCGGCGGCCCGGGCTATGTCTCAGGCCAGCCTCCTGGCGCCCGGCCGGCGACGGTAGCGCCGGCGCTCGCGCCGCCCAGGCAAACCAGTGCGCTGCCGCCCGACAGTCAGCCGCCCGGGGGCGGGCCCGCCGTGGCAGCGGACGAGCCGGAGGAGCCGGTCATCCCGACCGATCGCCCGCCACCGTTTGTCGACGGGCGGCCGAACAACATCGTGACCCGGGGCGACCCGAGCCTCTTCGTGCCGCATCTGGGGCCGATCGCGCCGGAGCACGCGCCCGCGGCCTACGCGCCGGAGGCGGCCGGCATTCCGCAGCGGGCGGAGGGCGAGCCGCTGCAAAAGGGCGACCGCCTGCCGATGATGCCGCCGCCAATGGAGGGCGAGGGTGTCCCGTACTTCGGCGAGACGCGGAGGCAGCAGATCGAGCAGAACGCGCTGCCGAACGAGCCTGCAGAGGAACCGGCGCCAGGGCCTAGCTCTGAGCTGCAGGCCCCGACGAGGCTCGCCTACGCCAACACGGGCGCCGCGCCGCAGCTCCCTCCTGGCGTCAGGGCGGTGCCTCGCTATTCGGAGGATCCCGCCACCGGGGCGCGTTCGCAGGTCGGTGTCCGATTTGCCAGCGATGGATCGAACCCGGATTGGCGCACCCAGGTGTCGCCGGAGGCGCGCGAATGGCAGCGGCAGCAGATCGCCGACACCCTCGCGCAGGGAGCTGGCGCACAGGGGGGCGACCCGCGGATCTCCGATGGCGGCTACAACATGATCGACGCCCAGGTCGGCTATCGCCGGCCGACGCCGGGCTACATCCAGGACGCGATCCAGCGCAACGTCAGGGATCCTGACCGGCAGGCCTATCTGGGCTCCCTGGTCGGCGGCGAGGCCCCGAAAGGGCCGCGCGACACCTCGCCCACCGGCGCTGCCGGGCCGTTCCAGTTCACCCGCGGCACCGGCCGCCAGTACGGCCTGATGGGCCCGGGCGGCGACCGGCGCGAGGATCTCGACGCCTCGACGATCGCAGCCAACCGGCTGACTGACGACAACGTCGCGGCGTTCCGCAGTCGCCTGGGCCGCGACCCGACGCCGGCCGAGATGGCGCTCCTGCATCAGCAGGGCGGCGTCACCGGCTCGCGCATGGTCGCCGGCACCGGCAACGCCTCGCCGCAGAACCTGCGGGTCAACAACGTGCCGCCGAACGCGACGCCGCAGCAGGCGGCGGCGCGGATCCAGGCCTACTACGGCATGCCGAACGAGCCCCGCGGTGGCGGTGGTGGCGGCGATGTGCAGGTCGCGCAGGCGCCGCCGCCTCAGCAGGTGGCGCAGGCGCCGCGACCGGCGGCGGTGGTCGGCGGCGCCCCCGATACCGGCCGCAACGCAATTGCGGCGGCCCTGGTCGCACAGGGCGGTGAGCCGCCGCCACGCGAGGCCAGCGAGGCCTATACGGATCCTACGGGCCAGGAGGTGCCGCAGGCAAACCCTACGCAGGCGGGGGTGATGCCCCCGCAGACTACCTCTGGGGCTCGCCCAGCAGCGGCGTCCTCGACACCGATCTTGGCAGCTTCTGGTGAGGGGGAGCAGTCACCGTTCGAACGGCTGCTCGGTCGGCGGCAGGCGCCGGCAATGGTCGCCGGCGATCAGCCTCTCGGCCCGGCAGTGCCGGCGCCGAACGATACGATCACGCGCGCCCCCAGCGCGCCGCCGTCGCGCGAGCCAATCCCTGGCGCCAGCGTCCAGGAGATGACCCCTCCGGGCGATCGGCCGCCGCCGCCCGATCGCCTGCTGCCGTCCGAGCAGCAGGTGTACTGGCAGCGCGTCCTGGCGAGCCCGAACTATAGCGACGCTGTGAAGGAGCACGCTAAGCGACAGATCGCGGTTCAGGAGGCGTATCGCAAAGAGCACCAAGAACGCATCGACGAAGAGTACCGGCACGTTCGCGGACGTCACGATAAGCGAAGCGACGAGTACGAGAAGTTCGTGCGCGAGGCACCCGATCGCGACATCAAGCAGCTCGCCGATCGGCTGGCGATCCAGAAGGCGCAGGCCGACGCCAACCGCCAACCGGCCGAGGCGCTGCGCCTGAGCCTCGAAATCGACAAGCTGCACAAGGAGCTGACGTCGCCGCACCGTGTCACGGTCGGCGGTACGCAATTCGAGCAGCCTTACGTTGGCCCGGGACAGCCGCAGCAGCCCTATCGCGTGTCGCCGGGACTGCCGCAGCCCGAGGAGAAACCGCTCACCGTCGAGCAGGCGAAGGCGGCTGAGTTCGTCGCGCGAACAGCGGGCGACCTGAAGCGCCTGGAGGAGCTGAACCACGGCGAGGTGTTGACCAAGCCGGCCGAGGCGCTGCGCGGCAACATCCCGTTCGTCGGTAACATCACCGCGACCGCGGCCTATCGGCAGGCAGTCAACGCCGCCAATAACTGGGGCGCCGGCTTCCTGACACATGTGTCAGGCGCCGCCGTCTCGCCGTCAGAGGCCGCGCGCAATCTGCCGGCGTTCCTGCCGATGGCGGGCGACGATGCCAACGAACTGGCCGAGAAGAGCCGGCGCCGCAAAGACTTTACAGAAGCGGTGGGGCGCTCTAGCGGCGAGCGCGGTATGGCGGCAATCCGGGAGCAGCTCGCCCGGCAGAACGCCGACTACATGGCGCGCAAGCCGATCGTGGACGTCGGCTCGCCAGAAGAGGCTGCAGCGCTGCCCGCCGGGACGCGCATCCGAACGCCTGATGGTCGCACCGGTGTCGTGCCGACGCGCCCGCGGAAGGAGCAGTAAATGGCCGAACGTGATCCCTGGGCAGACTTCGGCGTGACTGACAGCGCGCCGATCCCCGGCGTGCCGAGCCGAGAAGATCCCTGGGCTGACTTTGTCGGGCCGCAAGGGGCCGCACCATTCCCCGGCGAGCCGACAGCGCGCATCACGGTACGACCGCAGGGTGCGATGCAGACGGTCGAGGACGTCGCGCGCGTCGCGTCCAATGCGGTCACCTACGGCCAGATGGACCGCCTGCGCGGTGGCATCGATGTGCTGACCGGTGACCAGCCGAGCTACAGCAAGGCGGTCGACGACGCGGTCAGGAAGAGCAAGGAAGCCGAGGAGCGCGCCGGGCCGTTCCTGACCTCGACCGGGCAGGCGATCGGCGGCATCGCCTCTGGCGTGCCGCTGGCGCGCGCCGGCGTCACGCTGATGCGTGCTGGACAGCCGCTCGCCCTGAAGACGCTCGCCGGAGCCGCTGAGGGCTTCGGCCATGGCGCGGCGCAGGGCGCCGGCAACACCTACACCGGCAACGCCCAGGACTATGCCAGTGGCGCCCTGATGGGCGGTGTGCTGGGCGGTGTGCTGGGTGGCGCGGCGCCGACTGTCGGTCGCGCGGGGGGTGCCGCCTATCGCGCTGGCGAACGGTTTCTTACTGGGGTGCGCGACCTGCCCAGGCCGCTGGTCGACGCCGCCAGGGCCGACGCCGAGGGGCTCCGGCGCGTCGCCGGCACCTACGCCGCCGTGCCGGCCGACGCGGGGCCGTCGATGCTCGGCGTCACCATGGGGTCCAACACCGGCGCCGGCGGGCTGGGCAAGACCGCCCTGGAGAACACCCTACGAACCCGCGATGCCGCGGTGCCTGCCAGGATGCGCGGCGAGGTCGACCGACTGTATGGCCCGGCACCGGTGCCTAGCCACGTCGAAGAAGGCATCCGCGGGCGCATGAGCGCGCTCAGCCCGCACTACCAGCGGGCCTACGACAATGCGCGCGCGGTCGACACCAGCGCGGCGGCGCTGTGGATCGAAGGCGAGATCGGCAGCACCAGGGGCGCGGCTCAGACGGCGCTGCGCCAGATCCGCGCCATGCTCGACATCCCGACCAATCCGGGGACACTCGACCCGCACCCGCGCGCGCTCGGTGCGACACGCGAAGCCGTGCGCGGTATGCGTGATGACCCGAATGCCGAGCCCAACGTGCGCCGGGTCGCCGGGCAGGTTTACGATCGGCTGACGCGCGAGATGCAGGCGCGGATCCCCGGCATCCGCCAGCTCGACAGTGCCTATGCCGAGCTGGGCGCGCAGGAGCGCGCGATCCAGGCGCAGAGCGCGGGCGGCCGCATCTTCAAGAACGACCAGGGCACTGTGATCCGGCCGGAGGAGCTGGCTGAGACGATGCGGACGGCGGCGCAGCCCAAGGGCGTCAATGTCGGACCATCCGCTGAGCCGTTGCGCCTGCAGCAGGCGGCGCGCGACGAGCTGGAGCGCGCGGTCGGGACAACCGGCGGCAATCTGCAGAAGCTGAAGAGCGTTCTCGGCGACATCGATACCTGGAACGCTCAGAAGCTTGGCATCATGTTTGGCCCTGGTCGTGCGGCCGAGCTGCTGCGGATCCGCGACCGGCTGCTTGCCGAGCGCGAGGTCTATCAGAAGGTCGTGCATGGCTCCAAGACCGCGACGTCGGCCGCCGCCCAAGCGCAACTCGATGCCGCCGGCGGCAGGATCCCAACCGAGACTTCGCTCTCCGGGGCAGCGCTGCAGCTCGCGCAGAGCGCTTATGGTGCGCTCCGGCGCGGCACCAGCGAACAATCACGCGACGCGATTGCGGCGCGGCTGGCAGCGATCAATCCAGCGGAGAAGCAGCAGCTCGTGCGTGAGCTGCTCGAGCTGCAGCCGGCACGCGATCGGCGCGTCGGCATTGTACAATCGCTCATCGAGCGCGGCATCATTGGTGGCGGCACTGCCGCGACCGCTCCGACGACCAGACGCTAGGAGGCGACAATGCCGCGCGACGGTTCAAACATCTATACCCGGCCTCCGGGCACTGACGGCGCTCCCGACACCACGATCGAGAGCGCGAAGTACAATGCCATGGTCGCCGACGTCGAGGCTGACCTCAACATCCCACGACCGATCGTTGCCGGTGGCACTGCGTCGAGCACGCCGCGCGACGCGATGATCGCGCTCAAGGGCGAGGTCACCGGACAGATCGTCGACAACTACGACACCTTCCCGTTCGTGTCGGGCACGTTCCATTCGGCAATTACTGCGACCGCGCCGCCGGTCGCCGGCCATGGCTTCGTCGGGATCTGCTACGCGGCCGACAACCTCAACATGGTGGTCGAGGCGCGCGACGAAACCGACACCGCGGTGCCGGGGCTGTTGTACGTCCGCGAGAAGAAGTCCGGCGCCTGGGGCCCCTGGACCAGCCAAAGCGCCGCGCTCGACGCTGCAAAGGTCAATCGCGCCGGCGACACCATGACCGGCCTGTTGATACTATCCGGCCCGCCGACCGACCCGCTGCATGCCGCGACCAAGGCCTACGCCGACGCCGGCGACGACGCGCGGGTCGCGGTTGCCGGCGACGTCATGACCGGGCCCCTGGGCATGGACGCCGAGCAGCCGGTGGTGTTCGGCGCCGGCGGGCATGTGATCCGCAAGGCAGCTGACGGTCGGCTGCTGATCGGTGGCGGTGCTGCTGTGGTCGAGATTGTCACCAACCTCTTGAAGCTGGCCGGGCCGCCGACCGAGGATCTGCACGCCGCGACCAAGAAGTACGCCGACGACGCGATCACTGCCGGCAGCGTGGACAAGCTGCCGCTCGCCGGCGGCACGATGACCGGCCTGCTGACGACAGCAGTGGCGGACGGCGCCCTCACCGAGGTCGACCCATCAGCGGCGATCGTGGTCAAAGGCAACAGCGGTGCCGGCCAGGATGCCTTCATGTCGTTCATGCGCGGCGCGGTCGGCGTCAACTTTGGCCTGGGCGCCGACAACCGGCTGAAGGTCGGCGGCCTGTCGATGGGCGCGATCAGCTACGAGCTGGGCTACGTCGACCAGGAGGATCAGATCATCACCGGCGGCGCCAGCGTGGTGCCCAAGGCGCTGAGCGCGCTGTCAGGCGCGACGATCGTGATCGACCCTGGCGATCGTCCGATGATGACGATCAGCAACAACGGCCTGGGCACGATCCAGCCGGGCTCGATCGGCGGGCAGTGTACGATCCTGGTCACCAACTTCAGTGGCGCCGCGGTGCCGCTGACGTCGGCCTGGACCAAGGTCGACGGCGCGTTCGATGACATCCCCGGCTCCAAGTTCCTGTGCTCGTGCGCAATCTTTCCCGGGGCTGCGAGCGTGCTGTCGGTTGTGAAGATCCTGTAACGATCCCTGTGGGGATCCTGTGGGGATCCTGTGACTAAGATCGTCAAGCAGGTGATCGACAGCCTGGGCGGGTCACCGTTCATCCTTGCCTTGCTGGTGGTGAACGTCATTTCGCTCGCCGGCTTCGGCTATGTGCTGCACGAGGTGTCGGCGGCGATGGCGCGGCGCGAAGCGATCCTGGCGCGCTGTCTCGATCGTTGACGTAAAAAGAGCGCCGGGCTAGGTTCCCGGCGCTCCGTTGATGTTGTGTTGGTAAAGAACGCCCGGCGAGGCCCTCCAGCCCCCTTCGCCGGGCGTTTGCTTTGTCAGACGGCTGCGCGCCTCCGGCGGCGACGCGCCAGGGCGATGAGCCCAAGCCCCGCCGCGAACAGGCCAGGAAGACCGGCGCCCACCATGGGGCCGGGCACCGCCAGTGGGGTGATCGTCACATCATTGCTGATGCCGACGCCCGACGATCCACTCACGTTGTAGATCGGGGAGACAGCCGTGAGATCCTGGAAGCGCACGAACGCCTGATCGAGCGAGATCGCGCCCAGGGCTGACGCGAACGTCAGCGTGAACATGCCATCTGCCGTCTCTCCATTGAGCAGGCCGACGCCGCCCTGACACCCAGTGCTGGGCGCAAAGCAGATGTCGATGTTCTGCCCGGCTTGCATCACGTTGGGAAAGTTCGGATTGATCGTGACCGTATCGAACAATCCGGTCGAGGTGCCGGAGGACACGTTCGGCGTCGTGGCGAAACCGAACGAGGTCAGGTTCGCCGAGGTGCCGCCGAACGAGGTGTTGGTGATCGAGTAGTCGAAGTTCCAGGTCAAGCCGCCGTTGCTGACGCCGGTGTACTCCAGGGACAACGACGCAGTCAGACCGGTGACAGAGACGGTCTGGCCGCCGAGGCCGATATCAGCGAAGCCCTGCAGGGACGTCGTCCCCGCGGCGCCGACATCGCCGACGTTGATGGTCACGGCCTTCGTGGGAGTGGACATTGCCAAGGCCAACAGCAATGCCGCAGCGAGAGATCTCAACATGAGTTAGCTTCCTTCTGATGCCCCTGGACGGAGAGCCACAGGTCGAGGCGGGCCCTATGGTCGTCTTGTCCTGCGCCGAGCTGCGCGCAGTATACGCTTCTTCCGACCAGAGCCCGGGCGGCCGGCAGCCACCCAGGCCCTGAACTTCTGCTCCGCGATCACCTCGCGCGCCGTCATCATGCGCTCAGTGGGGTCGCGCTTCGGGGGCGGCCCGAGCTGGCCGACGATCTCAGCCACGGTCGAGCCTCCAGTAGCCGTACACGCAACGCCGGCCGCCGCGGTCGGGATTGTGGCTGTCGAAGCCGACGCGATCGATCACCGCGGTGAAGTGCTTGCTGACCGACACCACGAGCCGGCCCATAGGCAGCTCGTCGGCGAGCAGGTGCACGGTGCAGCCGGTGCCGATGCCCATGGTCGGCACCCACACAAAGCCCAGCTCACGCATGTAGTCCTTGAACCATTTGCGCCCGGTGTTGATGCCGTGGCTGGCCGAGGAGATGCGGTGGCCGGTGTACTTGCCGCGGCGCTGCGAGCCAGTCCCCGCAGCGAGGCGATCATAGATCTCCTGGTAGGGGCGACCGGTGACGATCGCGAGCGAGCGGGCGACACAGTCGCCTGCCCTCCCGCTGAAGCCGGCGGCGGCGCGGCCGCCGTCAGTGATGACGAACTTCAACCTCTTAGTCATGTCTTGCTCCGTTGTGTGCGATCAACAAAGCCATGTTAGGACACCCTGACAGTCCGGTCAAGCGGTCCTATTCGTGCTGCCGACCCGCAGGTAATGCGCCATGCAGATCAGCAGTCCCTTGTCGTTGGTCGACAGGGCGCTCCAGGGCGCGGCCTTGGGGTTGATCTCGCGGTAGAGCGCGTAGGCGCGCTTCGCGAGATCCTCACAGTCGTCTTTGTCATCCATGTCTCAGCTCCAGAGCAGGACGGCCGCCGTGATCACCGTCACTGTGGCGGCGATCAGCAGCGTTGCCCAGTGCGGGTGGCGGTCGACCCAGCCGAGCTTCTCCGGCTCGCGCCAGGGCTCCGGCCGGCGCCGTGTCGTTGGGTATATGTCGTAGGGCGGCGGCGGCGCCGAAGGTTGTGGCTTGCCCATCAGTTGTCGTCGCGATCGTCACGCCACGGGTGACTATAAGTCTCAGCGAGAAATTGCCGGATCCCCTCCTCGCCGTCGGAATAGATGCGCGGCTGCGGCACGTCCGCTCTCTGTCCGATCGAGTCGAGCGCGTGCATGAATGCGCCCGCGAGAAAGGCGATAACCAGGATCCCTACATAGATGATCAGGACCGCTCCGATGATACTAAGTACCAGCTCAATCATTCATGACACTCCCGGTGACTTCCACTCCGAGCAGCCACTGCGCATCACGCTTCGTGACGCGAACGCTGCGGATCCAATAGGCCCAGGTTCGGCTGCGCGGGTAATAGCTAACCCCGACAGAGCCGCGGACAGCGACACCCGTAACAACTCGCTGCCTCACGTTGCTCTTCGCCCGCTCGCGCAGCCGTGCCATGGCCGTCTCTGCTGTTTCAGTCTTCATCGATCGGCTCGTCGGCGGCATAGTTCGGATCGGTCAACACCTCCGGCCGGTAGACCGCCAGCTTGCGATCGCGGCACTTGTTGCAGACACGGCACAGCGCGATGCCACGGGCGTCGAACGCCCAGCCGCTGCGCAAGCCCGAGCCGCACGGGCAAGGGAAGGTGCGGGTGCTGCTCATTGGGCCCTCCTGGCAGCGCGGCGGATCTGCGAGAGGATGTTCAGCTGAGCGCGGCCGGGCCTGTTTTCCACTCGGGCCTGAGGCCCCTTAGGCAGGATCGCGCAGAACTTGTTGTTGACGATGATCTTGTAGTGACGCCTGCCCTCGACGACCGACCAGGGCGCGCCACAGCCGTCTAATAGACGCCGAACATCATGAGATAGTCGCATGCAGCCCTCCCGTGAAATGGGCGGCGCATTGGCGCGCCGCCCGTGTTGATCACCAGCCGAACTTTTCAGCGCACACCGGCCCGATGCCGCGCAGGCGCCACTCGCTGCGCAGCGTCGCGTTGCAGACGCAGCAGGTGCCAGTCTCCTGGCCGTAGACCTTGGCGGCGGCCGCCGGGTCAGTGAGGAACAGCGCGAGTTGAGCCTCGTGATCGGTGGTGACGGCCGCTGTCGCGTAGAACTTTGCGCCGACGATCTTGCCGAGGTACTCCTCGCCGCTCGTGACATACAGCGCGCCCGGGTTCTTCGACGCCGCCTTGGCCGGCTTGATGGTCATGCCGCCGATCGTGATGCGCGGCGACTTCTTCAAACCCTTCTCGGCCGAGAACGCGATCGCCTGATCGAACGCTGCCTTCAGGCGATCGACGCCGGCGACGTCAACCGCTGGCGCGCTCGCGGCGCGGCGCTCGGCGCGCGCTGCGTCGCGCATCATGCCATTGCGCACGACCGCCATCTGCTTGTCGGTCAGCGAGCCGTACTTCGTGATGCCCTGCATGAACGACAGCGCGACATCCCAGCGACCGGCAGTGCGCTTCAGCCAATCCCACTCCGCCGGATGCTCGGCCTCGAACGCGGCCGCGTTGTCGACCCGCTGGCGGTCCTGGCGATCCTCGCGCTGGGCCTTCGCCTTGACGCGATCACCGCGCGAGGTCTTGAAGGTGCGGGCGCCCTGGCCCTTGCAGGTGAAGCACTCGCCGAGATCGCGGCCGCTGTAGGTGATGAACCGGCCGCTGCCCGAGCACTTCGGGCAGCTCTCAGTGTGCATGCGCTCTAGCACCGGCACAAAATCGGCCGGCGGGGTCGGGCGCGGGCGCGGCTGGCCGGTGCCGCCGAATAAGGCCGAGAGATCGTCGTCTTGAAAGTCGTTGGACATCTGCTTGCTCCGTGGTTGATGCCCCCTTGTAGGACAGCCTGACAGCCCTGTCAAGCGGTCCTAATGCGGCTTCCCTGGGGGTTCGCCGCCGGCCGTCGTGATGTCGGGCGCCTCCTGGTCGCTGGTCTGCATGTAGGCCTTGATCTCGTTGGAGATGGCTCGGATCAGCGCTGTGACGGTTTCCTTGCTAGCTCCCTGCTTTCGCATGTCGTCGATCATGCTGAGCACCCACTCGACGCCGCAGAAGAACGAGGCGCGGCTGGCGTAGACCTCGCCCGGCGTGGCGTCGGCCGGCGCGCTTTTCGCGACCCGCGTCAGCCACCCGGCGGCAACGAATTCGTTGTTCCTGATCAGCTGCCGCGCGAGCCGGCGTAGCTCCTTCCTGTCAAACTTCAGCCTGGGATCGGTCATAGCCCGTGCTCCGGGGGCGGGATCGGTTCGAAATACTTGCAGGCCTTCCACTCCGGCTTGACGACATGACCGACCTGCCCAGTGAGCTGCTTGTAGATCACGCAGGCTTTGGTCTTACGCACCGTCAGCACGTTGCCCCAGCGGTCATAGACGTTGACCATGTAGCCGCGGTGGACGCACTTGCCGCATGTCGCGTCCCATGGGCCGGTGCCGGCGAAGTACGCCATGCCCGGCTTGACGTCGTCGCGATCGGGCACGCCCTCTAGCTTGGTCATGTGCGACATGGATCACTCTCCGCTTGTAAGCACTGGCTTCGGGCGGGATGGGTCAGTCTCGGCCAGCGTCCCATGGGCCATGTTCCGAACGATCTCGTATCGTTCAACGGCGTCCCATTCGTTCGTCTCTTGGCCGTAGTTGGCGATTTGATGGAGCGTGGCGCGCAGTTTTGCGTTCTCGTCCGCCATCGCTATCGTCGGCTCGCCGCTTGTAAGCACTGGCTTCTCGGCAATGGCGACGGCGATGTCCTCGACCAACTCGTTGAGCGGCACGTCATCCCGCAAACAATCGGGGTGCTTCGTCAGGATATGGAAGGCCACCAGCCGTGCCTGCGCTAATTTCTCTGCGACAGTTGTCCTCATGGCAAAAGCGTATCCCCTTGCGGTGTGAACCGCAACCCACTAATCTGTTGGACCATGAAACCACACCCCAGTGTTAAGGCTCTGCTCGCAGAGATCGATACCTTCTGCCGCAAGTCAGGCACCAGCAGGACTGGCTTTGGTCGCCGCGTCGCGCGCGACGGTCACCTGATCGATCGCCTGCGGCGCGGCTCGATGCCCACGCTGACAACGATCGAGCGCATCAAGCGCTACATGCATGCCGTCACGAAGGAGCAGCAGCGGATCTGGCGGGACTGATGAAGCGCAGGGAGCCGTGGCCCGACGATCGAACCGAATACCTGCGTGCGGCGCTGAAGACGGACGCCTCGCTGCACAGGATCGCTGATGACATGTCGAAGCACTTCGACGTGCCGATATCGCGCAGCGCCTTGATCGGCAAAGCGCACCGCCTGGGGGAAGATCTGAAGATGCGCAACGCCAAGCCCGATGATGAGAAGAAACCGACGACGCCCCGCCGCGGCCGACCGCGCAAGGTCGCCGAGCCGCAGGCTCACCCTGCGCCCCCGACCCCACTGCCGCCCCAGGCCGGGCCGCGGCCGGGCGAGGTGTGGCTGACGTTCGAACAGCTCAAACACGACAGCTGTCGCTACCCGTTCGGCCCGCGGCCGCCGTTCCTGTTCTGCGGCACGGCAACCCAGGAGCCGCCGTACTGTGTCGCGCATGCTGAGCTGTGCTACCCGCGCCTGCGTCTGCGATGACTGGTGCGCAGGAGCACGACATCCAGGCGCAGATCCTGCGCCACCTGGAAACCAGGGGCCACCGGCACTGGCACTGGTTTGCGATCCCGAACGCCGGCAAGCGCTCACTGCGCATGGGCGCGCGCATGAAACGGGAGGGCATGAAGGCCGGCGTCGCCGACCTGTGCTTCATGTGCCCGCGCGGCGTCTGCTGCTGGATGGAAACCAAGACCGCGAAAGGCCGACAGAGCGACGCCCAGAAGGGCTTCCAGGCGATCTGCAACCGCCTCGACCACCCCTATGCGCTGGTGCGCTCGCTCGATGAGGCGATCGAGGTGCTCGACAGGTGGGGGGTGCTGCGATGAGCATATTCGCGTGGCTGCGACGGTCGTTCGAGGCCCTCGTCGGCAGGCTTCGGGCGCGCCGGGCCGCCCCTTCGTTGACTCCGTTGCCTCCGTTGCCTCCGTTGCCTCCGTTGCCTCCGTTGCCACCCTTGACAACGCCAGAACCGGAGACTGTCAGCGTCTCCCCGAACCGCGCCACGCGGCGCGCCCTGGAGCGTCGGCGCCGCCGGCACGACAAGTTCGTAACGCCAAAGGGAACGCTACCGCCACCCAAGCCGGCCAAGCCGCGCCCGGCGCCCAAGCCCAGGCCGGTCGAGGTGGTCGACGACAGCGTGGTCAGCGATGCCTCGCTGTTCATCGCCGGTAAGCACCACGAGGATACCGAGGAGGTTCTCTACGAAGAAGCTGAGATGTACGGCGAGTTTCATTTTCGCGACACCATCCTGCAGCAGCTGGAGCGCTACTTCGTCTACCTCGAACGGATGCGCGGCAAAGACCCTTCCTCCTATGCGCTCTATCGGCAGTACGGCGCGACCATTCTGCCCTACGTCATCGTCAACGCGCACGATCGCGGGGGGACCACAAGGGATCCCATGGACATCACGCGGCAGACCCCGCTGTCGGACTGGTTTCATCGCACCCGGCCCGCGTTCGGCTGCTACGCCTACGGCACCGACCCGGAGACGGAGAAGCGCGAGCAATCGCCCGAGGTGCAGAAAAGCATCCCCGCGGGTCGGGTGCTGTGGATCCCTAAGTTCATGTACTTTTCGAAGTTCAAAACCCCGCCGCCCGGCGTCGAGCACATTGGTGGCGGCGACACCTACGCGATGACGGTCTGGTGGGACAAGCCATTCCAGACCGGCAAAGGCGCACGGCGCTGGGGCGTGCCACAGGAATACGGTGTCTGGATCAGCGCGGACGGTAAGCAGATCGAGATCCTGCGCTCACTGGTGACCAGCAAGGAGTGGCGGATCGAGAAGCGCGGCCAATGGCGCGGCCGGTCCTACGCGATCCCGTCGAGGCGCTGGATGATCCCCGATGACTTTGTCGAGTGGGCGCAGCAGGCGGGCGATACGCCGCGGCACTTCCTGCGTGAGATGTTTCTGCAAGCCGTGCTGATCCACAGCCTGACGCAGCTCAACATGGTGCGCATCACAGCCACCAAGGGCAACATGTCGGCAGCGTTCCATGTCGACGTCCACAAGATGTCCTACTTCTTCCAGGACCGTGACATCTACGCGACCGACACCGGCCAGCGGCGGAGGATCTTTCACTTCGTGCGGCCGCATGTGCGCGCTGACGGCAAGCCCATCAAGGCGCACTTTCGCGGGCAGCGTGAGTTTACCTGGGCCGGCTACGACATCCTGATCACGGTGCCGGGGCGCGATCATGCCATCCTCGACGACATCGACGTCGGCGTGATCGACGCCGCGGACATGCTCCCTGGCGAGAAGTATCTCGGCAACGAGGAAGTGGGCCGCATGCTCGCCGAGCAGCTGCGTAAAGGGGCCCGGCGGTGAGCAATCCATTCGAGCTGCTGGCCGAGCAGCAGATCAACTCCCCGACCAGGGCGAAGCTGCGCGCCGCGGAGAAGCGCGCCGCCAAGCAGACCATGGTGCCGACCGATCAGGAGAAGAAGCTGATCGACCAGAGCCGGCAGCTGCGATCCTATCGGCGATGGAAGCGCGAGCGCATCAAGCAGCACCTCGCAATCCCGTACCGGCCCGGCTTCCTGGCGCTGCGGCGCGTGCTGCGCAGCCTGACCATCGAGACACCTGACGCGCTGCTCGACTTCGTCGCCGGCGCGAGCTGGCTGCACGCGGCGCCATTCGAGACGCGCGCGATCGTGCTCGACGTCATCTCTGCCAGGATCTCCCGGCTGCGCATCCAGAATGGGCTGGAGCCGTTCGACGACAGCCTGCCGGGCGAGGAGCCGACTGCGTTCGAGATCATTCGGGCGCAGATCAACACCTTCACCAAGTCAGCGGAGCAGACATGAAGATCATCGCAGACACACTCGACCGCTACGCGCGCACGATCGTGACGCCATTCACCGAGGACCGCTCGCAGACAGTCGGCGCGTCCGAGGTCGGGCAGTGCGCCAGGAAGATCTTCTGGATCAAGAACGAGGCGTGGCCCGAGCACGGCGGCGTCGCGCGGGATCCCGAGCACATCGAGACATGGGGCGCCCGTATGCGCGGCACCATGTTCGAGACGCACTTCTGGGTGCCGGCAATGCAGAAGCGCTTCGGGCGGCGCCTGAAGTTCGTCGGCAAGAAGCAGCGCACCCTGGTGAAGAACTTCCTGTCGGCAACGCCTGACGCGCTGGTCACACCACTGTCCTCGACGGAGGCCGCGGCGATCGGCGCACCCGGCGCGCGCGCGGCGTTGTTCGAGTGCAAGACCGCGGACCCCCGCACCAACCTCGTCGAAGCCAAGAACGAGAACGTGTTCCAGACGCATGTGCAGATGGGGTTGATGCAGGAGACGACGCGCTACAAGCCGACGCATGCAGTGATCAGCTACACCGACGCATCGTTCTGGTCCGACGTGAAAGAATTCACGATCGCGTTCGACGAGAGCATCTACGAGGCGGCGCAGGAGCGCGCGTCGCTGATCATGACCACGCGATCCGCGGGCGATCTCGCGGCCGAGGGCTGGATCGCTGGCGGCCATGAATGTCGCTACTGCCCATTCACGCGCCCGTGCGGCATCGAGCGGCGCAATCTCCCATACGCGGATGACATCGAGGCGGATCCGCAGTTCGCGCAGGAGATGACCGACATGGCGCGCGAGTACAAGCTGCTGGAGAGAAACCGCGACACCGCGGAGGTCGAGCTGCGCACCGCGCAGGACGCTATCAAGGCGCGGTTGCGCGAGAAGGGCGTGCGCAGGATCCCCGGCGTGCTGACGTGGTCGTCCGTCAAAGGCCGCAGCGGTTTTGACAACAAAGCAATCCAGCAAGCAGCAAAACTTGCGGGCGTTGACATCACGCAATTCGCAACACAGGGTGACCCGACCGACCGGCTGGTCATCCAAATCACTGTGTAGTTCTCCGGTCGTCTACCCGTAGTGGATACCCCGCTACGGACCCACAAACGAAGGAAGCAAGCCAATGAACGACATCACCAAGAGCAACAACGCCAGCGTCACCCCCATCCGCCCCAACGCCATCGACCCGTTTCAGTCGTATGGCGAGCAGACCACTCAGCGCAACATCGTCGGCCAGCTCCTGAAGTTCACCAAGGGCGACTACGTCTGCGGCGAGAACAACGAGGAGGTCGAGGAGGGCACGCAGTTCGTTGCCGTCATGGATGAGCTGCTGATCGGCTGGATCCGCTGGTCCGAGAACCGCCCGACCGATCACATCATGGGCAAGATCGCGCAGAGCTATCAGCCGCCGCGGCGCAATGAGCTGGGCGACATGGACAAGGACCAGTGGGAAACTGACGCCACCGGCCAGCTCCGCGACCCGTGGCAATTCAGCAATTACCTGCTGCTGAAGTCTCTCGACGAGCATGGCGAAGGCGAGGAGGGGCTCTACACCTTCACAACGTCGAGCCGTGGCGGGCTCAACGCGATCGGCCTCTTGTGCAAGAAGTACGGCGGGCTGTCGCGCCAGCACCCGAACGAATGGCCGGTGATCGCGATCGGCGTCGGCTCCTACAATCACTCTGACTTCGGGCGCATCAAGTTTCCGACGTTCGAGATTGTCGGATGGGTGCCGCGGGCGGTCGTGACTGAGGGGCTCGCGGTGCTGCCGGAGACGCTCGGCAAGGAGGACGCGGATCCGGTTGACGCGATCGCGAAGGCGGCACACAAACCGGTGAAGGCGGCGGCAAAGTCCGCACCGGCCGCGAAGTCCAAAGCACGGTTCTAGCGTCTCAAAACAAGTAAGCCCGGCGCATAGGTGCGGACCTATGCGCCGGGCGCGTGCGCCCTCTAATCAGCAACATCAGAAGGCACTTACCGTGTCAGATAACAGCAATCCCCAACAGACGCCACCCCACATTGGTGTGGCTTTCCTGCGCGCCCTGTTCCAGCACACCGAGCTGCCGGTGTTCCTGTGCAGCCTGCAGAACGAGCGCACGCCCCAGGCCCGCGAGCAGCGCGTGACCACGCGCGACGGCGACGTCGTAGCCCGGTTCGCCGGCAAGTGGGACCAGCGCGGCCGCGGGCTATTCCTGTGCGTGTCGACGGTGGAGGGCACGCGCCGATCGAAGGAGGCGGCGCGCGAGATCCCGGCGCTGTGGACCGACATCGACCTGAAGGCGGTGGCCTGCAGCGGCAGTGAGGCCCGCGACGCCCTCCTGGCGCTGCCGTTCCCGCCGTCGATCCTGGTGTGGTCGGGGCACGGCTGGCACCCATGGTGGTTCCTGAAGGAGCCGGCCGACGCCCAGGCAGAGCGGGACCGGGTCGAGCGCGTGCTGCGCCAGCTCGCGGATCTGGTCGGCGGCGACACCCAGGTCTGCGAGGTGTCGCGGCTGATGCGGCTGCCGGGCACGCACAACACCAAGGGCGGCGAGCACATCGAGGTGACGATCGAGGCAATGGCGACCGGCGCCGATGGCGCGGCGGCGCGCTATGAGCTGGGCGACTTGGAGGATTGGCTCGCGACCGCGCGCCCGGTGATCGCCCGCAAGCCCAAGCCGGCTCGAGCCGCGGTGGGCGGTGTCCCGCATGAAACACCCGACGACGCCGACAACCCGTTCCTGCGGGCGGCCGACATCCTGGGCTGGAAGCCGCCGATCGACGTGCAGGCGGCGCTCGCCGGCATGGCCTTCCCGGGCAACGTCCACGCAACGCAGCTCTCGGTTTCCGCGTCGCTGCTCAACGCCGGCCACTCGGTCGAGGAGGTGGTTGGGATCCTGCTGGAGGCGACCGCCCAGGCGGCCGGCGCCGATGGCGCCAAGTGGGACTGGGCGGCCGAGGAGAAGGCCCTGGAGCGCATGTGCGCGACCTGGGTGGAGAAGCACCCACCGCCCCCGCGCAGCGCGCCCAGGCCGGCTCAGGAGCCGCCGGAGGCCCCGCCAGAGCCGGAGCCCCAGGCGCCGCCCAGGGCCGGTCGCCCTGACCGGGAGCCGGACGAGAACGTGATCAACCTGGGCGCCGCGAAGGCGAAGCGGAAGGCCAAGGCGAAGCCCCAGGAGGGCGTGTCGGTCGCGGAGGTGGTAGCCAATGGGGTGGTCAATGCGCTGCGCGACCGCGGCGAGGACATCATGCTGACGGAGGGCCTGATGTGGCTCTACCGGGACGGCATCTGGCGCGAGGCCACCGAGGCTGACGAGCAGGATCTCCTGGTGCTCATCCAGCTCGGCTTCAAGGCGCTGGGCTCCGTCCCCCGAGGCAACTCGTTGTCGCTTGCCTTGAAGCACCTGAAGGAGGCCCCGGCCCTGTTCCAGCGGGACGTGCCCTGGGCAGGCCCGGGTACGATCGTGTGCCTCAACGGTGTCATACAGATCGACCGCGGCACGTTCGAGCCGTGCCACCCGCAGAACTATGCCCGGCGCCGGATCGGCGCCAACTACCGGCCGGGCTCGGACTGCTCCGGGTTCGAGGCCCTGCTCGGCTCGATGTTCTCCGACCGCGACGACGCGGCCGAGCTGATTGCCCTACTGCAGGAGTGGGTCGGGGCCGCGCTGGCGATCGACCGGCTGACCCGCGAGGAGCGCAAGGCGCTGGTCCTGGTCGGGCCGTCGCGCACTGGCAAGACCGAGCTGGCGCGGGTGATCCGAGCGCTCCTGGGCGGGCCCGTGGTGTCGCCCTCAGTCGAGGATATCGGCACTGACTTTGGGCTACAGACGCTGCTCGGCGCCGTCGCCTGGATCCGCGACGACGCCATCAACGAAGGCGACAAGGTCGACCCGCAGCGCTTCAAGACGGTGATCACCGGGGAGCCGATCGACGTGCGGCGCAAGGGCAAGGTCAACGCCCGGTCGACGTCGTTCTGTATCCCGGTGCTGCTGACAGCCAACACGCTGCCGCGGGCGCGCGACGTCTCGGACGCGATCTTTAATCGCTCCCTGGTGGTCGACATGACCAACGTGATTGACGAGGCAGCGGCCGCCCAGAGCCGCGCCGACCACGGTGTGGTCGAGGGCTCGATCGGTGACCATGTGTGGGCCGCCGAGGGGGCGGGGATCCTCAACTGGGCGCTCGACGGTCTGGAGCGGCTGCGGACGCGCGGCCGCTATGACCCGCCCGAGAGCGTGCGTACCGCGATCCAGCGCTTCAAGGACGACAACAACCCGGTCGGGGAGTGGGCGCGGGACGCCCTGGAGCCGTCACCCAACACCAAGATCGACCGCGCCGACCTGTGCTGCGCGTTCCACGGCTGGCAGGCCGAGGAGCTGGGCGAGGGCGCGAAGGCAATGGGCGCACAAGAGTTCTTTCGCCGGCTGCGTCCGATCCTGGGGCCGACGTTCCATGAGGCGACGGACCACGGTGGGCGCCGGCACTTTACCGGCTACCGGCTGACCGAGGGTGGGCTCCGTTACTGGGAGGCGCACAACCTGGGGCCGCAACTCCGCAACGGCAATGTGGGGCGTGCCTCAGGCCGCGGCGACGTCAACAAAGTGTGGTCCAAGACCGCCGAAAACGGGCCCCGTTTCTGATGTGCTGCGGAGGTGCTGCGGAGGTGCTGCGGAGGTGCTGCGCATGTGCTGCGCCCGCAGCACCGCAGCACATGGCGCAGCACCCTTTTCGACGCAGGTGCTGCGGGGCAACCCGCGGAAATGATGGGTGTATTTCCATTCTGCAGCACCGCAGCACTTCTTATTACACAGTCTATAGAACTATCACTAGAATAGGACAACGTGTCAGGACTTAGGTACAAGTAGGGAACGAAAAGCATGCGCGTATGGGGCACGGCGTGCATGCGGGGTCGGAAGTGCTGCGGAGGCTGGAATGAGCACACGAAAAGTCGATCGGACGCTGAGGTATTGGACGGACAAAACCGCGGCCGCGAAGGCCGCGTTCGAGGCCAAGTGGACGCTGCTGAGCCTGGAGAACGGCGACCCCTCACTCGCGCAGCGGTTGCGCGAGCAGCAGTCGTTGTTTGACACGGCCTGCGTGACTGGGACCATGGACGAGGTCGAGGACCAGGGGGCCGCCCTGGTGCGGGGCTGGGAGTACTGCGCGGTCGAGTTGGGGGATTGGGCGGAGGCGCCGGGCGCGTTCCTGACGGGCGGGGCAGATGGCCCCGAGACGTGCGTGCTGATCTCGTACGAGCGTCCCGAGAGCGACGAGTGGGTGCGCGAGCATTATGGGGAGAGCTGGGTCTGGATGTCGCCGGACGAGGTGGCGTACCTGTTGAGCCTGCCGGAGCTGAAGCAGGTGCTGGCGGTGAAGCGGATGTTCCCGACCGCTGACATCCAGCCGAGAGCGAGGGAGCCCGATGCTGGCTAAGGTCACGATCCTGGTCGGACCCGCCCTGGCGGTGGTGGTGCTCGGGCGGCTGCTGCAGCCGGATCCACCGGCGCCGGTACCCTTGCCGCAGCCCAGGCCGTTCCTGGCCTATGCGGCGGCGCCGCTGCCGCCGGCAGTGGAGGGAGGGCTGGTGTTCGGGCAGCGTTGGGCGCCGGTGACGGCGCAGCCGGAGGGGCGCACGATTGTCCCCGATTTGGCAATGCCGCTCGGCGGGGCTCCTACGCCCACTGAGGCGGAGCTACGGACGAAGCGAAAGACGGGGCCTGTCGATATCTGCGGTCGGCACCGCCTCCGAAAGGTTTGGACGCAGGATAAACGGAGCTGGAGATGCAAGCGATGAACGGTAACGGTAAAACCGCGGAGCCGGGCGATGACGAGCGGACGCGGCGCATGGTCGAGGAGGGGCTGCATGCGGTCGCCCGCGTGCAGCAGGAGCGCGATGACTGCTCGTTGCGCCTGGGGCAGACCCAGGACCAGCTCCGCGGCGCCGAGACGGAGCTGGCGGCGCTGAACCTCGCCTATCAGCGGCTGCTCACCGAGATCGAGGACTACCGCCGGGAGCGCGATCGCGCGGTCGCGCGTCGGGCCGAGGTCGAGGCGATCTTCAATGCGGCGCTGCAGGTCATGCTGAAGTACCAGACGCCGACAGTGGCGGAGGAGAGCACCCCACAAAAGGAAACGGCCGCCGAGGTGGCGACCGATCCAGAAGAGCCGTTGATGTTCTCGCTACCCGGTAAGGATCGCGGCCCACACAAGCACGGTCGCGAGGAACAGGGCGATCGCGACCGCCTCGACGAGCGTGGCCATAGCTAGACGACCACGCAGTCGTTGAGGATCACGCGAACCGTCTTGCCCGACTTGTCGAGACGGACGTGAGCGATCTCGATGTCGACACTGCGCGCGCCGGTCAGCAGGCGCGCGCGGGTGCCGACCTTGCCGTAGCGCGAGGTCTTGACGACCTCGCCATAGCGGTCGCCCATCATCCAGCGGTCAGTGTAGGCGGGGATCTGTACGCGCATGTCAGCACTCCGTTACGGTGATGGTGTCGCCCTCAGACATTGTCATGCCTGCCTCGATCAGCTCGATGACGGCCCGCGCGATGCGCTCGCCGGTGGCGTCGTTCCAGGGGATCTCGATGCGGTTCAGCTCGCCGCCCTTGCCGCTCCAGGTGACGATGGTCTTGGTGGGTTCGCTCATGGCGTTGCTCCGTTGGTTTGAGGGTGGCTCGCAGCCGATCAGGCTGCGAGTTAGAGGTAGCCAAGGAAAAGATGGTTGTCGTTGACGTCGACCTCGTGGACCGAGATCACGAACCGCGCGTCGGCGACACAGTTGACCTCGTAGCGCCAGTGCGGGTCTTCGGCAGCGATGTGGGACGCCAGCTTGGCGGCGGCCGCGCGGGTCGGGAAGAAGGTGGCAGTCGTTAGCTTGTGCGGGAAGAAGTTCGGGTTCATGTCGTTGCTCCGTTGTTGGTAGGCGAGGTATAGGACAGCCTGACAGGGCTGTCAAGCGGTCCTATTTGGTTAGGGGCAGAACTTCTTGGTGTCGCGCTTGAGCGCCTGCGCCATGCGGCGTGCGACGCAGGCAGTGGCCTCGTCTATGGTTTGGACCTGCACATCGCGGCCCGAGGCGCCGTAGTGTTTGCCGTTGCGGGTGGGGTAGGCGTCGACTGCGATATAGCTCAGCGGCCCGCCGCGGTAGATGTAGCCGCCGGTGGCGCTTTCCGGCAGCAGCTCGATCGTGACCGTGTGGAAGCTCCAGCCGTAGCCGACTTCGCGGCCCTGCTTGTCCTTGAAGCCGTAGTCCTGGTAGCCGCGGGAGATCTCGCTGTAGTGCTTGTTCATGTAGCGGTTGGTCATCTGTTTGCTCCGTTGCTCGATTGGGCCCGGTAATTACCCGGTAATTAGCGGGCCATTCCGTCTGATAGGACATCCTGACAGCCCTTGTCAAGTCAGATTGACAGCCCAGTCACGTTGTCCTAATAAGGGGTCATAACCCCTGACAAACGGAGGCTTTTGATGAAGAAGGATATGAGCTGGATGGCCAAGCGCGCGATGTCGCCGCGCGAGGTCGAGCGCACGGTCAAGGCGCTGGGGCTGACGCAGGCCGCGGTGGCGCGGTTTATCGGGCGCTCCGAGCGCACGCTGCGGCGCTACATCCTGGGCGACGCCGAGATGCGGCCGGCCGAGGTGCTGCTGCTGCGCGCCTGCCTGGAGGAGGGCTGGGACCCGGTCATTCCGCCGTGGACGCCGGAGTGCAACTGATGGCGTGCGAGCTGCTGCTGATTGTGGTCCTCAGCTTCCTGGGGAGCGCTGCCTACACCTTCCTGTTCGGTTGGGGCGGTGAGGAGGTCGAACTCTGGCCGGATAAGCGCCAGGATCCCTAGCCGCTTGACGCTGCCACATTGGGGCGCGCATGTTCTCGTGCTAAAGCACGGGCGCAGCGCGCCCTTTTGGCGTTCCACCCATGGCCTACGGAAAGATCGCCAGCATGCTCGATGCTCACCTCAACCAGACCGAGGCCGAGCTGGCGCGCGACATCGCGCGACTGCGCACTGAGGTTGCTGCCGTGCGCCGTGACGTGGACAAGCTGCTGTCGTTTCTGCTCAACGCGACGCGCGCGCGGGTGACAGAGCGCGACAGCGAGAGGGGACAGGACTAAATGGCTAAGGCTCCGGCTGATTTGCGTTCTTTAGCGCGCCTCCACACTGCGGCGTGTCTGAAATCACTCGCCGGCATCGCGACCAATGGCAAGAGCGAGAGCGCGCGCGTCACTGCGTGCGGCCTGCTGCTCGAACGCGGCTGGGGCAAGGCAGTGCAGCCGCATGCAGGCGCCGATGGCGAGGGCGATATCCGCGTGACGATCCGACAGATCATCAACGGTGAGGACAAGGGTTGATGCGCGACGGCGATCCGCACAAGAGCGTGCAGATACGCGAGATGTTTAGGCGTTTCGTTGACGCGCTCGATGCGATCGAGATGGTGCTGCGCGATCTGTCGGCCGATGACGCCGAAACATTTCGCACATCAAAGGCGCTGCAGACCGTGAGCAAAGAGATTGCTGACCTGCGCGACATCATGAACAAGGCAGACGACTGAACAGGGAGGACGCCATGTCGATCGGACTGATCTTCTGGGTGATCATGCTGCTCTGGCTGCTGTTCGCGCTGGCGTGGAATTGGGGTTGGGCGGCTGTCGCGCAGCATGGCCCGCTCGGCAACTCACTGCTGCTGTTCGTGCTGTTCTTGTTGTTGGGCTGGCGTGTGTTCGGCGCGCCTATTCATGGGTGAGCGATGATCGACATCGCGCTGCCGCATAACGGCTGGCGACCGCGGCCACATCAGACGCGGCTGTGGGAGCATCTGCAGGCCGGCGGCAAGCGCGCGATCGCAATCTGGCATCGTCGCGCCGGCAAGGATGAGATCGCGCTACATCACACCGCATGCGCGGCGATGAAGCGCCCAGGCAATTACTGGCATTGCCTGCCCGAGTACAATCAGGGCCGCAAGGCGATCTGGACCGCGGTCAACGCGCACACTGGCAGGAGGCGCATCGATGAAGCTTTCCCGCATACGCTCCGAGCGAGCACTTCAGAAAGCGAGATGTTCATCCGTTTCCACAACGGAAGCACATGGCAGTGCATTGGCAGTGATACCTACAACAGCACTGTCGGCGCCGGTGTCGCCGGCGTCGTCTACTCGGAGTACGCGCTGGCAAATCCCTCAGCCTGGGCATATCACCGGCCAATGGTCGAGGAGAACAACGGCTGGGCGGCGTTCATCAGCACTCCCCGAGGACGCAATCATGCGCTGGCCCTTTTCGAGCACGCCAAGCAATCGCCCGACTGGTTCGCCGAGCTGCTCACCGTCAAAGACACTGGCGCGCTCTCCGACGAGGCTCTTGCCGAAACGCTGAAGGAGATGACCGCGATCTACGGGGTCGACGTTGGCCGGGCGCAGTACCGCCAGGAATACTTCTGCGACTGGCAGGCCTCGATCCTGGGCGCGTTCTACGCTCACGAGATGGCGCAGGTCCGCGAGGAGGACCGCATCCAGGCGGTCGAGCCATTGCCCGGCGAGCCGGTGCATCGCGCCTGGGATCTCGGCGTTACGGACGACACCTCGATCTGGTGGTACAGTGTCCGCGGCGGGCAGCTCTACATCTACGATTGCTATTCATCGTCCGGCGTCGGCGTCGAGCACTACCGCGATCAGATCGACAAGCGGCAGCAGGAATACGGGTGGGCGCATGGCATCGATTACGTCCCGCACGACGCCAAGGTCAAAGAGTGGGGATCCGGCCGCACGCGCGTCGAGACTATGCAGGGCATGGGCCTCAATCCGCTGCTGGTGCCGTGGGCTACGAAAGACGATGGCATTAACGCGGTCAGACGCACGCTCCCGCTCTGCGTCTTTCATCCGCGCTGCGAAGCGGGCGGGATCTCGGCCCTCGAACAGTATCGGCGTGAGTGGGACGACGAAAAGAAAGCGTTCCGCGCGAGTGAAGTTCACGACTGGACATCGCATCCGTCTGATGCGTTTCGATACCTGTCACTGAGCTGGCGACCGCAGCCGCCGCGCAAGCCGGCGGAGCCGGTGCGCAGGGGCTTCATCATACCGCCGCCGCCGGAGGAGTCGCGGCGTGGAGGGATTGCACTGTGAGCGCTGTGGAGATCGGCATTATCGTGATGATCGGCCTGCAGGGGATTGTGATCTACTACCTCAGTGCGATCTGGCATCAGCTGGTCACTCTCGGGCGAGGGAGGTTTGGGCGTTATGACTAAGATGACACCGGTCGAGCTGGAGCTGTGGCGGAGGATGCTCAACATGGACGAGGTGCAGGTGGAGCTGGCTCGCCGGCGTGAGCGTCAGGCCGACGATCGCCGACGCCGCAACGAGGTAGCGATGCGGGACGCCGAGTGTCGGGAGCGGGTCAAGCAGCTCGCCGAGGAGAACGCCCAGTGGTTCCAGGATCTGAAGCAGAACCACCAGGAGCTGTTCTACTACAACGAGGCGCTGTCGCGGGCCGCGGCGGCGGCTGCGCAGCGGCGCAGGGACAAGACGCCCGAGGCGGAGCACCGCGAGCGTCGCAGCCGCGTCGTGTGGGGCGACATGGTTGCCGACAAGACAGTCGTGCTCAGTCAGGTCGCCTGGGAGCGCGGTGAGACGGTGCTGGCGATGCGCGAGGCCGGCTTCACACTGCGGGCGATCGGTCGACGGCTCGGCCTTAGCGGCGCGCGCATCAAGCAGATTGCCGACAAGGCGACGGTGCATCGCCTGCGCAATCAGCGGCCACCGATCGTGGTCGGAACGGAGCTGGCCGCGGCTGGGGTCGCAGCTGCGCTGAGGGACAGGAAGCGCATCAAGCGGTTCGCGGAGGCGCTCGGTGCGCTCGGTGGCGCGCGGCAGCGCGACTGGCTCAACGTCGGGAGCCCGTGATGCGCAAGCGCACCTCAAAGCGACGCTGGCTGCGGCGCTGCGAGCACGGCGCGCGGATCCCGGCGCAGGCGATCGTCGAGTATCGCCTCGACTATCTGTTCCGGTTCGTGCCGGCAGAGGGCACTAACACCGACCACTACACCGCGATCGAGGATCGACGTCATGGCTGACGATAAACCCGGCAAGCCGATCGAGGAAGATCTGCGGCACGAGGATGAGGACTACAATCCCGCAGTCGAACCGCGCAAGTCGAAGGCGTGGCTAAACCTCCTGGAGGAAAGCGAGGGCGCGTTCGAGGACTGGAACAATCACTGCGACAAGATCGATCGACACTACGCCAGCCTGTCGCGGCTCGCCGGCAAGCGCGTCGACAAAGAGTTTCAGATGTTCTGGGCGAACTGCGAGGTGATCAAGCCGAGCATCTACGCCAAGGCGCCGGTGCCGGTGGTGGTGCCAAAGTTCAAGGACAGACGCCCCGTCTACCAAGCAGCCAGCGAGGTGATGGAGCGCTGCGCGATCGTCACGTTCGATCTCGGGCACATCGACGACCTGATGAAGCTGATCCGCGATGATCTCGCGCTGATCGGCCGCGGCGTTCCCTGGGTGCGCTATGAGGGCAAGAAGGGCCGCAGCCACTACGACCACGAGAAGGTCTGCTTCGACTTCAAGGACAGGCGTGACTTCCTGCACAGCATCTCGCGCAACTGGGCCGAGGTGACCTGGGTCGCGGCTGCGAGCTATCTGACGCGCAGCGAGGCGCGCAAGCGCTTCTCCAAGCACTCAGGCAAGGCGTACCAGGACGCCGAGTATCGGGTGAACCGTGACGCTAACGATATCGGCGGCGCCGACAGTCGCGAGCGCGCGAAGTTCTGGGAGGTCTGGCACCGGACTGAGCGTCGCGTGCTGTGGGTGTCGCCGGGCGTCGACAAGATCCTCGACGAGGACGACCCGCACCTCGACCTGCAGGGCTTCTTCCCGTGCCCGCGGCCGGCCTATGGCACGCTGCAACGCGGCTCACTGGTGCCGGTGCCGGATGTCCTGCAGTACAACGACCAGCTCGCCGAGGTCGACCTGCTGACGCGCCGGATCCACGCGCTGAGCGAGGCGCTGGAGGTGAAGGGGTTCTACCCGTCAGGCGGCGCCGAGCTGGCGGAGGCGATCCAGACTGCGGTGTCGACCAACACGCCCGGCCGCATGCTGATCCCGATCGCCAACTGGGCGGCGTTCGGCGGCACTAAGGAGGTGATCATCTGGCTGCCGATCGAGGCGATCGCGCAGACCATCACGGCGCTGGTCGCGCTGCGCAAGCAGGTGATCGACGACATCTACCAGATCATTGGACTGAGCGACATCATGCGCGGCTCGACTGACGCGCGCGAGACGCTCGGCGCGCAGCAGCTCAAATCGCAATTCGGTTCGACCAGGATCCGCGACAAGCAGGCCGAGATGGTGCGCATCGCGCGCGATCTCGTCGAGCTGGCGTGTGAGATCATCACCGAGAAGTTCTCGCCGGTGACGATCATCGAGATGAGCCAGACGCAGCTGCCGACGCAGGCGATGCAGAAGCAGCAGGTCGAGCAGCTGCAGCAGCAGCTCGGCAACCAGCAGCTCGCGATGCAAAAGGCGCAGCAGATCCCGCAAGTCCAGCAGATGGCGCAGCAGAAGCCCGAGCAGGCGATGATGATCATGCAGCAGGGTCAGCAGCTGCTGCAGCACGGCCAGGACGCCATCAAGAAGATCATGGCGCGGCCGACGATCGAGCAGGTGCTGTACTTCTTCAAGAGCCAGCGCGCCAAGTCATTCGTGCTCGACATCGCGACTGACAGCACGATCATGATCGACGAGAACGCGGAGAAGCAGCGCCGCGGCGAGTTCGTCGGCGTGCTCGGGTCGCTGCTGCCGCAGCTCGCGCAGATGATCTCGGCCGAGCCCAAGACCGCGGAGTTCTGCGGCGAGCTGCTGAAGTTCTCGGTGGCGCCATTCCGCGCCGGCCGCTCGCTCGACGGCGCGATCGACGATCTGATCGAGCAGATGAAGATGAAGGGCGAGGCGCCGCCGAAAGATGATCCGCAGACCGCGACGGCTAAGGTTGCCAAGGAGATCGAGCAGATGAAGATCGATCGCCAGAAGGAGCGCGACAAGGCCGACACCGCGCTCAAGGCGGCCGAGATTAAGCAGCGTGACGCCGAGGGCAAGGCCAAGATTGAGAGTCAGGAGCGCATCGAGCTGGCGCGGCTGAACGCCAAGCGGAATGAGGAGGACGTCAAGGGGCAGCAGCTCAATCAGAAGGCCATCCACGATCGCGAGGCGCACCAGGGCGACATGATCAAGAAGGACGCTGAGGTGCAGGCAGTGCGCGCCAAGGCCGAGGCCGCCGAGCGCATGGCGATGGTGAAGGCCAACGAGCAGGCGGCGAAATCGGCTGACGCGCGCGCCATGGCACAGATCAAGATGGCGCAGCCGCGCGGCGATGGTGGAGGGAGTTTCTTGCCATGAGCAATGACTGGTGGGGCATGGGCAGCGTCGCTAGGCAGGACGACTATGTGATGCCAGAGGGCGGCATCCCTAAGATTATCGTCCGACCGCCCTGGTCCGGTTTCCCGGAGGGCCCTGGTGGCGGCAGCTCGCGCGAGGATGACGAGCTGATCGCCTACCTGAACGCGATCGCGCCGGCACCCAGGCGGGCGCCGCCCGAACCGATCCAGCCGAGCGTCTACGACACGCAGGGCTTCACGTTCCGCGCGCCCAAGGCGCCGCCGCGAACGGAGGCCGGCGGGCCGGCCGAGGCGCGCTCCTACGAGCCGACGACGCGCGAGCGTGGCGCGCAGCGGATCCGGGGCGAGGACACAGGCCTCGTCGGCGCGGCGCGGGAGCGTGCTGCCAAGCTGCTGATGGGGACGACGGGCCTGGGTGAGAGCGGGGTCGGTCTGGTCGACGCGGTGCCGGGCCTGGGCTCGTTCCTGGGCGTCGAGGACGCGCTGCGTGGCGGCGACTACGCCAACGCGGCCGCTGGTGCGATGCCGGGCGGGCGCATGCGCCCCAGGGGCGCCAACGCTCTGCAGAAGGCGGTCGAGGGCGCGACGGCACCGGTCGAGCGCAACGTCGGCTTCGCGCCGGGTTCGACGTTCGCCTCGCCGGAGACGATCAACGCCGCTGCAGCGGAGAGCGCTAAGGGCATCACGCAGCCGGAGCTGCGCACGCTCTACGAGAGCCTGGGCCTCACCGGCCGGGAGCCTTCGTCGCTGGTGCGAACCTCGATCGGCGCGGAGCATCCGGCAAGCACCATCAAGGCAGCGACCGAGCTGAAGCTTGCCGATCGCGCACTGCTCGACACGCTGACCGCTGAGCAGCGCAAGACCTACCAAGTCAAGAACAAGCTGCCGCCCGGTCTGATGCTGCCGTCGCAGGAGGTCGCTGCGCCTGGACTGGCAGCGTTCAAGCCGATCAAGAAAGAGATCACCCGCGCCGAGCAGGCATTCGACGAGGCGACCGAGGCGGGCCGCCCGCCCAGCTCGCTGTTCGATGTGTC
>Ga0208185_1000168_pt1 | contig 42416 bp, 42 predicted proteins | sample EasRivMeERMLT700_FD_187532 | JGI IMG/M metagenome (GOLD analysis project Ga0208185, IMG submission 187532) | Soil microbial communities from meander-bound floodplain in the East River, Colorado, USA - East River MetaG ERMLT700 (SPAdes) (version 2) | ecosystem: Environmental > Terrestrial > Soil... | reverse complement strand
CGCATGCGATTGGCGCTCCCGATGAGACACTGGCGCGGGCGCTGCGCACCTTCAAGGGCCTGCCGCACCGCATGCAGCAAGTGGCGGAGCACGCGGGCGTCGTGTTCCTCGACGACTCGAAGGGCACCAACGTCGGCGCGACGGTGGCGGCGCTGACCGGCCTTGGGCGGCAGGTGGTGTTGATCGCCGGCGGCGACGGCAAGGGCCAGGATTTTTCGCCGCTCGCGCCCGCGGTAAAGATGCGCGCACGCGCGGTGGTGCTGATCGGCCGGGACGCCGGCAAGCTCGAGCGCGCGCTTGCCGCCAGCGGCGTGCCGCTCCGGCACGCTGGCGGCATGGACGAGGCGGTCGCGGCGGCGTACGGCGAGGCGCGGCCGGGCGACGCCGTGCTGCTGTCTCCCGCGTGCGCGAGCTACGACATGTTCCGCAACTACGTGCACCGCGCAGAAGCCTTCGTCGCCGCGGTGCGGCGCCTCGAGAGCGGACGGAGTTGAGCCGTGTTCTATACCGAAGCCAGGCTGCGCGCGCCGCTCGCCGACTACGACCAGGGCCTGGTGTGGGTAACGCTGCTGCTGCTCGGCGTCGGATTGGTCATGGTCTATTCGTCCTCGATCGCGATCGCGGAAGGCAGCCGCTTCAGCGGCTACCAGCCCACCTATTACCTGCTGCGGCACGGCCTGTTCGTGGCCGTCAGCATAGCGGCAGCGGTGGCCGTGTTCCAGGTGCCGCTGCGGCTGTGGCAACAGGCCGCGCCTTTGCTGTTCCTGTTCTGCGGCGCGCTGCTGGTCCTGGTTCTGTTCCCCGGCATCGGGCGCGAGGTGAACGGCAGCCAGCGCTGGATTTCCCTGCACTTCGCCACGTTGCAGCCGTCCGAGCTGATGAAACTCGCCGTGGTGCTCTACGCCGCCGACTACACGGTGCGCAAGGCCGCCCATATGGACAGTCTCCGCAAGGGTTTCCTGCCGATGTTCGTGGTGATGCTGGTCGTCGGCTGGCTGCTGCTGCGGGAGCCGGATTTCGGCGCGTTCGTGGTGATCACAGTCATCGCCATGGGGATACTTTTCCTCGGCGGCATGAACTGGCGGCTGTTCGCCGGGCTGTTCATGCTGCTGCTGGCGGGGTTCGTGCTGCTGATCGTCACTTCGCCCTACCGGCTGCAGCGAATCGTCGGCTTCATGGATCCGTGGGCCGATGCCTACGGCCGCGGCTACCAGTTGTCGCACGCCCTGATTGCGTTCGGGCGCGGCGAATGGCTCGGCGTCGGCCTCGGCGCGAGCGTCGAAAAGCTGTTCTACCTCCCCGAGGCGCACACCGACTTCCTGCTGGCGGTGATCGCGGAGGAGCTCGGCTTTCTCGGCGTCGCTGCCATCATCGCCGGCTTCGCCTGGATCGTGATGCGCGCGTTCGTAATCGGGCGGCGCGCCACCTCGCTGGAGCGCTATTACCCGGCGCTGGTGGCGCAGGGCATGGGCCTGTGGATCGGCGTGCAGGCAATCATCAACATCGGCGTGAACACCGGCATGCTGCCCACCAAGGGCCTGACGCTGCCGCTGGTCTCGTTCGGCGGCACCGCGCTGGTGTCCATCTGCTGCGCGATCGCCATCCTGCTGCGGGTGGATTGGGAAAACAGGCAGCTGATGAGAGGGTTCACCGTTTGAGTGATGAGTAATGAGTGATGAGTGATGAGCGGAAATCATCCAGTGCCGGCGCGCCACGGACGATCATGATCATGGCCGGGGGAACCGGCGGGCACATCTTTCCGGCGCTGGCGGTGGCCGAGCACCTGCGCGCGCAAGGCTGGAGAGTGGTGTGGGTCGGCGTGCGCGGCGGCATGGAGGAGCGGCTGATCCCGCCGCGCGGCTACGCCATGGCGTGGGTACGCTTTTCCGGCGTGCGCGGCAAGGGCATCATCGCCGCAGCGCTGCTGCCGTTCAATCTGCTGGTCGCATTCTGGCAGACCGCGCAGGCGATCTTTGCGCACCGGCCGGACGTGGTGCTGGGCATGGGCGGCTATGTTTCGTTTCCCGGCGCCATGATGGCGTCACTCTTCAACCGGCCGCTCGCGATCCACGAGCAGAACTCGGTGGCGGGGCTTGCCAACCGCGTGCTGGCAAGGATTGCCGACCGGGTGCTGACGGCATTTCCAAACGCGTTTGGCGAAGCGCTGGCGGTGATCTGGACCGGCAACCCGGTGCGCGGGGAGATCGTCGCCATGGCGCCACCGGAGGACCGGTATGCGGCGCGCGCCGGGCAGCTACGCGTGCTGGTGGTAGGCGGCAGCCTGGGGGCGCAGGTACTCAACACCGTCGTGCCCGAGGCGCTCGCGCTGATCGCTCCAGAGGTCCGCCCGCGCGTCACGCACCAGGCGGGCACGGCGCATCACGACGCAGTGCGCGACCGCTACCAGGCGCACGGCGTCAATGCCACGGTGGTGCCTTTCATCGACGACATGGCCGCGCTGTACGCCGAAACGGACCTGATCGTGTGCCGCGCCGGCGCCACTACCGTCGCGGAGATCGCTGCCGCGGGCATCGCCTCGATCCTGGTGCCGTACCCGCATTCGGTGGACGACCACCAGACGATCAATGCCCGCGTCCTCGCCGATCGCGGCGCCGCGCTGCTGGTGCCGCAGGGCGAGCTGTCCGCGAAGGGGCTCGCCGCAATGCTTTCCGGCCTCACGCGCGAGCGTCTGCTGGTGATGGCGCAGTCCGCGCGTGCGGTGGGGCGCCCCGGGGCAACGCAAGCGGTGGCACAGGTGTGCATGGAGCTCGAGGGAGCGGCATGAATCCAAACATGAGAGGCGAGAGGCGAGAGGCGAGAGGCGCCATGCAGCGCACAGCATACTTGCTCCTCTCTCCTTTCTCCTCTCTCCTCTCGGAGGTCATCCGTGCGGCATAAGGTCAAGCACGTGCATTTTGTCGGAATTGGCGGGGCTGGGATGAGCGGCATCGCCGAAGTACTACTCACGCTGCGCTACAAGGTTAGCGGTTCCGATCTCGCCGCGACTGCGGCGACCCGGCGGCTGCGGCAGCTCGGCGCCAGGATCCATGTCGGCCACGCCGCGGAGCACATCGCCGGCGCCGACGCGGTGGTGGTGTCGAGCGCGGTCAGTGACGACAACCCGGAGGTGATCGCGGCGCGCGCGAACAAGAAACCGGTGGTGCCGCGGGCGCTGATGCTGGCGGAACTCATGCGGCTGAAACAGGGCATCGCGGTCGCCGGCACGCACGGCAAGACCACGACGACCAGCCTCGTCGCCAGCGTCCTGGCGGAGGGCGGGCTCGACCCGACCTTCGTGATCGGTGGCCGGCTGGAAGCCGCCGGCTCCAATGCCCGCCTGGGCGCGGGTGAGTTCATCGTGGTGGAGGCCGACGAATCCGACGCTTCCTTCCTGTATCTGCAGCCGGTGCTCGCGGTGGTCACCAATATCGATGCCGATCACATGGAGACCTACGGGCATTCCATGGACAGGCTGCGCCAGGCGTTCGTGGATTTCCTGCAGCGCCTGCCGTTCTACGGCGTGGCGGTACTGTGCGCCGACGATCCCAACGTGCGGCTCGTGCAGCCACAGCTTACCAAGCCGATCGTCACCTATGGGCTGTCGCCGGACGCGCACGTGCGCGCAGTGGACGTCGCGCCGAGCGGCGGCCAGATGCGCTTCCGCGCCGTGCATGCCGGCGGCGAGCTGGCGGTTACCCTCAATCTCCCCGGCGCGCACAACGTGCGCAACGCACTTGCCGCAATCGCGGTCGGCCTCGAGCTCGGCGTGCCCGAGACGGCGATCGCGAAGGCACTGGCCGAATTCAAGGGCGTGGGTCGGCGCTTCCAGAGCCACGGCAAGGTGCGGCTCCAGGGCGGCGGCAGCTTTACGCTGGTGGACGACTACGGTCATCACCCCGCGGAGATGGCGGCGACGCTCGCGGCCGCGCGCGGCGCCTTCCCCAAGCGCAGGATCCTGCTCGCATTCCAGCCCCACCGCTACACGCGGACCCGCGACTGCTTCGAGGATTTCGTGAAAGTGCTGTCGACGGCGGACGCGCTGGTGCTGACCGAGGTCTATTCCGCCGGTGAGGCGCCGATCGTGGCGGCGGACGGCAAGGCCCTGGCGCGCGCGATCCGGGTGCAGGGCAGGATCGAGCCGATCTTCGTGGACAAGGTCGCCGACCTGCCGGCAGCAATACTCACCGCCGCCCGCGATGGTGACGTGGTGCTGACGATGGGCGCGGGATCCATAGGCAAGGTGCCGGCGGCGTTGGTGAACGCCCGGCCAAGAAGCGTGAACGGCGCCGCATGAACATGGCTGACGCAAGCGATCAGGCGGCGAGCCTGCGCGGCGAACTCAAGCGGAGCGAGCCGATGGCGCGTCACGTCAGCTGGCGCGCGGGCGGCGCGGCGCGCACGGCCTATTTCCCGGCCGACGTGGACGACCTCGTCGCATTCCTGCGCGCGTTGCCCGCCGACGAGCCGGTACTCATGACCGGCCTCGGCAGCAACCTGCTGGTGCGTGACGGCGGACTGCGCGGCACGGTGGTTTTCACCCAGCGGGCGTTGCGCGAAGTGCGGCTCGACCACCTGGGCGTGCTGGGCGGCGGCGTCTACGCCGAGGCCGGCGCGGCCAGCCCGAAGGTGGCCCGCTTCGCCGCGCTGAATGACCTCGCCGGCGCCGAGTTTCTCGCCGGCATTCCCGGCACCGTGGGCGGGGCGCTGGCGATGAACGCCGGCTGCTATGGCGGCGAAACCTGGAACATCGTTGCGCACGTGCACACCGTGGACCGTGCCGGCAAGCGGCGGGTGCGCACGCCCGACGAGTACGAAATTGACTACCGATCCGTGGTAAGGCGGGAGGCAGGAGGCGGGAGGCGGGACCAGGGGGAGTCTGCGCCTCACTCCTCTCTCCTTACTCCATCCCGGAGAGAGGAGTGGTTTCTTGCGGCGGTGTTCAACTTGAAGCGCGGTTCCGGAGCGGAGTCCCGCGCCAAGATCACCGATTTGCTCAAGTGGCGCATCGCGGCGCAGCCGCTCAACGAGCCCAATGCCGGTTCGGTATTCCGCAACCCGCAGGGCGACTATGCGGCGCGCCTGATCGAGGCGTGCGGCCTGAAGGGGCGCGCGAGCGGCGGCGCGATGATCTCGGACAAGCACGCCAATTTCATCGTCAACCGCGGCGCGGCGCGGGCCGCCGACATCGAGGCGCTGATCCTGCTCGCGGAGCGGTCGGTACAGGAGAAGTTCGGAATCGCGCTCGAGCGCGAGGTGCGCATTGTGGGAGAGGCGTGAACGGTGAACGGTGAACAGTGAACAGTGAACAGTGAACGGTGAGCGGTGAAAGACAAGTTTGGAAAGGTGGCCGTCTTGATGGGCGGTAAGTCTGCCGAGAGGGAAATCTCGCTGAAGAGCGGGACGATGGTGCTCAACGCGCTGAGGAAGAGCGGCGTGGACGCGCACGCCTTCGACCCGCGCGACAGCGGCCTCGAGGCGCTGAAGCAGCAGGGCTACGCCCGCGCCTTCATAGCGCTGCACGGGCGTTTCGGCGAGGACGGCACGGTACAGGGTGCGCTCGAGTACCTCGGCATTCCCTATACCGGCAGCGGCGTGATGGCGAGCGCACTCGCCATGGACAAGTGGCGCACCAAGCTGCTGTGGCACGCCGCGGGGCTGCCTACCCCGGCCTATCGGCTGATGGACGCGCGCACCGACCCTGCCGTGCTCGCGGCGCGGCTGGGGTTGCCGCTGATGGTGAAGCCGGCACGCGAAGGCTCCTCGATCGGCATGAGCAAGGTGACCTCGGTCGAAAAAATCGCGCCGGCCTATGAGTTGGCCGCAGGCTACGACGACGTGGTGATTGCGGAGCGTTTCATCGAGGGCATGGAGCTGACGGCGGCGATCCTCGGGGACGAGCCGCTGCCGCTGATCCGGCTCGAGACGCCGCGCGAGTTCTACGACTACCAGGCCAAGTACTTCGCCGACGATACCCGCTACATCTGCCCATGCGGGCTCCCCGCCGACCAGGAGCGGGCGCTGCAGCAGACGGCGCTGGAGGCGTTCCGCGTCCTCGGCTGCAGCGGTTGGGGTCGCGTGGACCTGATGCTCGACCGCGACGGCAATCCGCAGCTGCTGGAAGTCAACACCATCCCGGGCATGACCGATCACAGCCTGGTGCCGATGGCGGCACGGGCGAAGGGAATTTCATTTGAAAGCCTGGCGGTGAGAATTCTGGATACGGCACATGTTGGATGACATGAAACCCGGGACCCGGAAAGGGCGCGGCCATGTGGGGTAAGCCGGCGTTTCTCAACGGTCTCGCCAATGCGCTTTTCGCCGCCGCCGCGCTTCTGGCGCTGCAGTTCGCGTGGACGATTGCCACGCGTCTGCCGGTGTTCGCGCTGCAGGAAGTGACGGTCGGCAGCGAGTTGACGCGTGTCACGCGCAACCAGATCGAGGATGTGGTGCGGCGGGAGCTCGCTACCGGCAACCTCCTCACGCTCGACCTTGTCGCCGTGCGCTTCGCGTTCGAAAAGCTGCCGTGGGTGCGGCAGGCCCAGGTGCGTCGCCGCTGGCCGGGGCGCCTCGAAGTTGCGTTCGAGGAGCACGTGCCGCTGGCGCGTTGGGCCAACACCGCGCTCGTGAACACTCACGGCGAGGTGTTCAAGGCGGCGTATGACGGCGAACTGCCGGTGTTTATCGGGCCGGACGACGCCTCCCGCGAGATCGCCATCCAGTTTCGCTATTTCCATCGCAGCCTGCAGGCGATCGGCCACGCCCCGGTGCAGATCCAGGTGTCGCCGCGCCGCGCCTGGCGGCTGCAGCTGCAAAGCGGGCTCACGCTCGAACTCGGGCGCGAGCAGGTGGAGGCGCGCTTTGCCCGTTTCGTCGAGGTTTACGACCGCACGCTCGGCCGGTTTGAACAGCGGATCGACCACGTGGACCTGCGCTACGCCAACGGCTTCGCCGTGCGCTTTCCCGACCAGCGGCAGGGACGGTCGGAGCCGAAGCGCGGCAGGGGGAGGGGCACGTGAGCAAGGCAAGGGACAGCAAGAAACTGCTGGTGGGCCTCGACATCGGCACGTCCAAGATTGCCGCGATCGTCGCCGAGATCAAATCGGAGGGCGGCTTCGAAATCATCGGCATGGGGAGCCATCCCTCGCGCGGGCTGAAGAAAGGCGTGGTGGTCAACATCGATACCACGGTCAACGCCATCCAGCGCGCGCTGGAGGAGGCGGAGCTAATGGCCGACTGCAAGATCCACGAGGTTCACACCGGGATCGCCGGCAGCCATATCCGCAGTTTCAACTCGCAGGGCATGGTGGCAATCAAGGACCAGGAAGTGACCCAGGCCGACATCGCGCGCGCGGTGGACACCGCGCGCGCAGTGCAGATACCGAACGACCAGCAGATCCTGCACGTACTCAACCAGGAATTCATCGTCGACGGGCAGGAGGACGTGCGCGAGCCGCTGGGCATGAGCGGCGTGCGGCTCGAGGTCAAGGTGCACATCGTGACCGGGGCGGTGTCCTCCGCACAGAACATCGTGAAGTGCGTGCGCCGCTGCGGACTGGAAGTGCGCGATCTGGTTCTGCAGCCGCTCGCTTCCGCGCTGGCGGTAATCTCCGACGACGAGAAGGACCTCGGCGTCGCGCTGATGGACGTTGGCGGCGGCACCACCGATCTCGTCGTTTATACCCACGGGGCGATTCGCCATACCGCGGTGATCCCCATCGCCGGCGACCAGATCACCAACGACATTGCGATGGCGCTGCGCACGCCGACGAAGGACGCCGAGGACATTAAGGAACGGCACGGCTGCGCGTTGTCGCAGCTGGCCGACCCCAACGACATGGTGGACGTGCCCGGGCTCGGCGATCGCGAACCGCGGCAGATGTCGCGCAAGACGCTCGCCGAGGTGATCGAGCCGCGCGTGGAAGAGCTGTACTCGCTGGTGCAGACCGAGCTCCGCCGCAGCGGCTACGAGGAGCTGCTGTCCGCCGGCGTGGTGATTACCGGCGGCTCCAGCGTGATGCGGGGGATGATCGAGCTGGGCGAGGAGATATTCCACATGCCGGTGCGGGTGGGGTACCCGGCCTACACCGGCGCGCTGGCGGAGACCGTGTGCCACCCGCGGCACGCGACGGGCGTGGGCCTGCTGCTGGCGGGCATGCAGCAGCACCGCAGCCGCGAACTTGCGCGCATGAATGCCAACTCGTTCCAACAGGTGCTGGAACGGATGAAATCGTGGTTCACCGGAAATTTCTAGTAATTGGAATCGTTGATTCGATAAAAGGAGACACTCATGTTTGAAATCGTGGACGCGCAAGCGCAGGAAGCAGTGATCAAGGTGATCGGCGTGGGCGGCTGCGGCGGCAACGCTGTCGACCACATGATCGAGAAGGGCGTGCAGGGGGTCGAATTCATCTCTGCCAACACCGATGCCCAGGCGTTGAAACGCAACCAGGCCAAGGTTCAGCTCCAGCTCGGCACCGGAATCACCAAGGGGCTGGGTGCCGGAGCCAACCCGGAGGTCGGGCGACAATCAGCGCTGGAGGACCGCGAGCGCATCGCCGAGACCATCGCCGGGGCGGACATGTTGTTTCTTACCGCGGGCATGGGCGGCGGCACCGGCACCGGCGCGGCGCCGGTGGTGGCCGAGATCGCGAAAGAGCTTGGCATACTCACGGTCGCAGTGGTCACCAAGCCGTTCGCGTTCGAGGGCAGGCGCCAGCGCATCGCGCAGGAAGGCATCGAAGCGCTGACACCCCACGTCGACTCGCTGATCGTGGTGCCCAACGACAAGCTGATGGAGGTGCTCGGCAACCAGGTGACGCTGGATGACGCATTCAGGGCCGCCAACGACGTGCTGCACGGCGCGGTGGCCGGCATTGCCGAGATCATCAGTTGCCCGGGCATGATCAACGTCGACTTTGCCGACGTGCGCACGGTGATGGCGGAGATGGGCATGGCGATGATGGGCTCGGCGAAGGCCACGGGTGTCGACCGCGCGCGACTCGCCGCGGAGCAGGCGGTGGCTTGCCCACTGCTGGAGGACGTCAATATTGCCGACGCGCGCGGTGTCCTGGTCAATATTTCCGCGAGCAAGGCGACCTTCCAGCTGCAGGAGATGTATGACGTGATGGGAACGATCAAGGCGTTCTCGGCGGAGTCGGCGCATCCCATCATTGGCACTGTCTACGACGATGCGCTGGGTGACCAGCTGCGGGTGACCATCATCGCCACCGGCCTTGGCCGGCCGGTCGTGCGCCAGCAGAAGCCACTCACGGTGGTGGCGGCCAGGACCGGCACCGACAACCAGCCCATGGAAGTGGACTACGGCGCGCTCGAGATGCCGGCGGTCATGCGCTCGAAGCGGAACCGCGACGCCACCGTCGAGGCGATGCGGCAATCGGGTGTCGAGATACTCGACATTCCCGCGTTTCTGCGCAAACAGGCGGACTGAGGAACTACCGAACGCTTGGTGGGTTCTCATCCGCAGTGCGTAGCGGGCGGAGGGGTGCATCTTCTCCGGCGGTTGCGCCGTTACCGGGGCGCATTACGGTTTTGTTGCGGGCCAATATCACTGCGTGTTAGACTGTGCACGTTAAGCATCTGAAAGTTAAGGGAGTTTTGATTGGTCAGGCAACGTTCTCTGAAGAACATGATCCGCGCAACGGGCGTGGGCCTGCATACCGGCGCCAAGGTTTACATGACCTTGCGCCCGGCGCCGGTCGACACCGGCATCGTGTTCAGGCGCGTTGATCTCGACCGTCCCGTGGAAATCAGGGGCGAGCCCTATGCCGTGGGCGACACGCGGCTGTCCTCCGGACTGGAAAAGGGCGGGGTCCGGATTTCCACCGTCGAGCACCTGATGTCGGCGCTTGCGGGACTCGGCATCGACAACGCCTACGTCGACCTGACTGCCGCCGAAGTGCCGATCATGGATGGCAGCGCCGGGCCGTTCGTATTCCTGCTGCAGTCGGCGGGAATCGAGGAGCAGAACGCGCCGAAAAAATTCGTCCGCGTGCTGAAGCCGGTCGAAGTGAAGGAGGGCGACAAGTGGGTGCGCTTCGAGCCGTTCAACGGCTTCAAGCTCACCATGAGCATCGATTTTGCTCACCCGATCTTCGACAAGACACGCCAGTCGGTGACGGTGGATTTCTCCACGACCTCGTACACGAAGGAAGTGAGCCGCGCCCGTACGTTCGGCTTCATGCAGGACGTCGAAACGATGCGTTCGCAGGGGCTTGCGCTCGGCGGCAGCCTCGATAACGCGATCGTCATGGATGAGTACCGCGTGCTTAACACCGACGGCCTGCGCTATGAGGACGAGTTCGTCAAGCACAAGGTGCTCGACGCGATCGGCGATCTCTACCTGCTCGGCCACCCCTTGATCGGCGCATTCTCCGGACATAAATCGGGGCACGCGCTGAACAACCGGCTGCTGCGGCGGTTGGTCGAAGACAAGACCGCGTGGGAATTCGCGAGCTTCGAGCGAGCCGAAGACGCGCCGGCCTTCCTCGCCTGGCAACCGCAGCCCGCCTGACCGGCGCGCTGGCGGGCGCAGGTTCAAGGTTCCGGGTTCCAAGTTCAAATCTTGACGTGCTTCGTTGCATCCTGAACTTTGAACCGTGAACCTTGAACTTGAAACTGGATACCGGACATGTTTGTCCTCAGGCTGATCGGCATACTGGCCCTGATTACCATCGTCGGCTCGATCGGGCTCTACCTGTTCACCCGCAATCGGCGCTATCTCACGTTCGCCTGGCGGGTACTCCAGTTTGCGTTCGTGTTTCTGGTAGTGTTCCTGGCACTCTACGTGCTGGAACGCCTGGTGCTGGTGGTCTAGGACGAGGTGCTCTTTTTTGACGGATTACCGGCGCTGCAACAGGCGGGTTAATGCGGTTTTTAGCGGCGAATCCTTCAGCGTGCCGGCGAGTCGTTCCAAAGCACTCGCAGTCGTGAGACTAATGTCACGTACAGGCTTGTCTGGACAGGCTTTTTGCTGATTTGCAGCTTGCACTTCCACATGGATTCCAGTAACCTCGCTTCGCAGTTTCCGGACATGGAGTAGCAGGGTGGGGGCGAGTTGCCTCAGTTTGGCTGCCACTGCCGCATTGGATGCAAGAAGGAATAGCGTGCCGGCCCGGAAATTCTTGACCTGGATCGCGCGGGCAAGCTGCAAAGGGACGGCCTCGAGCAGAACCTGTTGCATCTCGGTCAGGCGCCGGGCCTGGTGAGACAGCGCACGTAGCTCGCTTGTCCGGGCAATCAGATCGCCGATTTTTTGCGCAGGCATGCGGGTCCAGGAAGGGAGACGATGAATATTATTCTAGTTTCCGGCAAGTTGGCCAAAGCCAAGACGTTTAACTTGGGACTGCCGCAGTTCGCACTGCTGGGCTTTGCCGCAATGGTGACGGTCATGGTGTTGGCGGCCGCCCTCAATTATTTGATCGTCCGGTTCGCCGCCGAGCTGAATATCCCCTACCTGCAGACCATTCTGCTGTCGGCGCAGCACGAACAAAACGAGAAAACACAGTCCTATCTGCGCGAGAACCTCAACGCGATGGCGGTCAGGCTCGGCCAGATGCAGGCGCAGTTGGTGCGGCTGGAAACGGTGGGCGAGCGGCTCGCCAAGCTTGCCGGCTTCAAGCCGCAGGACCTGGTGTTCAGCGAGCTGCCGGCCCGCGGCGGCGCCGTGTCGTCGCTGCCGCCGCAGGACCTTTCGCTCGGCGACTTTACCCGCCAGCTCGACACGCTGATGCGGCAATTGGACGACCGGGGCGACAAGCTCGGCATTCTCGAGTCGCTGTTCACATTCGACAGCGCGAAGAAGAAACTGATCCCGACGATGCTGCCGGTGGAAGGCGGCTGGTACTCCTCCAACTACGGCTGGCGCATCGACCCATTTACCGGACAGCGGGCGTTTCACGAAGGCATCGATTTCATGTCGGAAGCGGGCACGATGATCCGCGCTGCAGCCGGCGGTGTCGTCATCTTTTCTAATCTCCATCCGCAATATGGTAATATGCTCGAGATCGATCACGGAAACGGTTACATTACGCGCTACGCGCACGCGTCGAAGCGGATGGTCAGAGTAGGCGACGTGGTGCTGCGCGGCGCCAAAATCGGCGAGGTCGGCAGCACCGGGCGGGCAACCGGCACGCACCTGCACTTCGAGGTACGCGAGCGTGGAACGACAGTGAATCCGGCGCAGTTCCTGCGATTGCCACGCTGATCTGAAGGAACGCAATTCCGAAGGGGGTGGGGCGTGTCCCCACCCCTTTTTGTTTATATCTTGCTTGACCCGATGAACGGATGATCCAGAACGTCCTCAAGATGATCTTCGGCAGCCGCAACGAGCGGTTGCTCAAGCAGTACCAGCGGCAGGTGCGCGCGATCAACGCACTCGAGCCGGAAATCACAAAGCTGACCGATGCGGAACTGCGCGGTAAGACGGACGCATTCCGCTCCCGCATCCGCGACCGACTTGCCGGCATCCCTGGCAACGTCGACGGCGACGCCGAAAAGTCGAGCGACCTGGTCCGGCGGCGCAACGCGGTCCGTCGCGAGATGCTCGAGGAGCTGCTGCCGGAAGCGTTCGCCGTGGTGCGCGAGGTGGGGCGGCGCATCCTCAACATGCGCCATTTCGACATGCAGCTGATCGGGGGCATCGTCCTGCATAACGGCAAGATCTCGGAAATGCGCACCGGCGAGGGCAAGACTCTGGTGGCGACGTTACCCGCCTACCTGAACGCACTTGCCGGCCAGGGTGTGCACATCGTCACCGTCAACGATTACCTGGCGCAGCGCGATGCCGACTGGATGGGCAAGATCTACCGGTTCCTGGGACTGACGGTCGGCGTCAATCTTTCGCAGATGGCGCACGAACTCAAGCAGCAGGCCTACGCCGCCGACATTACCTATGGCACCAACAACGAGTTCGGCTTCGACTACCTGCGCGACAACATGGTGTACCAGACCGCGGAGCGCGTGCAGCAGCGTGGGCTGCATTACGCCATCGTGGACGAGGTGGACTCGATATTGATCGACGAGGCGCGCACGCCGCTCATCATCTCGGGCCAGGCCGAGGATACCACCGACCTTTACGTCAGGATGAACCAGATTGCGCCGAAGCTGGTGCGCCAGCAAAAGGAAGACGCGTCGGGCGATTACTGGGTCGATGAGAAGGCCCACCAGGTGCTGCTGTCCGAGCAGGGCCACGAGCATGCCGAGGAATTGCTCGCCAAGGCCGGTCTGCTTGCGGCGGGAGCCAGCCTTTACGATCCGGCCAATATCATCCTCATGCACCACCTCAACGCGGCGCTGCGGGCGCATACCCTGTTCCACCGCGACCAGCAGTACGTGGTGCAGAGCGGCGATATCATCATCGTGGACGAGTTCACCGGTCGGCTGATGCCGGGTCGGCGCTGGTCGGAGGGGCTGCACCAGGCGGTCGAGGCCAAGGAAGGGGTGGAGATCCAGAAGGAAAACCAGACGCTGGCGACGATCACCTTCCAGAATTACTTCCGTATGTACCGCAAGCTCGCCGGGATGACCGGCACGGCGGACACCGAGGCCTACGAATTCCAGCAGATCTACGGGCTGGAAACGGTGGTGATTCCCACCCATATGAAGATGATCCGCGAGGACCGCATGGACCAGGTCTTCCGCACGGCGCGCGAGAAGCACCAGGCGATCATCAACGATATCAAGGATTGCTACCAGCGCGGCCAGCCGACGCTGGTCGGAACCACTTCGATCGAGAATTCCGAGATGCTTTCGGAGATGCTCAAGAAAGAGAAGCTGCCGCATAACGTGCTGAACGCCAAGCAGCACGCGCGCGAAGCGGAAATCGTGGCGCAGGCGGGCCGGCCGAAGATGGTCACCATCGCCACCAACATGGCGGGCCGCGGTACCGACATCGTGCTGGGCGGCAACCCGGAACCGGAGATCAACCGGCTGCTGGCGGACGAGGCGGTCGACCAGGCAATCCGCACCAAGCAGGCCGAAACGGTCCGCTTTGAATGGCAGAAGCTGCACAACCAGGTGGTCGCCGCGGGAGGCCTGCACATCGTCGGCACCGAGCGCCACGAGTCGCGCCGCGTCGACAACCAGCTGCGCGGGCGCTCCGGGCGCCAGGGCGACCCCGGCTCGAGCCGTTTTTACTTGGCGCTCGAGGACCCGCTGCTGCGCATTTTCGCCTCCGACCGCGTGGCGGCGATCATGGAACGGCTCAAGATGCCCGAGGGTGAGGCGATCGAGCACCGGTGGGTGACGCGCTCGATCGAGAATGCCCAGCGCAAGGTGGAAGCCCGCAACTTCGACATGCGCAAGCACCTGCTCGAGTACGACGACGTGGCGAACGACCAGCGCAAGGTCATCTACCAGCAGCGCAACGAGCTGCTGGAGTCAGCCGACATCTCGGAAACCCTCGACGCGATGCGAACCGACGTCGTCAACGGCACCATCAGCCAGCACATTCCGCCGGACAGCATGGAGGAGCAATGGGACGCGGCCGGGCTCGAGAGGGCGCTGGAGGCCGAGTTGCAGGTGAAGCTCGCGGTCTCGCGCTGGCTCAAGGAGGAACCGGAACTGGAGCAGCAGGAGTTGCGACGCCGCATCACCGAAGCCGCCGCCAAGCAGTATCAGGGCAAGATCGCCGGCGTAGATCGGCAGGCGATCCGCCATTACGAGCGCGCTATCATGCTGCAGAGCCTCGATTCCCACTGGCGCGAGCATCTTGCCGCGCTCGACCACCTGCGGCAGGGCATCCACTTGCGCGGCTACGCGCAGAAGAACCCGCAGCAGGAGTACAAGCGCGAGGCGTTCGAGCTGTTCTCCATGATGCTGGAGTCGATCAAGTCCGAAGTCACCAAGACCCTGATGATGGTGCAGATACGCAGCGCCGAGGAACTCAACGCGGTGGAAGAGCCCGCGGTGCCCAGGAATGTCCAGTACCAGCATGCCGAAGTCATGGCCGGCAGCGATTCGGCCGTCGCGGCGCCGGAACAGGGCGATGTCGCCGTGGCCGAGCGGCCGGCGCAGCCGTTCGTGCGCGCCGGCCAGAAGGTCGGCCGCAACGACCCGTGCCCCTGCGGTTCCGGCAAGAAGTACAAGCAGTGCCATGGAAAGCTTACCTGACAGTAAGCTTTCCATAACAAGGGCAAGGGATCGTGCCGCCCGACCACCCACGTACAATGCATCTCTATTGGTTTCCCGGGCAGCCGCGCAGAGCCCTCAACTGCGTGATCGCCCCGATATAATCCAATCTAAGCAAACCGAACCAGCCGGGAAACCAGTGCCCGTCAATCTGACCGCTCCCGATCCGCAGCAACTGCTGCCTGTGAGGGGGGTGAGCCTGGGCGTGACGCAGGCGGGCATTCGCAAGGCAGGCCGCAAGGATCTGCTGGTGATGAAACTCGAGGGTGGTGCCAGGGTGGCGGGCGTGTTCACGCAAAACCGCTTCTGCGCCGCGCCGGTGGTTGTGGCGCGCCAGCACCTCACTCTGCTCGATCCCGACAGCTCCATCCGCGCGCTGGTGATCAATACCGGCAACGCCAACGCCGGCACCGGCAAGGAAGGCATGGCTGCCGCCCGCGAGACATGCAACCGCCTCGCGCACATCATGAGCTGCTCGGCGGCGCAGGTGCTGCCGTTCTCCACCGGCGTCATCATGGAGCAGCTGCCCGTCGACAAGATCGCAGCGGGATTCCCCGCATGCCTCGCCGACGCGAGCGAAAACAACTGGTTCGCCGCGGCGCAGGCGATCATGACAACCGATACGCTGCCTAAAGCGGCATCCCACCGCGTCAGGATCGGGGCCGCGGAGGTTACGGTGACCGGCATTGCCAAAGGCGCCGGCATGATCCATCCCGGTATGGCTACCATGCTCGGTTTTGTCGCCACCGACGCCAGGCTGTCCCTGCCGCTCACGCGGGCGCTGGTCGCGCAGGCGGCGAACCGGTCGTTCAATTGCATCACCGTGGATGGCGATACATCGACCAACGACTCATTCATGCTGATCGCCACCGGCCGGGCGGACATGCCGGAGATCGCGGACGCGAAAAGCGCCGGGTTCGCGGCGTTGACGGAGGCCGTTACGGCAGTGGCGACCGAACTCGCGCAGGCGATTATCCGCGATGGCGAGGGCGCCACCAAGTTCATCACCGTCCGGGTCGAAGGTGGGCGAAGGGAGGAGGAGTGTCGCAAGGTGGCCTACGCCATCGCGCACTCGCCGCTGGTGAAAACCGCGTTTTTCGCATCCGACCCCAATCTCGGACGCATCCTCGCCGCGGTCGGCAACGCCGGCGTCGCGGACCTCGCGGTTGACAAGTTAGACCTCTATCTCGACGACGTGCTGGTGGCGAAGAGCGGCGGGCGCAACCCGGACTATCGCGAGGCGGACGGGGCGGGCGTCATGAAGCAGGCTGAGATCACGGTGCGGGTCGTCCTCAATCGGGGTGCTGCTGCAGCGACGGTGTGGACGTGCGACCTGTCGCATGACTATGTGACGATCAACGCGGAATACCGTACCTGAAGAGAGGCGAGAGGCGAGAGGCGAGAGGAGTAAGGCGCAATTGCCGGACGCCGGTTTGACGCCTCTCCCCTTTCTCCTAGCGCCTCTCCTGCCTTTCGTGGTTAAAATCCCGACATGGCAGATACCGACAGATTGATCAAGCAGGCCGAAGCGCTGCTCGCGCGGATGGAGCGGCTGCTGCCGCAGGATGCGCCGCAGACGGACTGGGACGCTTCGATCGCCTTCCGCTGGCGCAAGAAGAACGGCAGGGGCCACATCGAGCCGGTGCGGCACGTGCACCGCATCGCGTTGCGCGATTTGCGCGGCGTGGACGTCCAGAAAGACCTGGTCGAGCGCAATACCCGGCAGTTCGTGGAGGGCCATCCCGCGAACAACGTGCTGCTCACTGGCGCGCGCGGCACCGGCAAGTCCTCGCTCATCAAGGCGCTGCTCAACAAGTACGCGCCGCGCGGGCTGCGGCTGATCGAGGTGGAGAAGCAGGACCTGGTGGACCTGCCGGACATCGTGGATCGCATCGCTGAACGCCCCGAGCGTTTCGTGTTGTATTGCGATGACCTTTCGTTCGAGGCCGACGAGTCCGGCTACAAGGCGCTGAAGGTGGTGCTCGACGGCTCGATCGCGGCCGCGACCGAGAACTGCCTCATCTACGCCACTTCCAACCGGCGGCACCTTATGCCCGAATTCATGCAGGAGAACCTCGACTACAAGCACGTCGGCGAGGAAATTCATCCCAGCGAGACCTCGGAGGAGAAGGTGTCGTTGTCCGAGCGCTTCGGGTTGTGGACGACTTTCTACCCCTTCGATCAGGAGGACTATCTCAAGATCGTCGCGGTCTGGCTGGAGCACTTCAAGGTCCCGGGGGCCGGCGCCGAGACGGTGCAGCGGGCGGCCCTGCAATGGGCTCTGCAGCGCGGCTCGCGCAGCGGACGGGTGGCGTGGCAGTTCGCGCGCGACTGGGCGGGAAAAACCAGGATGAAGGCGGAAGGCGGAAGGCGGAAGGATGAGTAGGACAGACGGCGCGGCCGCTGACGCATCACTCATCACGCATCACTTGTCACCCTCAAGAGTTGAAGTCGTTGCCGCCGTTATCCTCCATGGCGACGGCCGCTTTCTGCTCGGGCAGAGGCCGGCGGGCAAGGTTTATGCCGGCTACTGGGAGTTTCCCGGCGGCAAGATCGAACCGGGAGAGGCGCCGCTCACGGCAGTGCGCCGCGAGCTGCACGAGGAGCTCGGCATTACCGTCGAGGACGCCTTTCCCTGGCTGACCCGCGATTACGACTATGCCCACGCCCTTGTACGGCTGCGTTTTTTTCGTGTGGCCAGATGGTCCGGGGCGCTGCACGGGCGCGAGAATCAACGCTTTTCGTGGCAGTCGCCCGACGCGATCAGCGTCGATCCGCTGCTGCCGGCGAACACGCCCATCATGCGCGCGCTGCGCCTGCCGCCGGTGTACGCCATCAGCAATGCCGCCGAACTTGGGGAGCGGGAATTTCTGCTACGACTGGAACTCGCGCTCGCCGGCGGGCTCAAGCTGCTGCAGGTTCGGGAAAAGGAAATGACCGGCGGTGACTTGCTGCGTTTCTCGACGACCGTGGTGCGGCTCGCGCACGCCTGCGGCGCGCGAGTGCTAGTAAACGCCGATGTCGAGCTGGCGCAAAGAGCAGGCGCTGACGGCGTCCACCTGACCGCGGCGCAACTCAGGCAGATGAACCGCAGGCCGGCGCTGGATCTCGTCGGTGCCTCGTGTCACAACGCGGGTGAATTGGCGTGCGCACAAGTGCTGGGAGTGGATCTGGCGTTACTCGGGCCCGTGCTGCCGACGCCGAGTCACCCCGGGGCAGCCAACATGGGGTGGGACGCATTCGCCGCGTTGCTGCAGGATTGCCCGCTGCCGGTGTATGCGCTCGGCGGGCTGCGGCCTGCCGACCTGGAGCCGGCGTGGCGGCGCGGCGCGCACGGCATCGGCATGATGCGGGGAGCCTGGAGCTGATACCTGCGCCCGCGCAGCGCTGATACAGTCCGCTGGCGTGACATTACTTTACTGCTGGCGGTGGTATCGCGTCCGTGTCGTTGGACTCCAGCTCGTCCTTGTCTTCAATGACCGGTACGCGGTAGCGCTCGCTCGCCCACGCCCCGAGGTCGATCAACTTGCAGCGATCCGAGCAGAACGGGCGGAAGGCGTTCTGCGACGACCATTCCACGCGCGTGCCGCAGGTCGGGCAGGCGACGGAACGCGGGTTTTGACTCATATTTCTTTGAATAAGGAATCTGTCGGACCGCGGTCCGACAGATTCCTAAAGATTACAGAACGTGAGATCGAATTCGACGTCGGATTCGGCCGCCTTGGGCCGCTGTATGCCTTCCTGCGTCGTGAAGCGGATGTTGAGCGCGTACTTGTTGGCGCTGATCTCCGGCACGCAATGGTACTCGCGCTTCAGCCGCAGTCGCAGCATCTGGGACATGCGGCCGGCCATCATCTGCTGGTAGACGCCCTGGTAGGCGATCTGCGAGGTGGTCTTGCCGGATTCGCGCAGCAGCCGCAGCACGATGCCGATCGCGTCACGTATCGGCAGGAACGGTGCAAGCCACTGCTGCAGGTCGTGGCGGTGCTGCTCCGGCCCCTGCTGCAGCCAGTAGTGGTACGACGGCAGATCGAATTCGCAGACGCCCCCCGGGATGTTGGTCCGTTGGCGAATGCTCATCAGCCATTCGTTCTCGCGCAGCTCCTGACCGATCTTGCCCGAAGCCTGGAACAGCCGCGAAGACGCCTGATCGATCTGCCACAGCACGTTGTCGAGAGCCTCCTCGGACACGTCGGGATTCTCGCGCAGCGCCTCGAGCGTGTGCTTCTGGCGCTCCAATTCCTGTAGCAGGTCGGATTTCAGGTCAGCCCGTCCCGACACGTCGAGCATCTCGAAGATCGACAGCAGCGCCACGTGATGCTCTTGCGGATCGTTCTTGTGCAGGAAATAGTCCACCCGCTCGAACATGTCCTCGAGCCGCAGCAACGTGCGCACGCGCTCGCTCAGCGGGTGCTCGTAGCCGATCACGCTAGGGGTGGTATTGGTCGCCATCCGTTGGACCCAAATTTGCGGCTAAGTATTGACTATAACCCGAAAAAAATAAAGGCATTACTGGATACCGGCCGGGTCGGTAAGTGCGCGCTGTCCACCTATGCCACGCGCGCCAGATCGAGGTACTTGGCGTGCAGTTGCGCGACCCGCCGGTGCAGCGCCGGGAGATCGCCGTCATTGGCAAGCACGTCGTCGGCACGCCGCAAGCGCTCGGTGCGCTGCAGCTGCGTTGCCATGATTTCGCGCACCTCCTCTGCGGACAGGCCGCTGCGGGCCATGGTGCGGCGGACCTGCTCTTCTTCCGCGCAATCCACCACCAGCACGCGCTGGATCAACTCGGAGCAGGCGCCCGTCTCCATAAGCAACGGCACGACCACGACGACGTACGGCTGCGCGGCCGCGGCAATGGCGGCGCGCGTGCGGGCGCGGATCAATGGATGCAGGATTGCCTCCAGTCTTTTCCTCGCGGCGGCGTCGCCGAACACCAGGCGCCGCATGCGGGCGCGGTCGAGGCCGCCGTCGGCAGCGACGACTTCCGCGCCGAACTGCCTGCGGATCTCCTCGATTGCGGCACCGGCCGGCGCGGTCAGCTCGCGCGAGATCTCGTCGGTGTCCACCACTGCCGCGCCGAGCGCTTCGAAGCGGGCGGATGCGGCCGATTTTCCCGATCCGATGCCGCCGGTGAGGCCGACGCAATAAGTCATGCTAGAAGAGGTCGAGATAGCGCCTGTTGATCTGCTCACCCCAGAACAGCGCGATCAGTCCGGCGACCGCGAGATAGGGGCCGAACGGAATAGGCTTATCGCGAGCGTGCTTTGCGAACACGATCAACGCGATCCCGACCACGGCACCGACCACGGAGGAAAGCAGGATAACCAGCGGCAGCATCTTCCATCCAAGCCAGGCGCCGATCGCCGCGAGAAGCTTGAAGTCGCCGTAGCCCATGCCTTCCTTGCCGGTCGCGAACTTGAAGGCCCAGAACACCGACCACAGTGCAAGATAGCCAGCGGCCGCGCCGATCACGGCCGAGCGAAGGTCGATGAAAGTGCCGCCGGTATTGAATAGCAGGCCTGCCCACAGCAATGGCAGCGTGATGTTGTCCGGGAGATAGAAAGTGTCGAGATCGATGAAGGTGAGCGCGATCATCGCCCAGGTGAAGATCAGCGCGCCGAACAGGGCGGAACTCAGTCCGTAGCGCCACGCAATGTAGCCGGCCAGCGCGCCGGAAACAGTCTCGACGACGGGGTAGCGCAGCGAGATCGGCTCGCGGCAGCTGGCGCATCTTCCGCGCAGAACGAGATAGCTCACGAGCGGTATGTTCTGGGCCGCAGTGATCTTGCTGCCGCACTTCGGACACGCCGAGCGCGGGGCGACGAGATCATATCTTGCGACGGGCGCGAGCGGTGTCCCGGCGAGCTCGGCGCATTCGGCGCGCCACTGCCGCTCCAACGTCTTCGGCAGGCGGTGGATGACGACATTGAGGAAGCTGCCGACCATCAGGCCGGCGACCACCGCAACGACGACGAGAAACGCGGGATGGGTGTAGAAGGAAACTTGCAACATCAAGAATTCAGGATTCCGTATTCGGAATTCAGGGCACCAACGGGCAGCAAATCGCTTTCCCTGAAACCTGACTCCTGAATCCCGTCGTCAAATGGCCTGGCCCATCTTGAATATGGGCAGGTACATCGCGATCACCATGCCGCCGATGAGGGTGCCCAGCACTACCATGATCATGGGTTCCATCAGGCTCGACAGCGCTTCGACCGCGTCGTCCACTTCCGCCTCGAAGAAGTCGGCGACCTTGCTCAGCATGGCGTCGAGCGAACCGGCTTCCTCGCCGATCGATACCATCTGGATCACCATGTTGGGAAAGACCTCGGTGCCCTGCATCGACGAGGTGAGGCTCGAACCGGTCGATACTTCGCTCTGGATCTTCTTGGTGGCAACGTAGTACTCGTAGTTGCCGGCGGCGCCGGCCACCGACTCCAGCGCTTCCACCAGTGGTACGCCGGCGGCGAACATGGTGGCGAGCGTGCGCGACCAGCGCGCGATGCACGAGATGCGTACCAGATGGCCGAACAGCGGCAGCCGCAGCATAAAGCGGTCCATGAAAATCTGCATTTTCAGGGAGCGCTTCCAGGTCCAGAAGAACATGTAGAGACCCGCGCCGACGCTGCCGAAGATGGCGTACCAGTATTCGACGAAGAAATCGGATATTGCCATCACCACCAGCGTTGGCCCCGGCAGGTCGGCGCCGAAGTTGGAGAACACCTGCTTGAACGCCGGAATCACGAAGATCATGATTACCGCCGTGATGACGACCGCCACCACCACGATTGCCAGCGGGTAGAACAATGCCGCCTTGATCTTGCTCTTGATGGCGAGGATCTTTTCCTTGTAGGTCGCGAGCCGTTCCAGCAGCGAATCGAGTATACCGGCCTGCTCGCCGGCGCCGATCAGATTGCAGAACAGCGCGTCGAAGTAGAGCGGGTGCTTCTCGAACGCCTGCTTCAAGCTCGACCCGGTCTCGACTTCAGTCTTGATGTCCATCAGCAGCCGGGCGACCGCCGCGTTGGTGTGGCCCTTGCCGACGATGTCGAACGCCTGCAGCAGCGGCACACCCGACTTCATCATGGTCGCGAGCTGGCGTGTGAACAGCGTGATGTCCTTGTCGGTGATCCTGCCGCCGCCCCTGAGCTTCTGCTTCTTGATCTCGACGACCCGGATGCCCTGGCGGCGCAGTGTGGCATTGACCTGCGCCTCACCGCTCGCCCGCATTTCGCCACGGATGGTCTTGTTGCCCTTGTCCGTGCCGACCCAGGTGAAGTTGAATTCCTTGATGTCCGGCTTCCTAGCCGCTAGCGCTGCCGTTGCCATGACCGACCCCCCGATTGCCCTAATGAACCAACAGGTTAGGTGCGAGTGTTAACAAAATGATGCACGTCTTGGCCGGGTTTGTAAAGGACAGTTTGCCACCCCTACCCCCGGGCGGGGTCCGGGGCATCAAGCGGCGACCGGCGGCAGGACCCGCACCGCTTTCACCACCCGGTCGTGGGTCTGGACAATCTCCAACGCGTGGCCGGCGATCTTGATGCTGGTGGCGGGCACGGGTATGTCCTGCAGGTACTCGAGAATGAGGCCGTTCAGCGTCTTCGGCCCGTCCAGAGGGAAGTTGAAGCCCAGCTTGCGGTTCAACTCCCGCAGCAGCGTTGCGCCCTCCACCAGGTAGCTGCCGTCGGTCTGTTTTACGAAACCGCCGGTCTGCAGCGGCGACTGCGTGGTGAACTCGCCGATGAGCTCCTCGAGGATGTCCTCCATCGTGACCAGACCCAGCAACTCGCCGTACTCGTCCACCACCAGGCTCAACCGGTCCTGCTGCTCCTGGAAGTGCTGCAACTGTGAGAACAATGGCGTCCCGGCCGGCACGAAATTCGGCTCGCGTGCGATCTCGCGCAGTTTTTCCCTGGTGAGCTCCTCGTTCTGCCCCAGAGCGAGCACATCGCGCACCCGCAGCGTGCCCACCACCTCGTCCAGGTTCCCACGGTAGACCAGGAGCCGCCGGTGATGTGCGGTGGCGATTTGGTGCCGGATCTGCTCAATCGGGGCGTCGATGTCCACCGCGTCGAGGTGATTGCGCGGCACCATCACGTCGTTCACCGTGATCGCCTCGAGGTCGAAGAGATTGAGCAGGATCGAGACGTGCTTCTTGGGCAGGAAGTTCGAGGACTCGAGCACAATGGTGCGGATTTCCTCGGCCGAGAGCGGCTGCGCGCTGGATTCCTGCGGCCGGATGCGCAGCAGCCTGAGCAGCGGATTGAGCACTGCGTTGGTGGATGCCGTCAACAGCTGTACGAACGGGGCGGAAATCACGGCAAGCGAGCGCATCGGCCACGCGACCAGCCTGGCGATGTTTTCCGCGTTGTGCTGGCCGAGGCGCTTGGGCACCAGCTCGCCGACGACGATGGACACATAGGTCACCGAGATCACGACGAAGGCAGTTGCTGCGGCGCCGCTCGCCTTCTCTTCCAGTCCCAGTGATTGGAGCCAGGCGCCCAACGGCGCGGCGAGAACCGCCTCGCCGAAGATGCCCATGAGCAGGCCGATCGAGGTGATTCCGATCTGGACGGTGGACAAGAAGCGCGTCGGCTCCCCGCCCAGCTTCACGGCAGCGGCGGCCAGCGTGTCGCCCTGATTCGCGAGTGCGGCGAGGCGGGGCTTGCGCGCGGTGAGCAGCGCCACCTCGGCCATCGCGAAAAAGCCGTTGAGGAGTATCAGGAAGGCCAGAATGAGCATTTCCATGGTTGCACCTTGTCGAACCGCGCTGCCGTGGGCGATGAGTGATGGGTGATGAGAAGCGAAGTCCGGGTCGAATCACGACTCACGAATCACGATTCACGCTCTTCCCAGAATGACTTCGAGGACGAATTTGCTGCCGATGTAGGCGAGCACCAGCATGAGGAAGCCGGTGAGCGTCCAACGCACCGCGACGCGCCCGCGCCAGCCGTAGACGTGCCGGCCGACGAGGAGAGCCGCGAAGATCACCCATGACAGCACGCCGAACATCGTCTTGTGGTTGAAACGCGCCGCGCGTCCGAACAACTCCTCGGAGTAGATCATGCCGCTCGCGAGCGTGAGGGTGAGAAGGATGAAGCCGGCCCAGATGATGCGGAACAGCAGCGTCTCCATCACCAGCAGCGGCGGCAGTCCCTGCAGCGCGCGCGGCAGGTTGCCGTCGTGCAGGCGCCGCTCGAGCAGCGCCATCAGGGCGACGTGCAACGAGGCGATCGTGAACAGGCTGTAGGCAAGCATTGCGATCAGCAGGTGCATCTTGAACGCCATGAGCTCGGTGTTCGGCAAGGGCTTCAACGAAGGCACCAGCGCCGGAAGCAATGCGGCCGCAGCGGCCAACGGCAGCACCAGCGATTGCAGGCCGTCGAGGCGGTAGAAGAAATTGCCGAGCCAGTAGATCAGTACCGTCAGCCACAGGATCGTCGAGATCGCGTTGCCGATACCGAGGTGCAGCCCGTCGGGCGCGAACACCGCGCGCGCAATGAGGAAGGTATGCAGCCCGAGCGGCGCCAGCACCGCGTAGTGGTCGAAAACGTTGGCAGCAGCAGTGGCCGGCGTGGCAGCGCCCGCGGCGCTCCAGCGCGTGCGCCAGGAGTAATAGGCGAGTGCGGCGTAGAGCAGGGCGTTGACTAAATAAGGTAGAATTTCGGGCACTTTCCGAGTGTACACCAACCCCAACCCGTACTCGTGTTCGACAATCTGACAGGACGTCTCGCGCGCGTGGTCAAGACGCTGCGCGGCGAGGCGCGGCTCACCGAGTCCAACGTCCAGGAAGCGCTGCGCGAGGTCCGCGTCGCGCTGCTGGAGGCCGACGTCGCGCTGCCGGTGGTGAGGACTTTCATCGACAACGTGCGCGCGAAAGCGCTCGGCCAGGAAGTGGTCGGCAGCCTCACGCCCGGCCAGGCGGCGGTGGGCGTGGTCTACCGCGAGCTGGTTGCGCTCATGGGCGAGAAGAACGATTCGCTCGACTTCGCCACCCAGCCGCCCGCGGTGATCCTGCTCGCGGGGCTGCAGGGCTCGGGGAAGACCACCACCGCCGGCAAGCTCGCGCGCTGGCTCAGGAAGGATCTCAGGAAGAAGGTGCTGCTCGCCAGCTGCGACGTCTATCGGCCGGCGGCGATCGAGCAGCTGAAGACGCTGGCCGGCCAGGTGGAGGCGGAGTTTTTCCCGTCCGCAGTGGGAGAAAAGCCGGTGGACATCGCGGTGCGGGCTCTCGACTACGCGCGCAAGCATTACGCCGACGTGCTGATCGTGGACAGCGCGGGCCGGCTCGCGATCGACCAGGAAATGATGCGCGAGATCGGCGAGCTGCATGCCGCGCTCAAGCCGATCGAGACGCTGTTCGTGGTGGACGCGATGCAGGGGCAGGACGCGGTCAATACGGCGAAAGCGTTCGGCGATGCGCTGCCGCTGACCGGCATAGTCCTCACCAAGCTGGACGGCGACGCGCGCGGCGGCGCCGCGCTGTCGGTGCGCAGCGTGACCGGCAAGCCGGTCAAGTTCGCGGGCGTGGGCGAGAAGCTGGACGCACTCGAGCCGTTCCATCCCGACCGCATGGCCTCGCGCATCCTCGGCATGGGCGACGTGCTTTCCCTCATCGAGGACGTGCACAAGAGCGTCGACGTTGCCGAGGCGGAAAAGCTCGCGAAGAAGGTGAAGTCGGGGAAGGACTTCGACCTCGAGGATTTCAAGCAGCAGGTGGCGCAGATGCGCAAGATGGGCGGGCTCGCCGGGCTCGCGGACAAGCTGCCCGGAAACCTCGGGCAGCTCGCGCAACAGGGCGCGCTGGGCATGGATGACAAGGCGATACGCCGTCTCGAGGGCATCATCAATTCGATGACACCCGGCGAGCGCGCGAAGCCGGAGCTCATCAAAGCCTCACGCAAGCGCCGCATCGCCGCCGGCGCCGGCGCGACGGTGCAGGAAGTGAACCGCCTGCTCAACCAATTCGAGCAGACGCAGAAGATGATGAAGATGATGGCCAAGGGCGGCATGGCCAAGATGATGAGGGGCATGAAGGGCATGTTCCCAGGAATGCGCTAACTGGTGTCAGCGCATTCCTCAAGGGATGCTGTCCTGACCGCCCGGGAGCGCCTTCGATTGAGCGGGAAGTTCCACCGTGGATCGAGGCTCAACGAAGGCTGAATCCCTGGCTTCGTATGAAAGCGCCAAAATCTTCCCGCTCGGGGACGGCGTACTGGCGCGCCTTGTCTTCCGACCAGCCGTAGAAATCCGCCTTGCCGAAACGTTCGGGATTGCGCTGCCTGCGGTACGGCATCGCGGTGTCGCGCCGGCGGTCGTAGGCTTCGATTTTTTCCTTCAAGCCGGCCTCATCGTAGCGGTCCGTGTGCACCGTCACCTGCAGCGACAGGCGCGGCGTGATGCGTCCTTCCTCGGCGGGATAACCGACGCAGAGGCCCGCTACCGGGAACACGCCGGCCGGCAGATCGAGCAAGCGGCTCGTCGCTTCAGGTTGATTGCGTACAGCGCTGATCGGGCAGCAGCCGAGGCCGACGGCTTCCGCGGCGCGGATGAAACTCGTCATCACGATGCCCGCGTCCACCGCGGCGTTCATGAAGTGATCGAGGTGCTCGTTCGCGAACGGCTTGCCGCGCCACTCGCCGATTTGACGGATGCGGCGATTGTTGCCGCAGAACACCAGGAACACCGGCGCGTTCGCGATCCACGGCATGTCGGGAATGCCATCGGCGATCGCCTTGATTCTTGCGCGTTCGGCGACACGCACGATGTCGGCCTGCTGCAGGTCGGATTTCGACGGCGCCGACAGCGCGCACGCGAACAGCAGTTCCAGCAACGCCGGTGCCACGGCGTGGTCGGCGAATCTCCGGTGCGAGCGGTGGCCGGCCATGCGTGCGAGTTCATCGAGTCCGGGCAGGGCGGAGTCGACGGCGGGTGCGGCGCCGAAACGCTCGGTCAGCGCGGCTTCGATGGTAGTAGCGACATTTCGGGCGGAGGTCATGACGCATTCCGATTGAGCAACGGAGCATGTTACCGCAATGCCTTCGCGGCGCTTTGTCGCGCGACGGCATAATGGAAAGGAAATCAGGGAGTTAATGGCGCGCGGCTGCGGTAGAGGTGCTCTTTCGTTGGCCTGTCGGCCGCGCGCCATTCGCCTTGCGAAATTGCCAAAAACTAGCGTAAAATCACGCCCTTTCCGCATTTTCGGGGCAGGAAAACCATGGTGGTCATTCGACTGGCACGCGGCGGCGCCAAAAAGCGTCCGTTTTTCAATATGGTGGTGGCCGATTCGCGCCGCTCGCGCGACGGCCGCTTCATCGAGCGCATCGGTTTTTACAATCCGAAGGCGCCCGAGGGCCAGGAACGGCTGCGCATCGACAACGCGCGCCTGACGCACTGGAAGAGTAAGGGCGCGCAGATGAGCTACACCGTGGCGCGGCTCGTCAAGCAACTCGGTGAGCCGAAACCTGCCTGAGAAACTGGTGAATATGGGGCGGATAGCCGCCCCGTTTGGCGTGAAGGGCTGGGCCAGGATTCAGCCGGACACGGCAGAGGCCCAGAGTCTGCTGGCCTACAAAACCTGGTGGGTTGAAAGCGCAAGCGGCTGGCGGGAAGTCGCCGTAGCGGAGGCGAGAGTCCAGGGCCGCGACCTGGTAGCCAGGCTCGAAGGTTGCGATGACCGCGATGCCGCTGCGGCGCTGCGGGGAATGGCGGTGGCGGTGCCGCGGGAGGCGCTGCCCCGGGCCGGTGACGGCGAATATTACTGGGTCGATATGATCGGCCTGGCAGTGGTGAACGGAGACGCGCGGGAATTCGGCCGGATAAGCGGTATCCTGCAGACCGGCGCGAACGACGTGCTGGTGGTGGCGGGAGAGCGGGAGCGATTGATCCCGTTCATCGCGGAGGTGGTGCGGGAAGTGGACCTCGCCTCCGGCGTGGTGCGGGTGGAGTGGGACGCGGACTACTAGGCCCAGGCCATGTTCCATTTCGACGTCGTCACGCTGTTCCCGGAAATGTTCGAGGCCGTCACCGAGAGCGGGGTGACGGGCCGGGCGCGGGAGCGCAGGCTGTTCGAACTGGTGTTGTGGAATCCGCGCAGCTTCGCGGCCAACAGCTATCGCACGGTGGACGACCGCCCGTACGGCGGCGGCCCCGGCATGGTGATGATGGCCGAGCCGCTGGAGAAGGCGCTCAACGCGGCGCGCCAGCGGCAGAAGAGCAGCGGCCTGGATGTGAAGCGGACGAAGGTCGTCCACCTGTCGCCGCAGGGACGGCTGTTGAGTCACCGTGTGGTGATGGAACTGGCGGGGCTGCAGGGACTGGTGCTGCTGGCCGGGCGGTACGAGGGGGTGGACGAAAGGCTGATCGCCCGCGCGGTCGACGAGGAGATCTCGATCGGCGATTACGTGCTGTCGGGCGGCGAGCTGGCGGCGATGGTTTTGATGGACGCGGTGGTGCGGCAGTTGCCCGGCGTGCTGGGTGATGCCGAGTCGGCGAGCCAGGACTCGTTCGTAAACGGGCTGCTCGACTGCCAGCACTACACCCGTCCCGAGATTTATGCGGGCGAGGCGGTGCCGCAGACGTTGCTATCGGGCAACCACGCGGAGATCGCCCGCTGGCGGCTGAAGCAGGCCCTGGGACGCACCTGGCAACGGCGCCCGGATTTGCTGGAGCAGCGCGCGCTTACCACCGACGAGCGGGCGCTGCTGGAAGAATTCAGGAAGGAATTGGAAGGAACTTAAGAATGGACATCATCAAGCAGCTCGAAAACGAAGAGATAAAGCGTCTCGGGAAAGCGCTACCCGAATTCTCGACCGGCGACACCGTGGTGGTGAACGTCAACGTGGTGGAAGGCGACCGCAAGCGCGTCCAGGCCTACGAAGGCGTGGTCATCGCAAAGCGCAACCGCGGGCTGAACTCCTCCTTTATCGTTCGCAAGATCTCTTCCGGTGAGGGCGTGGAGCGCACGTTCCAGACCTATTCGCCGCTGATCGCCAGCATCGATCTCAAGCGCCGCGGTGATGTCGGGCGCGCCAAGCTCTACTACCTGCGCCAGCGCACCGGCAAGGCGGCACGCATCCGCGAGAAGCTCGCGATTGACGACACGGGCGAGCCAGGCGAAACCCAGCAGCAATAACGACGAGCGCGGAAGCGCTCCAATAAGAAGGCGGCGCAAGCCGCCTTTTTTTGTTGCCGCCCCGGGTCATTAAGCGGCGCCTCCGGGATATAGAATCTTCCGATGCGGGTACTGCTTTCACTGATCTGCGCGGCCTGCGCCGGCGCCGCTTGAGCGCTGGAGACTGCGCGCCGCGCTCGCCGACGGTTCGCGGGCGACCGACGCGCTGGCGCTGCAGGCCCGGCTGGCCGAGGCCATGAGCCTCGCGCGCGCCGGCTACCGGGACGACGCGCGCGCGCAGTTTCAGTGGCTGCTGCAGCATTCAAAGGACCCGGCCCAGATCGGGGCCGCGCGCCGAGCGCTGTCCAGATTGTAGAACTCCACGCTGGGAAAACCCTTGTAATCGGGCCGGCTTGCGCGCTACGATTGCCGCCATAATCCGTCGCAGTTACTTGTGCATCCCGGGCCCGCCTGCATGCCGGCCCGATTCAGGAGTCGAGATGATCCATATTCTGGTTCACGACAAGAAGGACACCGTGGGCGTCGCGGTGATCGAGGGCATCAAGTCCGGCCAGGAATTGACAGGTTGGGTGATGGAGGACGATTCCACCATCAAGGTCAAGGCGCTGAACGACATACCCATCGGGCACAAGGTCGCTACCCGGGAAATCAGGAAGGGCGACACCGTCATCAAGTACGGCTTCGACATCGGCAAGGCCGTCGCCGACATCAAGACGGGCGAGCACGCCCACGTGCACAACATCAAGACCAAGCGCTGGTGAGAAGTCCGGCGCCCGTTCGCATCATTCTTTTTGATGCCCCATCGAGGGGTACTTATCGAGAGGTTCTGAAAATATGGTTTCCAACAAGACCACGTTCTGGGGCTACCGGCGCGAGAACGGCCGTGTCGGCGTTCGCAACCATGTACTTATCCTGCCGGTCGACGACTTGTCGAACGCCGCCGCCGAGGCTGTTGCCAACAACGTCAAGGGCACGCTGGCGGTCCCGCATCCCTACGGCCGGCTGCAGTTCGGCGCCGACCTCGACCTGCACTTCCGCACGCTGATCGGCGCGGGCGCCAACCCCAACGTCGCCGCCGTCGTCGTGATCTGCATCGAGGAGGGCTGGGCGAAGAAAGTCGTGGACGGCATCGCCAAGACCGGCAAGCCGGTCACCGGCTTCGGTATCGAACTGCACGGCGACCACGACACCATCCTGCGCGCCTCCAAGGTCGCCAAGGAATACGTGCAATGGGCCTCCGAGCTGCAACGCGAGAGTTGCCCGATCGGCGACCTGTGGGTCTCCACCAAGTGCGGCGAATCCGACACCACTTCCGGCTGCGGCTCCAACCCCACCGTCGGCAGCGCGTTCGACAAGCTCGAGCCGCTGGGCGTGACGATGTGCTTCGGCGAGACCACGGAAATCACCGGCGGCGAGAACATCGTCGCCGACCGCTGCGCCACGCCGCAGGTGCGCGAGCAGTTCATGAAGATGTTCAACCGCTACCAGGAAATCATCGAGCGCCACAAGACCAGCGATCTGTCCGATTCGCAGCCGACCAAGGGCAACATCGCCGGGGGGCTGACTACCATCGAGGAAAAAGCGCTCGGCAACATCCAGAAAATCGGCAAGAAGTGCAAAGTGATTGGCGTGCTCGACAAGGCCGAGACGCCAACCAGGCCCGGTTTGTGGTTCATGGACTCTTCATCGGCCGCAGCGGAGATGGTGACGTTATTGGCCGCTGCGGGCTACGTGGTCCATCTGTTTCCGACCGGGCAGGGAAATGTCATCGGCAACCCGATCCTCCCGGTGATCAAGCTCACCGCCAATCCGCGCACTGTCCGCACCATGTTCGAGCACGTGGACTACGACTGCACGGGACTGCTGCAGCGGCAGAAGAACCTCGACCAGACGGGCGACGAGTTGATCGAAATCATGCTGCGCACCTGCAACGGCCGGCTCACCGCCGCCGAGGCCCTGGGCCATCGCGAGTTCGTGCTCACGCGCCTCTACGAGAGCGCGTAGCGGCGTGAGGAGTGAGGAGTGAGGAGTGAGGGGTGAGGGGTGAGGAGTAACAGAGCGCAACCCCATGCCTGAAGCGGGTTTTCCTCCGCCTCCCGCCTCCCGCCTCCCGCCTCCCGCGCGCACGCTTAGCGTGCGCGTATGGCGCGGGACGGAGAGCGGCCATTTTCAATCTTTCGAGGTGCCGCGGCAGGAAAGCCAGACGGTGCTCGACGTCGTCACCGACATCCAGCGCCGGCTCGATCCCACGCTTGCTTATAGATTCGCATGTCGAGTCGGGATGTGCGGCTCGTGCGCGATGACGGTGAACGGCCGGGCGCGCTGGACCTGCCGCACCCACATCGACAAGGTTGCCGAGGACGGACGGCTCGAGCTCGCGCCGCTTAACAACCTGCCGGTGGTGCGCGACCTGGTCACGGACATGAGCGGGTTTTTCGACAAGTGGGCGGAGGCGCGCGGGCAGTTCCGCGGCGCCGCCACGCGCAGGGACGACTTCGCGCGCGTGCCACCTGCTTCGCCGGCGCGGCGCCTGGCGGACGCCGCGATCGAATGCATCGGCTGCGGCGTGTGCTACAGCTCGTGCGACGTCGTCGCATGGAATCCGGACTATCTCGGCCCCGCGGCGTTGAACCGCGCCTGGACGCTGGTGAACGACGTGCGCGACACCGGCAACCGAGAACGGCTGGCGGCGGTGGCAGGGGACGCCGGCTGCCATGCCTGTCACACCCACATGAGCTGCAGTGAACGCTGTCCCATGCAAATTTCGCCCACGGCTTCCATCGCCGGCTTGAAGCGCGCCGCCGCGCTTGCCGCTTTGCGCGGCGAGCTTGAAGAGCAATGATGAATGCAGAATGCGGAATGATGAATAGGGGTGCAGAACCCGCGACGCGGAACGGGTCATCATTCATCATTCATCATTCATCATTCGGATGCGGAGAACGGCAATGAGCGTTCGCGCCCAAGTGCTCATTTGGACCGCACAACGTATCAGCGCGGCGGTGCTCGCCGTGTGCGTGGTGGTGCACCTCGTCACGATCATCTACGCTGTGCGCAACGGCCTGTCGGCAGCCGAGATCCTCGACCGCACGCGCGGGAGCTTCGGGTGGGCGGCGTTTTATACACTGTTCGTGCTCGCTGTGACGGTGCACGCGCCGATCGGGCTGCGCAACGTGCTGGCGGAAACGTTCGGCTGGCGCGGGCGCGGCCTGGATGTCGCGATGCTTGCCGTCGCCATGACCCTCGTCATGTGGGGCGGGCGCGCCGTTTACGCCGTTTTTATCTGACAGTGACGAATAAGGGTGACGAATGCAGGTGACGATTAATGGTGACGAAAAGCGCATCAATCAGAGACCCGTCACCCGTATCTCGTCACCCTTATCTCGTCACCTGTACTCGTCACGGGTAATGAAATGAAGAGCGACTTCCGCGCACGGAACCATCCCGCGTACTGGGCATTCCTGGTACACCGTGTGTCCGGAATAATGTTGTCGCTCTTCATGCCGCTGCATTTCTGGGCGCTGGGGCAGGCGTTGCACGGCGAGGCGCGGCTGGAATCCTTCCTCCGCTGGAGCGACCAGCCGCTGGTGAAGTGCGCGGAGACGGCGCTGGTGCTGCTGCTTGCCGCGCACCTGGCGGGCGGCCTGCGGCTGCTCGCGCTAGAGTTCCTGGCCTGGCGCGACTGGCATAAGAGTCTGCTTGCCGTTGCGGCGGGGGCGACGCTCGTGGCCGGACTCGCGTTCCTGCTCAACATAGTTTGAACGTAACAACCATTCGGCCACGGAATCACACGGTATGAAGCAGCGGCCCAATTTTCTCATCATCCTGATCGACGATCTCCGTTACGACGAGTTCGGCGCGGGTGGGCACCCGTACATGAAGACACCGCACATCGACCGCATCGCGCACGAAGGCGTGCTGTTCGAGCGCGCGTTCCATACCACGCCGATCTGCTCGCCCAACCGCGCGTCCGTCCTCACCGGCCAGTACGCGAGCCGCCACGGCATCATCGACAACGTCGCGCGCGACGCTGCGAGCCACCGGTTGCCAAATTACCACCTGGAACTGAGGCGCCTCGGCTACGAAACCGCTCACATCGGCAAGTGGCACATGGGCAACGAGGGCCGGCCGCGGCCGGGCTACGACTTCTGGGTAAGCTTCGATGGCCACGGCCGGTTGCAGGACCCGAAGCTGAACGAGCAGGGCCATTACGTGCAGCACACCGGCTACATCACCGACATCATGAACGGGATGGCGGTGGACTTCGTGAGCCGCAAGCACGACCGGCCCTGGTCGCTCTTCTTCGCGCACAAGGCAGTGCATCCGGACGCGGAGCAGGCGGCGGACGGCACCTTCAAGATGGACGGGTACCGTCCCGCCGAGCGGCACCAGGACCGGTACCTTGGCTGCGTCTTCCCGAAGAAACCGAATATGCTTGCGGTCGCCGAGATCGTGAAGCAGAAGCCGGCATGGGAAGAGGCGCTCCGGCTGAGAACCAATGCTCAATCCCGCGTGCTGCTCGACGCGATTCACGCCGGCGAGCAGGAGGAGATCCGGCTGCGCGCCTGCATGATGGCGGCGGTGGACGAGGGCGTGGGCATGCTGCTCGCGGCGCTCGAAAAGACCGGCCAGCTCGACGACACCTTCATCCTGTTTTTCAGCGACAACGGCTATTTCTTCGGCGAACACGGGCTGGGACCCGAGCGCCGTTTTGCCTACGAAGAAGGCATCCGTTCGCCGTTCATCGCGCGCTACCCCGGGCGCATCAAGGCCGGTTCGCGCGTGAAGGACCTCGTCATCTGCCAGGACATCGCGCCGACGCTGATACAGCTCGCGGGCGGAAGACCGGGACCGCAGATCCAGCCGCTCTTCACCGGAAGGAAGGGAAAAAGCGGCGCGGGCTGGCGCAAGTCGTTCCTGATGGAGTACTGGGCCGAGAACGCCTATCCCTGGCTCGTCGGCATGACCTACAAGGCCGTCCGCACGGAGCGCCACAAGTACATCCGCTGGGTAAGCCGCAGCCGCAATGGCGAGCTGGACGAGCTCTACGATCTCGACCGGGACCCCTACGAGGTCGCGAACGTCATCAACCGGCCCGCGTACCGCACGGTGCGCGAGAAGCTGCGCCGCGAACTGAGGCGGCTCGCCATCGAGGCCGGCGGACTCTAGACCCCTCCGCCTTGCTGCGGCAGGCGCTTATCGGGTAAGGTTGTCCGGGTCCCTGTTCCCAATAAAACGACGTTCAGGAGAGAATCATGCATATCGGCAGATGGCTCGCATTGCCAGCCGCGATGTGGATCGGTTTTGCAGCCCATGCCCAGACCGCTTCGACAGGTTCAGGACCGGCCTATCCCGCCAAGCCGGTGCGGATCATCGTGCCGTTCGCGCCGGGCGGCGCGACCGACATCGTGACGCGCCTGCTGGCGCTGAAGCTGACCGAGGCGTGGGGCCAGCAGATCCTGGTGGACAACCGCGCGGGCGCAGGCGGCAACATCGGCGGCGAACTTGCTGCGAAGTCGCCCCCGGACGGCTACACACTGTTCATGACCTCGGGCTCGATCGTCACCGCGAACCAGTACATGTACAAGAAGCTCGCCTGGAACCCGGAGAAGGACCTGGTTGCGATCACCAACGTGGCGAGCGGGCCGCAGATCGTTGCAGTGCATCCGAGCTTCCCGGCGAAGAACGTCAAGGAGCTGATCGCGATCGCCAAGGCAAAGCCCGGCGCGATTACGTTCGGTTCAGCCGGCGTGGCGACGCAGACGCACCTCGCCGCTGAGAACTTCCTGTTTGCGGCCGGAATCAATGCGGTCCATATCCCGTACAAGGGCGAAGGTCCCGCAATCGTGGACCTGGTGGCGGGGCAGATCATTTTCGTCACGCCCAACCTGTCGGCCGCGATCGCCTTCGTGCAGCAGGGCAGGCTCCGCGCCCTCGGCGTTACCAGCAAGCAGCGCTCGTCCCAGTTGAAGGATGTGCCGGCGATTGCCGAAACACTGCCAGGCTTCGAGAACCTCGGCTGGTTCGGGCTGATGGCACCGGCCGGCACGCCGGCGGCGGTCATCGACAAGGTCTACCGCGACACGGCCAAGGCGCTGGAGGGCGCGGATCTGCGCAAGCGCTTCGACGACATCGGCATGGCGCCGGTTGGCAATCCGTCCGCCGATTTCGCGAAAGCAATCCGCGAGGAGGCGGTGCGTTGGGCCAAGGTCATTCGCGAGCGCAAGCTCCAGGTGAACTGAGCGGGCGCTCGGTTCAGGTGACGCAGTGACGAAGTGACGAAGTGACGAAACAAAGCTCCCTCTCCCTCGCATCCGGGGGAGAGGGTAGGGTGAGGGGGCGTCACTGTGTCACCCCGTCACTGATCAGCGGAGCGAAGCGATGAAGGTGGATCTTAAGCAGGTTGAGGAGGCGTGCAAGGAGCTGTACATCCGCGCGCTCAAGCTGCTGCCGCCCGACATCAAGCAGGGCTTCAAGCGGCTCGACGCGGGCGAGACCCACGCCACCGGCAAGGCGATCCTCGGGACGATGATCCGGAACATCCAGGTCGCCGAGCAGAACGATAACCTGCTGTGCCAGGACACCGGCATCCCGATCTACAACGTCTGGATCGGGCGCAATGTCGAGGTGGACGGAGCCGCGCTCAAGGAGGCGATCCGTCTCGGCTGCGCGCGCTCGACGCGCGAGTATTCGTTCCGATCCTCGATCGTGCACCCTACCACCCGCGTCAACGAGCAAACTTCATGTGGACGCAACGTGCCGGTCATCCACTTCGACTTTACCGACCGCGCCGACACGCTGGAGATCGAGATGATCCCCAAGGGCTCGGGCTCGGAGAACAACACCTGGCTCAAGATGGCGGTGCCGGCTGAAGGAGTGGACGCGATCAGGACCTTTGTCGTGGATTGCGTGCTCGATGCGGGGGGCAAGACCTGCCCGCCGACGATCGTCGGCGTCGGCGTGGGCGGATCCGCGGACCTGTGCGTGCACCTCTCCAAGGTCGCCGCGACGCGCTCGCTCGGCAGCCGGTGCGATGACCTTGAAGGCGCGAAGCTCGAGGAAGCGCTTACCCGAGCGGTCAATCAGCTCGGCGTCGGCCCGCAGGGTCTGGGCGGCGATTCGACGGCGTTCGCGGTGCACGTTGAGACCGCGGCGACGCATATCACGATGAACCCGGTTGCCGTAAACATGCAGTGCCACTCCGCCCGCCGCGCCCGCGCGACTTTCACGCCGCGAGGCATGACGTATGGTTTCTGAGCCGCCGGGGAAGAGGAGACGATGACCCGCGTCCAGTTCGAAGCCAAGTGCCGCGCCGCCGTTTTCTGGGTGATCGTTTTCGTCATCGTCGGCGAATACTTTTGCCGCGATGCTCCCTTCGAGTCGCCAGCATGGCTCGCCGCGGGCGTCGTGCTCGCCTGCCTGGGCGTGCTGTTCGGCCGCCTGTATCTCGCAACCGCGTTCGGCGAGAGCGCCGACATGGCCGATCCCGCCAGGCTGGACCCGGCGCTGTCCCGGACCGGGCTCGTCTCCATCGCCGGCATGATCCTGGCGCTGCTCCTTGGATGGACCGCGGACAGCGATACGCTTTTCAACGCCAGCATCGCCGGGGGCGAACTCGGCTTCGGCCTGTTCGTGCTGTGGACCGAATTCTGGTTCCGCCGGGAGCTGGGCGAGCAATCCGCGGGGACCGCGGCCAGGCGCTGACCAGCCATGCATCACGATATTTCGCCGCCGGCGACCGAGCAGCAGGTGCGCCAGCTGCGCGTCGGGGATACCGTGACGCTGAACGGCACGCTGTTCGGCATCCGCGACGCGACGCATATCCATATGTTCGACCGCGGGCGGAAAACCCGCTTCGATCTGCGCGGCCACGCGCTGATACACACCGCGCCCAACGTGAGGTGGGTGGGCGAGACCAAAGCTGCCCCAACCGGATACGAGCCGATCTGCGTCGGCACCACCACCAGCGACCGCATGGAGCGCTTCACCCGCCCGCTGATGAGCGAATACGGCGCGCGCATCATCATCGGCAAGGGCGGCCTGCGCGACGGCTCGGCCGCGGCGTTCAGAGAACTGGGCGGGGTCTATCTTGCCGTTGTCGGCGGCGCGGCCGCGCTGGAGACGACGTGGATCGAGAAAATCGAGGATGTGGATCTCGACGACCTCCATCCCGAGTCGCTGTGGAAATTCCGCGTGAAGGGCTTCGGCCCGCTGCTGGTGTCGATGGACAGCCACGGCGGCAGCCTCTATACCGAGGTCAACCAGGCTGCGCGCTCGAAGCGCGCCGCGGCGCTCGCTTCCCTCGGCGTGAAGGACAAAGCTTAGACACAAAGGACACAAAGGACACGAAGGAAAGACACGAAACGAGGGAAATTCGGAATCGGAAAATACCGTTAGTTGGTTCTCTCTATTTATTCTGCAAAGCCTGCCTTGATTTCCTTGGTGTCCTTTGTGTCCTTCGTGTCTGCGCTTTTATGAAACGGCTCAAGACTGACATCCTGATACTCGGTTCCGGCGGGGCGGGGCTGTTCGCGGCGCTGCACGCGCACCAGGCCGACCCGAAGCTCTCCATCACCATCGCGGTGAAGGGGCTGCTGGGAAAATGCGGCTGCACGCGCATGGTGCAGGGCGGCTACAACGTCGCACTCGCGCCCGAGGACTCGATCGAGCGCCATTTCATGGACACTATCGAGGGCGGCAAGTGGCTGCCCGACCAGGACCTCGCGTGGACGCTGGTCAACGTCGCGGTGGAGCGCATCCGCGAGCTCGAGAACGAGCTCGGCTGCTTTTTCGACCGCAATCCCGACGGCACCATTCACCAGAAGGCATTCGCGGGGCAGACCTTCGACCGCACCGTGCACAAGGGCGACTTGACCGGCATCGAGATCATCAACCGCCTCGCCGAGCAGGTATGGGCGCGCGGCATCGGCCGGCTGGAGGAGCACCGCGCGATCGAGTTCATCAAGGACCGCGACGGAAAGGCGCTCGCAGGCGTGCTGATGATGGACATACGCAGCGGCGAGTTCGTGTTCGTGCAGGCGCAGGCGGTGCTGCTTGCCACCGGCGGTGGCCCCACCATGTACAAGTACCACACGCCGTCCGGCGACAAGACCTGCGACGGCATGGCGATGGCGCTGCGGGCGGGGCTGACGCTGCGCGACATGGAGATGGTGCAGTTCCACCCGACCGGACTTCTCGCCGGGACCGGCACCCGCATGACCGGCACGGTGCTGGAAGAAGGACTGCGTGGCTCGGGCGGATACCTCCTCAACGGGGTGAAGGACCGCTTCATGAGCCGCTACGACACCAAGGGCGAGCGCGCGACGCGCGACATCGTCTCGCGTGCGATATTCGCCGAGATGAAGGCGGGCAGGGTGACACCCAACGGCGGCGTCTATATCAGCATGTCGCACCTCGGGCCGGAGCGGGTGCGCAAGGAATTCAAGGGCATGGTCGAGCGTTGCGACGACTGCGGCTTCGATCTCGCCGGCGGGCTGGTGGAGGTGGTGCCAACGGCGCACTACATGATGGGCGGCGTCATTTTCAAAGGCGACTGCACGACGGAGCTGCCGGGATTATTCGCCGCGGGCGAGGACACCGGCGGCGTGCACGGCGCCAACCGACTCGGCGGCAACGGCGTCGCCAATTCGACGGTCTTCGGCGGTATCTCCGGAGATGTCATGCCAGGTTGGGTGCGTCACAACGGAAGCTTCCACGAGCCAGATGAAGCGACCGTCGAAAACGCGGTCGCTTGCGCGACCGCGCCATTGCGAAAACCCGCCGGTGATCTCAACACTATCCGGGAGCGGCTCTACGACATCATGTGGAACGACGTTGGCATCGTCCGCGATGCCGCGAGCCTGCGGCGGGCGGAGGTGGAGCTCGAAGAGCTGGAGGCACGGCTCGACGCGACCGGCGTGGAATCGTCCAACCTGGCTTTCAACCTGGCCTGGCACGACTGGTTGAATCTCAAGAGCCTGTTGCTGGTGTCGAAGGCCATCCGCGCGTCGGCGGTGGCGCGCGAGGACTCACGTGGGGCGCATTTCCGCGCGGATTATCCCGACGAGCGCGGCCTCGACAGCTCGCGCTACATCTGCGTTGGCTGGCGCGAGGGTCGCTTCGAGATCTCCACGCACCCGGTGCAATTCACGCGTGTCAAGCCCGGCGAGACGCTGCTCAGGGAAATGACCATCGTTTGAGCAGTGACGAAGTGACGAAGTGATAGAGTAGCGAAGCGTGCAACGACCGCGCTCCGCGCGGAAACCGTCACTGCGGCACCTCGTCACTGCATCACCTTATAAGAAAGCGGAGGAAAGACATGAAACGATCATTCGCGCTCGCGGCAGTGCTGGCTTGCCTGTCGGCGCTGCCGGCGCTGGCGCAGGAGTATCCCGCCAGGCAGATCCGGGTCGTGCTGCCGTTCCCGGCGGGCGGCGGCAGCGACATCATCGCGCGCGTCGTAGCCCAGAAGCTCACCATCTCGCTCGGGCAGCCGGTGGTCGTGGACAACCGCGCGGGCGCGAGCGGTAACATCGCCGGGGAAATCGTCGCCAAGTCCGCCGCGGATGGTTATACGCTGCTGTTTGGCAACTCGTCGCTGTCCATCAGCCCGGCGGTGTTCGCGAAGCTCAACTACGACCCGGTCAGGGACCTGATGCCGATCTCGATGGCCTCGTCCTACCCGTTCACGCTCGTCATTCATCCCTCGCTGCCGGTGCGGTCGGTGAAGGCGCTGGTCGCTTTGGCGAAGGCGAAGCCGGGCGATCTCGCTTACGCCTCGGCCGGCGGCGGTACGATGTCCCACATGGCGATGGAGATGTTCCGGGTGCGAACCGGGGTTACGCTCCAGCACCTGCCGTACAAGGGCGCTGCGCCGGCTTCGATTAGCCTGATCGCGGGCGAAAGCCAGCTCGCGTTCATCGTGATGCCGGTGGCGTCTGTCCAGATCAAGGCCGGCAAGCTGCGCGGCCTGGGGGTGGCGGCGCCCACCCGCTCGTCGGCGGCGCCCGAGGTGCCGACGATGGAAGAAGCCGGCGTCAAGGACAACCTTGCGATCCAGTGGAACGGCTACTTCGCGCCGGCGCGCACGCCGCCGGCGGTCATCGACCGGCTCCACCGCGAAGTGGCGAAAGCCGTTCATCTGCCGGACGTGAAGCAGCGCTTCGAAGCCGAGGGCGCGACGCCGTCGGGCAGCAGCCCCGGCGAGTTCGCGGCTTTTTACCGCACCGAGGCGGCGAAGTGGGCGGACGTGGCCAGGAAGTCGGGGACCAAGCTGGACTAAACCCGTGACGAGATACGGGTGACGAGGTGCGGGTGACGAATACGGGTGACAAGAACTAAATACACTCACTTTCAGTCGTACGTCACCCTTATCTCGTCACCATTAATCGTCACCCTTACTCGTCACCGCTTCGCCGTGCTCGCGATCCCGAGGTTTCTGTTCTTATGAAATGTTCCATTGAAGAGATAACGACGCTGGCAGTGCGGGCGCTGAAGCGCGCGGGCGCTTCGCGCGCCATGGCGCAGGCGACGGCGCAGGCGCTGGTCGCGGCGGAAATGGAAGGGCTGACCGGGCACGGGTTGTCGCGAGTACCGCTCTACTGCCAGCATTTGCGCGAGGGGCGCGCCGATGGCAAGGCGAAGCCGAAACTCGTCAAGAAGAAAGGCGCCACCTGTCTCGTGGATGCCAATGGCGGACTTGCGTTCCTCGCCTCCGCGCTGGCAGTGAAGGAGGCGGTGAAACGTGCGCAGCGTTACGGCGTGGCCTTTGCCGGTGTCACCAACAGCCATCACTTTGGCGCTGCCGCCTATCACCTCGCACCGGTCGCGCAGGCCGGGCTCGTCGGACTTGCATTCACCAACTCGCCCTCGGCGATCAACGCCTGGGGCGGGAAGAAGGCGTTCTTCGGCACAAATCCGGTCGCCGCGATTTTTCCGCGACGCCAGACCGACCCAATCGTAGTGGACTTGTCGCTTACGGAAGTGGTGCGCGGAAAGATCATGCTCTACGCGAAAGAGGGAAAGCCCATTCCCCTCGGCTGGGCGGTGGACAAGGACGGCAACCCCACCACCGATCCAAAGGCGGCGCTGACCGGCAGCCTTACCGCGATCGGCGGCGTGAAGGGCGCGGCGCTGGCGCTGATGGTGGAAGTGCTGTGCGTCGCGCTGACCGGGGCGGCATTCAGCTTCGAGAACGACTCCTACTTCGAGCCCGGCAACAAACCGCGCATCGGCCACGCCATCCTGGCGCTGGACCCCGGCGCGCTCGCCGGCGCGGATGCCTATTTCGCGCGCCTGGAAGTGATGATCTCGAAGATGCTCGCCGATGAAGGCGTGCGCCTGCCCGGCACCCGCCGCCAGCAAGCCGCCGCCAAGGCACGCGCGGAGGGCATCGACATTTCCGATGCGCTGTTGAGCGAACTGCGCCAGCTGGCCCGCTCGAAGAGGTGACGAATAAGGGTGACGAGGTGCGGGTGACGAGGCAGAGGTGACGAACGGCAGCGAAATCCTGGCAAGGTTGTACGTCACCCTTATCTCGTCACCATTAATCGTCACCCATATTCGTCACCCCTACCCGGGGTCCACATACTGACACTGCCATCCCGGCGACTGATAAACTTGCGACTCATGGCCTGAACCAGAACATTGAACCTGGAACATTGAACTTGGAACCTTGATATGTACAACCTTCAACTCACCCCGGAACAACTGGAATTCCGCGACACGGTGCGGGATTTCGTCGAGAGCGAAATCAAGCCGGTTGCCCTGCACCCGGACCGCCTGCAGCCGTTCGAAAAGCCGCTGATGACCGACTTGCTCGACAAGGCCGCGCAGATGGGATTGCGCACCCTCGCCCTGTCCGAGGAGGCGGGCGGCGCGGGCGCCGACGGCCTAACCTCCTGCATCGTCCTGGAGGAACTCGGCGCGGGCGACGTGGACCTCGCGGCCGTGCTGGGGCAGACCTCGGCGCTCTCCCGCGTGCTGTTCGACCGGCTGATGTCGCCCGAGCAGCGCAGGCGTTTCCTGCCTAAATTCACTGGGGACGACCGCTATCACCTCGCCTTCGCGGGCCGCGTTCCCGGCGCCGGCGCCGGCTGGTGCTACCACCGCCCGCTGGCCGTGGAAAGCGGGG